>Ga0316191_10000934_pt1 | contig 19931 bp, 20 predicted proteins | sample Eddworburr2cm_MG_FD_204928 | JGI IMG/M metagenome (GOLD analysis project Ga0316191, IMG submission 204928) | Coastal sediment microbial communities from Maine, United States - Eddy worm burrow 2 cm | ecosystem: Environmental > Aquatic > Marine > Coastal > Sediment | place: USA: Maine... | reverse complement strand
ACGCAGTGAATGTAGTCGATCTTGGTGCGGTCGGTCTCGAGCGGCATGTTCGCCTTCATCTCCGCAAACTGGCGGGCAGACTCGACGGCCAGTTCCTGCTCGGATTTCAGAACCATCTGCGAGCGCCCCGTCGGCGAGGTCGAGCACGCAGCTACGGCAAAGGCGACCAATGCCAGGGAAATCAGTGACTTGAGGTTTAGCTGGGCCATGGTTACTCCTGTGTAACGATTTTGACCACCCGGCGTTGACTCAGTTCCAGGGGCTGCGCGGCAGCCGCGACTCGAAGCGCCGCCGCCAGCTCGCAGCGTCGACCTTCTCCAGCGCACCGTCAACGTTCGACATTATGCGCTTCTGCAGCGGCTGCTTGATCTTGTAGCTGACGCGATACACGTCGCGCTCGGCGGCCCGCTGCAGCAGGACTTCGTCGCTGGTCAGTATTTCGTCCGCCAGCCCGAGTTCCAGCGCGCGCGTGCCGTACCAGTGCTCGCCGGTGGCGACGGTGTCGAGATCCAGCCCCTCGCGATAACGGCTGACCGCCCCCTTGAACAGGGTATGCACGTCTTCGAGTTCTTCTTTGAGCTTGGCGCGATCCGCGTCCGTGTTCTTGCCGAACATCGTAACCGTCCGCTTGTACTTGCCGGCCGTTACCTGCTCGAAATCGACGCCGTGGCTATCGAGCAGGCGATTGAAATTGGGTATCTGCGCCAGCACGCCGATCGAGCCGAGAATCGCAAACGGTGCCGCATAGATTTTCGATGCGACGCACGCCATCAGGTAACCGCCGCTCGCGGCAACCTTGTCCACGCATACGACAAGGGGAATATCCCGATCGCGGATGCGGGCGAGCTGCGACGCGGCGAGCCCGTGCTCGTGCACGAGACCGCCATGATTTTCGAGGCGCACGACGACTTCGTCGTCCGGCGTCGCCACGTCGAGCACGGCGCTCACTTCCTCGCGCAACGACGACACCGCACTCGCCTTAAGGTCGCCCTTGAAATCGATCACGAAACTGCGCGGCCGGCTGGCGCGTTTTGCTTCCGCCTTTTGCTGCTTCTTGTCCAGCTTCTCCTGCTTCTTTTTCTCGTCACGCTTCATGACGGACGAGCGCAGCGCGGACGCCGTCTTGTGGTACTTCTTGTTGAGGTTTTCGACCTCGAGGTGATCCTGGGTCGCTTTCCGGCCGGCCGCGGCGCCAGCCGTCATGACGATGACGATCGCGAGCACGATCGTCATGGCCTTCAGAAGAAACAAGCCGTACTCGGCGAGAAATTCCATTGTCGTCGTATCCGTGAAGGGCCGTTGCCGGGATCAGCCTGCGGCGAGGCCGACGTTGTTCTTTTGCAGGACCTGCTCCGCCCGGTAGCTCGAACGCACCATCGGCCCTGCGACAACCTCGACGAAGCCGCGCTCGAGGCCTTCCGTGCGATATGCCTCGAACTCGTCGGGCGTCACGTAGCGTTCGACGGCCAGGTGATAGGGCGTCGGCCGGAGATACTGCCCGAGCGTCAGGATATCGACGCCCGCCTCGCGCAGGTCGTCCATGGTCTTCATGATCTCGCTGTCGCGCTCGCCGAGCCCGAGCATCAGGCTGGTTTTCGTCAGCACCCCGGGGCGGTGGCGCTTGGCGTGGCTCAGCACGTCGAGCGTCTGCTCGTACCCGGCCCGTGGATCGCGCACCGGGTGGGTAAGGCGCCGCACCGTTTCGACGTTCTGCGCAAATACGTCGAGGCCCGAATCGACCACGACCTCGACATGCGCCTGCACGCCATTGAAATCCGGTGTGAGCGCCTCGACGGCCGTGCCCGGGTTGCGCTTCTTGATCTCGCGCACGCAAGCCGCGTAATGCGACGCGCCGCCGTCCGGCAGGTCGTCGCGGTCTACCGAGGTGATAACGACATACTCGAGGCCCATGAGCTTTACGGCACGCCCCGTGTTCGCGGGCTCCTCGGGATCCAGCCAGCCCTTGGGGTTGCCCGTGTCGACGGCGCAAAAACGGCACGCGCGCGTGCAGACCGCGCCCAGCACCATGATCGTTGCCGTGCCGGCATTCCAGCACTCGCCGATGTTCGGGCACATGGACTCTTCGCAGACCGTGCTCAGCCGGTGCTCGTGCACGATACCCCGCGTATTCGAGTAACCCTTTCCCGAGGGCATCTTCGCGCGCAGCCATGTCGGCTTCTGGCCATGCACCACGGGCTCGGCGTCGCGGCGCTGCTTCACGCCGTTCTTGATCGCCGAAAAGCCCGCGTCGGTCTGGTACTTGCGGCCACTCTCTACGATGGGAATGCCGCGGAATTTGGTTTCGCTATCACTCATGAGTTCGCTTGCCGGCCAAAACCGGAGGCGCATTTTCTCACAATTCGCTCGCGCTGTGGGAACCCCTGCCTCGTTGGGAGCGGGCAAAAAAATCCCGGCCGAAGCCGGGAGAGTCAGGGGGAATCCGTAGATTCTGCGAGCGCGCCAGAAGAAACTAGTGCAGTCTTGACCAGCTGAGGAGTTTCACCGAACTCCGGTGCAGGTCGAAATTCCGGGCCAATGCGGCCTCTATGTCGCGCGTATCCGTCGTATGGTCCATCGGCTGGGTCAGTTCCACCACGCCGCTGAACTCGTTACCGTCACGATACTGCGTGTCGGTCAGGACGAACTGCGTGTAGTACTTTGCGGACATGGCTAAAGATTACGCCCGTCATTTCCCGGTGACTGTGAGCCAGAGCACAAATTTCCGATGAGACGTAATCCGGGACGCAAACGGTGACTCGCGTCACGGCCGGAAACGGGCCTGGATTCCGGATGCTGCTTTGCAACACCCGGCGCCATTGTCCTGCAAAGTTGAGCATTCGAGCGTAAAATTCTGGAATTCTGGGAAAAATCAGCGAAAATCGGCGACGCGGTGCACAGTTTTGCAGCCGCGGGATATGTAACATCGAGCGTTAACTGCCAGTCGCTTGGGCAGTTCTCCTCACGAACGAACCGGGGAACGATTAAATGATCGTAATACCAGCGTGGCCACGGGCCCTGATCCTGGGCGTATTGGCGCTCGGGGCGGCTTCAGCCCTTGCACAGAACGAACTGAGAAGCACTTTTTTCAAGGACGCGGACGCCGCCAAAGCGGCGGCCGACGCTGTCGATGCCGAATGGCTCGCGCCGCGCAGCTATGAGCGAGGCATGCGCGAATACGAGGATGCGGAGCAGTCGCTCGAGCGCGGCCGCAACATCGATTATGTGCGCTCCAACGCCGCGGAAGCCGCCAATCACTTCACGGACGCTGCAAAAGCGGCCCAGCTCGCGAAGACGGCACTGGCCCAGGCGCTGAAAAGCCGCCAGGACGCCGCCAATGCGCAGGCCCCGAAACTCGCGCCGGACCTCTGGGAAGATGCGCAGGACAAGTTCGGCGACGCCATTCGCTACCTCGAGGGCGGCAACCTGAAGAGCGCCAAGCGCCGCGAGGTCGAGGCGACCTCGCTGTACCGGGACGCGGAACTGGTCGCGATCAAGGCGCAGTACCTCGGCGAAACGCGTCAGCTGCTGTCCGAGGCGGACCGCCGCCGCGTGGGACGCTACGCCCCCATTACGCTCGGCAAGGCGAAGCAGTTGCTCGCCGACGCAGAGCGTGAACTCAACGAAAACCGCTACGACACGGACCTGCCGCGCAGCCTGGCGCAGCAGGCAAACTACGAGGCCAAGCATGCGATCTACCTGTCGGAGATCGTGCTGAAAGTCCGCGACAAGGACCTGACACCGGAGCAGCTCGTGCTGGAGTGGGAGAAGCAGTACCGCGCCGTCGCCGGCGCCGCGGACGTCATACCGGACATGCACGACGGGCCCGAGCGGCTGACGGCCGAGCTCGTCACCTACATCGACAACCTGCGCAACGAGAAGCAGGCGCTCGAGCAGGAGAGCGCCGACAACCAGCTGCGCCTGGCCGACATGGAAGAGGAGCTGCGCGTCCTCGACGAGCGCCTCGGCGGCGCGACGGCGGAACGCACGGCTTTGATCCAGCGCATCGAGGCGCAGGAGCGCATCAAGGAACAATTCGAGCAGGTCGAACGGATGTTCAGCAACGATGAGGCGCGCGTATTCCGCCAGGGAAATACGATCATCATGCGTCTTGTCGGCCTGACCTTCGACAGCGGCTCCGCCCAGCTGAAACCCGCGAACTTCAACTTACTCGCCAAGGTCGAAAAGGCCATCGACGTATTCCCCCGCAGCGAACTGATCATCGAGGGCCATACGGACTCGCACGGCGGCGACGACCTCAACCAGAAGCTGTCTCAGGACCGCGCCGAATCGGTGCAGCAGTACATGATCAACGCGATGCGCATCCCGAGCTATCGGCTTATTGCCACCGGTTACGGCGAGACGCGGCCCGTGGCGAGCAACGAGACCGCATCCGGCCGCGAGAAGAACCGGCGCATCGATATCGTCATCAAGCCGAACCTCGACGTCAGCTGACCCTCAGGCAAGCTCGCGCCGCTGCCGCCACCAGTCGGCGACGGCCGCGGCCGTGACCTTGTTGACGAGGTAGCCGTATTCGGCGTGCACGTTGAGTTCGCCGTCGTGGCGGAAGAAGTTGAATATCTCGACGTCTTCGATGGTCTCGATCAGCCCGAACTCCAGCATCTCGCCGAACTCGCTCTTCAGGTAGGGATCCACCGCGGTCATATCACCGACGGCGGATAGATTGATCCAGCGGCGGATATTGTCGGGGTAGCGTGCGGCCCCGGACCCGTCGTGCCCGAGTATGCGCCGCTGCAGGTACTTCTGGCCGAGCGGCGACCCCATCGTCAGCAGCACGTCGACCTGCAGCTCGTCGCGTTCGTCGCGGCTCATTTCCCACAGCGCGTCGTAGGCGATCACCGAGCCCATGCTGTGCGCCGCAAGCAGTACCGGCCTGCCCGCCTCCCACGCAGCCCGTAGCGGCATCTTGAGCATCTCCCGGGTGTGCGTGGCGATGTCGTTGCTGTCATGGACGTAGCGCATCAGGTCGCGCAGATGCAGCTCGATGCGCTCGTCCGCGAGGTGCGGGATCAGGAACGGAAACAGGTTGCCGACGCGGTAAATCCAGCGCATCAGGCGTTTGCCCGGAGACGACGCCTCGACGATATCCTGCTCGCTCGCCTCCGGCTGGGCGAGCAGTTCGTCGATCGACTTCGCATCGAGGTCGAAGTCGCGGTGCTCGCGGTAGAAATCGTAGGTCCAGGCGACCAGGTCGAAATTGTGTTCGGCCGCGGCGACCTCGGCGGCGATTTCAGGGTCGTGCCGCCGCAGTCCCTCGAGGAGGCAACGCCGCAGCGCCTGCCTGTGCACGTCGGCTTCGGGTTTCGGCAGCAGTCCCGGCACGTAGAGAATCAGCGGCGTGCTCATTCGTCCTCGTTCGATACGTCGAGCAGTTCGTCGAGTTCCCGAAGATTCGAAATCGTCAGCTCCGGCGGCTCGAGACCGCCCGGCCAGTCATGTCCGTTGCGGTTCAGCCAGGCCGTGCGCAGCCCCGCCGAGCGCGCGCCATGAACGTCGAACTCCGGGTGGTCGCCGACATGCAGCGTCTCGTGCGCGGCAGCGCCGCCGACGGTCACCGCGGCATCGAAGATAGGCCGTGCCGGTTTCGCGGCACCGGCGGAGCGCGCCGACACCACGGCGTGAAACAGGTGATCGATACCGATTCGCTCCAGCCTGGCGTTGCCATTTGTCACGGCCACCAGCGTGTACCGGCTTGCCAGAGACTCGAGCGCCGGCCGGACTTCCGGAAACAGCTCGAGCGTATTGCGCTCGTCGTCGAACACGGCAAATGCCTCGTCGACGAAACGGTCGCCGTAGCCCGCGGCAATGCCCATCCGAGCAAGTACCTGCTGGCGCACGAAAGTGAGGTCGTGTGACTGGTCCTCGTACTCGGCGACGATCTGTGCGCGCAGCTCGACGATATCTTCGGGCTGGTGCATGTCCACGATGCGGGGGTAGCGCTCGGCGAGCCATTCACGCAGCCGCGATTCCGCGCGACGGATCACGGGAGCGATTTCCCACAGCGTGTCGTCGAGATCGAGAGTTATCGTGCGTATGTCGTTCACGTATTGCTCGGAGCAACGCGATGGACGACCATTGTGGTCCGTTTCATCAAACTACCGCAACCGGGATGAACTCATGAAATACCTGCACACGATGGTGCGCGTCGGCGATATCGACGAGTCGCTGGATTTTTACTGCAACAAGCTCGGACTCATCGAACTGAAGCGCCACGAGAACGAAAAGGGCCGTTTCACGCTCGTCTTCCTGGCCGCGCCCGGCGATGAGGACGCACAGGTCGAGCTCACCTACAACTGGGACCCGGAAGAGTATGACGAGGGCCGCAACTTCGGCCATCTCGCCTACCGGGTCGACGACATCTATGCGCTCTGCCAGAAACTCATGGACGCAGGCGTCACGATCAACCGCCCGCCGCGCGACGGTCACATGGCCTTTGTCCGATCGCCCGACAACATCTCGATCGAGCTCCTGCAGAAAGGCGACGCGCTGCCGCCGAAAGAACCGTGGGCGTCGATGGGAAACACCGGCCACTGGTAGGCATCGTTCGCGGTTCGGGAACCGCTCCTACAATCGCACCGTTCACCTGTAGGAGCGCGCCCAGGCCCGCGATCGCGGTTCGGGAACCGCTCCTACAATCGCACCGTTCACCTGTAGGAGCGGGCCCAGGCCCGCGATCAGCGGTTCGGCACCGCGCCTATGTTTGCGGCATCAGCGGCGGCAGGGGATCGCTCTCGGCATCCTTGCCCGTGTCGTCGAGCACGGCGAACGAGCGTAGCGACTTCGCGAGCGCCTCGCCGTCCCAGCCCTCCCCGCTCGGTCCGTAGGCGGCGCGCGACAGCCGGGTCAAATCGTCCGCCAGCGGTGACGATACGCGGCGTGCCAGTGCGCCGATGCTTCGCGGTGCGTCGTCGGGCCACTGCAGGCGTCCCCACTCGAGCATCGCCTGCCTGACGCCGCCGCCGTCGCCGGAGAGCGCCGCCTTGCGAGCCGCCTTGAGGTGGCGCGCCTGCTGCTTGTGCAGCGGCGGGGGGGCGGGCTCGCGGGGTTCGCGGCGCGGGCGTGAGGAGAGCCACCAGGCACCCAGCGTCAGCAGCCACAGCGCAACGACGACCTGAGCGACGAGCCGCCATAGATCGGAACCCATCGACACGTCGGCCGGTTCCTCCGGCTCTTCGGCGGGCGCCGATACTGCGGGCGCCGGATCCACCACGGGTGCCTCGCGCGTCGGCAGTATGCTGATGCTGCGTTCGGGCAACTCGGCGACCTTCCACTCGCCTGCCTCGACGTCCCACCACGGCAGCCGCAGCGACGGCAGCGTCATGTCGCCGCCCTCGACGCCGATGATCGCGTACTGGTCCTTGCGAATGCCCCGAATACCGCCCGGCTCGATTTTCCGGCTGAGTTCGGGACGGTCGGGATAGACGTTGATGCCGCTGACGGTCGGCGGCTCGATCGCCGGGATCTGTGTTTCCAGCTGACCCAGCGCGCTGGTCGTAATGACGCGGGTAATCGGTTCGCCCGCCTTGAGGTCGTCGGGCTGCCGTGACCAGTTGTCCTGCAGCTGCAAGTCCCTGGCCGGGAGCCACGCCGCATCCGGAAAATCGGCCGGCGGCGCCGGAATCGGCAACACAAAGATCGTGTGCGCATCCGACTGAAAGACCTTGCGCCCGGTGATACGGCCGTCGCGCAGCACGCGCGCTTCGAAACGCGCCGGCGAGATGGTGATCTCGCCACTCTCCTGCGGAAAGATTGCGTAAGCGCGTTCCACGACGTTGTAGGTACGACCGTTCAGCAGCGCGTCGTAGCTGCGTTCCTCGCCCGCCACTTCGATGAGCACCTCGGCGCCGCCGAAGTCCGGGTCGCGCAGGGCCGGCTGCCGCGTCGGCACGGCGCGATAGACCTTGATGCGGTAGAGCACCTGCGCCTGCACGTAAGACTCCGGGTAGTCCACCTCGCTGGTGATGAACACGTCCGCTTCGCCCGGCGGAGCGTTGGTCGGCTTACGCACGATAATGTTCAGCGGCTGGCTGCTCTCGGCGCCGACGGCTATGGGCGATATGACGAGATCGCCCGTGCGCTTCGCCATGAGCTGGTAGCTCCAGGTGCGGCTACGCGAGATCTGGCCGTTGATGATCATCGTGTTGCTGAGCTGCTTGGGCGGGCCGACGTAGAAATCCTCGTGCAGTGCCGAGATGTCGGGCTCGAGCTCCGTCTCGGTGTCGACGACGATCTCGAGCAGGAACGATTCGTTGAGATCGATCGTGTTGCGATCCACGCGGGCCGTAACGGCGGCCTGCGCCAGGGTGGATGACAGCAGCAGCGCGCCGCACACGAGCCACGCTGCATGTCTGCCCATACTGCGAAAACTCACCATGGCTGCACCTCGTCGTCGGGCCACAGGTTGTTGCCGTCCTGGTCCCGGCCCATCCTCTGGTACTGGTAGCGGAACTTGCGGCGCAGAAGTCCGCCCGGGTCGTTCGGTATTCGCCTCAACCACTGCTCCATGGCCTGCTGCTGTTCCTGTTCGCGGCGCAGCGCCTCGAGCTGTTCTTCGCTCAACTGCGGCGACTGCTGCCGGTCCTGCTGCTCGGCCTCCTCCGCCGCGCGCTGCAGCTCTTCCTGCAGCGCCTGCATGTCTTCCTCGCTCATCTCATCGTCACGCTGCGACGCGTTCTGCTCGCCGGACTCGTTTTGCGAATCGGAGGAACCTTCCGAACTCTCGTTCTGCGAGGACGCGTCGCTCTCGGATTCCTGGCTGTCGCCGCCGGACTGGTCCGACGACTCCTGGTCGTCGCCCTGGTTCTGCTGCTGCGATTCCTGCTCCTCCATCATCTGTTGCAGCAGGTCGCGATTGAATGCCGCGTCCTCGTTATCCGGGTTGGCCTCCAGCACCTGTTCATAGGCGTCGATGGCGGACTCGAACTCACCCTGCCTGGCCAGTGCGTTGCCCAGGTTGTAGAGGTTACGCAGCTCTTCCTGCTCCGCAAACCGCGCCGCACTTTGCGCGTAAGCGCCCGCCTCGTATTCGGCCACGGCACGCCATTCCGGGTCCTCGAACAGCGCGGCCGCTTCGGCGGAATTGCCGGCCTCGAGTTCGCGCTGAGCCTGCTGGTCCTTGTTGAACCACAGGTCCTCCCAGAGCGACGCCTCTGCGGGCTGGCTCAACGGCAGAAACGCGAACGCGAGCATCACCACCCAGCCTCGGCGGAACGCCAGCGCGCCGAGCGGCAGCAATAACACGGCCAGCCACGGACCCTCCTCGCGCCAGCGGTCCGTTGCGAGTGCGTCGTCGCTCGCTTTTCGCGTGCCGACCTCGCCCGCCATCAGGTGGTCGAGGTCACGGCCGTCCGACGTGAGCGTCGCATAGCGCCCGCTGCCACTCATGGCGAGTTCGCGCAGGCCGCGCTCCTCGAGGCGCGCGACGGCGATCTGTCCCGCCTGGTCGGTAACGAAACCGCCGGAAAGCTTCGGGATCGGCGCGCCTTCCGTGGTACCGACGCCGAGCACGGACAGCGTGTATCCCGCATCACGCAGGTCGCGGGCCGCGCGCTCCGCCGCTGGCGACGAGCCGCCGTCGGTAATCAGCATTACCTCGCCGTAAGCAGCGCCGGCCTGTTCGAGGAGCTTTTGTCCCTTGTAAATGGCCGCCGTCGGGTAGCTGCCGCGGCTCGGCATGATGTCCGTGCTGAGGCTGTTGACCAGCGCCGCAATCGTGTCGGTGTCCGTCGTCAGCGGCGCAACGGTAAACGCATTGGACGAGTACACCACCAGCGCCGTCTGTCCGCTCTTGCGGCGCTCGAGGATGTCGAGAATCTTGAGCCGCGCACGCAGCATGCGGCTTGGCGCAACGTCCTGCGCGTCCATGGATCGCGACAGGTCCAGCGCAACGACGAGCGCCTGGTCCGAACGGAACACCGGCTGCTCGATCCGCTCCCAGGCGGGTCCCGCGAGCGCCAGCGCCGCGATCACGCCCGTGACGCCGAGCAGCCACCAGCGCAGATCGGACTTGCGGTGCGCAGAACCGGCCAGCACGTGCGGGGCCAGCGCCGGGTCCACGACCTTCTGCCAGTTCCCGGGGCCGAGCTGGCGGCGGGCCAGCAGGACCGCGGTGACAATTACGACCGGGATGGCCCACAGCCATTCGGGCCGGATGAAGTGGACGTCAGCCGGCATGGGTATGTACCCCACTTATCCGCCGCAGGCGCAGCGCCTGCAGCAGGCTCACGACACAAAGGAAGGCCGCCAGCACGAACGCGCCGGACAGCGGCCAGAAGTAAAGCGACTGCACTGGCCGGAAGCCCGCTTCGGGCTCCTCGACGGGCTCGAGTTCGTCAACGAGGTGGTATATGTCCTGCAGGGTCGCGGTATCGGTCGCGCGAAAATACCGCCCGCCAGTGAGGTCGGCGATGCCCGTCAGCGTCGCCTCGTCGAGATCCGCCGACGGATTAACGCGGCGGCGGCCGCCGATGATCGAAGCCACTTCCATTTGCTCGGCGCCGATGCCGATAGTGTAAATGCGCAGACCGACCTGCGCGGCGAGTTCCGCCGCTTTCATGGGGTCTATCTCGCCGGCCGTATTGGCCCCGTCCGTCAGCAACACGAGTACCTGTTCGCCCACGTCCTCCTGGTCATGGATCCGTTTGACCGCGAGCGTGATCGCATCGCCGATCGCGGTCTTTTCACCCGCGAGCCCGATGAACGCTTCCATGAGAAGTATCTTGACGGTTTCCCGGTCCAGCGTCAGCGGCACCTGCAGGTAGGCGCGCTCACCGAACAGGATCAGCCCGATGCGGTCGCCCTCACGGCGGCTGATGAAGTCGCTGGCCACGGCCTTCGTCGCTGTCAGGCGGTCGACGCGCCGGTTGCCGAGTTCGAAGTCCTTCTGGTCCATGCTGCCCGAGAGATCGACCGCAAGCATCAGGTTGCGGCCGGATACCGGCACGTCGAGTTCATCACCGATACGTTCGGGCCGCGCCGCGGCGATGACCAGCAGCACCCAGGCAATCATCGCGACCCAGATTCGCCAGTTGAGCAATTGCTCGGTCCGGGCGCGATCGGCGAGCACGTCGAAACCCGCAAAGCTCGGCACCCGCAAACCGGCCTCCTGGAGCTGGTTCGCCTCCGGCAACAGTGCCCGCACGATGAACGGCAGCGGCAGTGCCAGCAGCACCCATGGCCAGGCGAGCGACAGCATCAGGCGCCCCTCCCCACCGGCGTTTGCAACCGTTCCCTGACGGCCGCGAGCATGCCGTCGATGTCCAGGTCGTCTGCGACCGATTCCGGGCTGCGATACGGCAGGTCGAGCAGGCTGCGGCCGGCGCCCTGGCGAAACCGCGGCCCCTCGAGATCGCGGTCGAGCCAGGCGAGCCATTCGTCGCCGGTCAACCCGGCAACCTCGGCGCGCGGCGCATAGGCCAGCATCGTGCGTCGCAACAGCTCCGACACCTCGGCGCCGAGCGTGACAGGATTACCGTGATGGGCATACGCGGAACGGCTTTCTTCGAGCTGCCTGAGCGCCTTGCGGCGCGCGGCCGCGTGCGCGCGGCGCCGCCGCCACGCACGCAGCAGCAACCCTGCTGCAATGACAGCCGCGGCGATGAGCAGCCACCAGCCGGGGGCGAGCGGCCACCAGCCCACCGCCTCCGGCAGATGCAGGCTGCGCAGCGGAATCTCCTGCGGGTCCACTAGTGCGTCCTCCGCCCGAGCGCGGTCTGCAGCGCACTCACGGGATCGTCGTCGGTCGACAGCGGCATGAGGTGGATGCCGTAGCGCTGGCAGAACCGATCCAGTTCCCGGGCGCGGAATTCGAAGGCGTCGTGGTAGTCGCGGCGCGCCGCCTGCGCATGCGTGTCGATGGCGAGTTCGTCGTCATCGCGAACCAGCCGGTAGCGGCCCGGCGGCGGCAACTCACGTTCCAGCGGATCGCTGAGCACCACGGCCAGCACCTCGTTGTGGCGAGCCACGCTCGACAGGTACGACTGAGCAGCACGATTGATGCCGAGGAAGTCGCTGAGTATCACGACCAGGCTTCCGGGTCTTGCAACACGCCGGAGGGACGCCATCGCCAGTGTGAACGGCGCTTCGCGGTCGGCTGCGTTGACGTGCTCGCGCTGCACCCAGTCGGGGTGTTCGGCGAGCTCGTGGAGAAATCGCAGCGCTGCCCGCCGACCGAGCCGCGGCTTCAGCTCACGGTGCACCGTGTCGCCGAAGATGAGCCCGCCGAGACGGTCGCCCCGATGGTGGGCGGCCCAGGAGAGCAAAGCAGCAGCGCGGCTTGCATTGACCGACTTGAAGCAGCCGCGGGTGGCGAAATGCATGTTGGAGCGCAGGTCGACCATGATCAGTACCGGCCGTTCGCGTTCTTCGCGAAACAACTTGGTGTAGGCCGTGGTGCTTCGCGCCGTGACGCGCCAGTCGATCGAGCGCGGGTCGTCGCCGGGCTGGTAGGGCCGGGACTCGTCGAACTCCATGCCGCGGCCACGGAAATGGGACACGTATGCGCCGGTCTGCAGCGAGCGAACCCTGAGCACATCGAGCGCGATCGCGCGCGCCGGGCCGCTCAGGCGAATGAGCCCGGATTGCGAAACGCTGACGGGCGAAGCGTTCTCGGATATATGATCGAGCTGCCGCATTACGGCACTCCGACGCCATCCAGTATCCGCTCTATGACAGAATTCGCGTCGACGCCGTCCGCTTCGGCCTCGAAACTGAGCACGAGGCGATGGCGCAGCACGTCGGCAGCAACGTCCTGGATATCTTCAGGGCCCACGTAGTCGCGCCCGGCGAGCCAGGCAAGGGCTCTTGCCGCCCGGTCGATGCCGATGCTGGCGCGCGGGCTGGCGCCATAGAGAATCTGGCCCTCGAGGGAATCGTCGACAGCGCCGGCATTGCGCGTGGCCAGCACGATATTGACGATGTATTCCTCCAGTTCCTCTGCAAGGTGAAGGCGCAGGATTTCCTGCCGCGCCTGCATGACCGAGGCGACGGACAGCAACTCCGGCGGCTGGAATGCGTCGCGCAGGTTCGCCTTCGCCTCGTTCCGGTTCAGCACCAGGATGCTGCGCTCCTGCTCCGCGTTCGGATAGCCCACCTGCACGTGCAGCAGGAAGCGGTCGAGCTGGGCTTCCGGCAGCGGGTACGTGCCTTCCTGCTCGATCGGGTTCTGGGTGGCCATCACCATGAACAGGTCGTCCAGCGGATAACTCTTGTCGCCGACCGAGATCTGCCGTTCCTCCATCGCTTCGAGCAGCGCCGACTGGACCTTCGCCGGGGCGCGGTTGATCTCGTCCGCGAGAATCAGGTTGTGGAACAGCGGGCCCTTGCGAAACTCGAACGTGCCTTCCTGGGGCCGGTAGATATCGGTACCCGTGAGATCGGCGGGCAGCAGGTCCGGCGTGAACTGCAGGCGGTGGAAATCGCCTTCGACGCTCTCGGCCAGCACCTTGATGGCGCGGGTCTTCGCAAGGCCCGGTGCGCCCTCGACCAGCAGGTGCCCGTCGCACAGAAGCGCGATGAGCATGCGATTGATCAGGTGCGACTGCCCGATGATCAAGCGGCTGGCATGCGCCTCGAGTTGCTGGAATTGGTCTGCGACGCTCATTAATGGCTCCCGGGCCGGGTTGGGGCGTGACATTGTAGAGAGGATGCCTGTTGAGGCCAACTCGTCGCCTGGAATTTTCTCCATCGTGGGATCACTTCGGTAATAATGTCTCGTTCTGAGACAGCGATGGGCGGCAAACATTGCAGGGAATTGGCGCAAAGACCCGTTTCGCGGCGCTGGCCGGGGCCGCCCTGGCGGCGTGGCTCGCCGGCTGTAGCGATACGCCGGAGCCGGCGGCGCTGCCGGCATTGTTGCCGCCGCCACCGCAGGCCGGCGGCTGCGGTGAGCGCGCTTACCTGCGGACGGAGTTCTATGGCGAGTTCTCGGGCCCGATCGACTGGTCGGCTACCGAACTCGACTGCGAGGGCATGCCGCGCCCGCAGGGCCAGGGTGCACGCCTGCGTTTCGCCGGTACGTCGGGGGACCTGGCGATCGCCATCATCATCGCGATGCCCGGCCTCGAACGCGGCGGCGCGGCGCGCGAGCTCGGCAGCAACGTCACCGTAATCGAGGAAGGCAGCGGACGCTTTTTCGGCACGGCCGGCCTGGGCAGCTGCTGGACCGATGTCCTCGAACAGCAGCAAACGGACGACGGCACGCCCGTCTACTTCGTTACGGGAAGGCTCTATTGCATCGCACCGCTCGCGGAAATCAACGGCGACTCGAGCGTGACGCTGCGCGAGCTGCAGTTCGGCGGCTACCTCGACTGGGGCGCGAAATGACGCGTGTGCGCGCACTCCTCCTGGCGCTCCTCATCCCGGTGCTGCCGCTGCATGCCCAGGAACCTCTCGGCGAATCCTTCCAGTCGGATGTGCTCGTTATCGTTGCCCGCAATGCCTGTTACCGCTTCGATATTTATCTCGCCGTCGATCCACGGCAGCAGCGGCGCGGCCTCATGTTCGTCCGCAACTTGCCCGAACATACGGGCATGTTGTTCGTCTACGGTGACGAGCAGCTTCGGTCGATGTGGATGAAGAACACATACATACCGCTGGACATGGTCTTCGCCCGGCGTGACGGCAGCATCACCAATGTCGTCGAGAGCACCGAACCGCTCTCGGAGAAGTCCGTGACGTCCAGCGAACCTGCAACCTTCGTCCTTGAACTGAACGCGGGCACGACCCGGCGCCTGTCCATCGACGAGGACAGCCGCCTGGTATGGGAACCGGCCATGCAATAGCCGTCAGAGAAGGGCAGCCACGGATTGCGCTATATGCTCGACGTTGTCGGCCGTTATACCGGCGATGTTGATGCGGCTCGAATCCACCATGTACACCGCGTAATCCTTCTTCAGGCGCTGGACCTGCTCGGTCGATACGCCGAGAAAGCAGAACATGCCTTTCGCGCGGACGACATGTGAAAAATCGTGATCGGGCGCCGCAGCCCGCAACGCCTCGTTCAGCAGCTGACGCATTTCCTGCAGGCGCTCCCGCATCTCTGCGAGTTCCCCGAACCAGCCGGTGCGCAACTGCTCGTCATGGAGAATCGTCTCGACCACCGCGGCACCGTGATCGGGCGGCATGGAATACATCGTGCGCACCAGGTTGTTCGCCTGCGACTGCGCGATATCACGCGTCTTGCTGTCCGCCGCGACGATGAACAGTGCGCCGACGCGGTCCCGGTACAGGCCGAAGTTCTTCGAGCACGACGTGCTCACGAGCATCTCGGGCACGCGGCCGGCGAGTTCGCGAACGATGAATACGTCCGCATCGAGACCGACCGCGAAACCCTGGTAGGCGATATCGACGAATGGCAGCAGCTCGCGCTCGACGATGACGTCCGCGATAGCGCGCCACTGCGCCTCGTCCGGATCGATCCCGGTCGGGTTGTGGCAGCAGGCGTGCAGGAGCACGATGTCGCCTTTCGGAATGTCGTGCAGGGCATCCAGCATCGCGTCGATATCGAGCGTTTTTTGCTCGTCATCGTAATAGGCGTAGGTTTTGAGCTCGAGGCCCGCACCGCCCAGCAACGGCACGTGATTCGCCCAGGTCGGCCCGCTCACCCAGACCGTTGCACCGTCCCGCGCGCGCAGGATGACGCCGGCGGCGATTCTCAATGAGCCGGAGCCTCCGGGGGTCTGCAGCATGGCGATACGTTCATTGCTGACGGTGCCCGCAAAGGTCAGGTCGCGCATGGCCTCGTTGAAAGCCGCCGAGCCTGCCGAACCGATGTAGGTTTTCGACGTCTGGGACTCGATGAGGCGTCGTTCGGCCTCCTTGACGACGTCGAGCACGGGCGTTTGCCCTGCGGCATTCCGGTACACGCCGATGCCGAGGTCCACCCTGGATTCGCGCGGGTCGTTTCGGTATTCGGCAATCAGGCCGATGATCGCGTCGGGGGCCAGCAGCTGCAACGATTCAAACAATAGACCTCTCCGGGTTAGCGGGCAAAGCCCAGAGCGTAATCGCGTCTTGTCCGCTACTGCAACAAAAAACGCCGGCTCGAGGCCGGCGTTCCGTTACACGAGTGTCTCAGACTCAGGACTTGGGTGCCCAGACGCTGCACCAGCCATTCGCATTGACGAGCTTACCCGGGAAGATCTGGCACTTCAGCCAGCCGCCCTGGGGTTCGCCCTGCGCGAGCGCGCAATTGGCACAATTCTGTACTTCTGCGCTGTTCGGGCGGCTCGCCGGATCGACGGTGCTGGCATCGTGCGTGTACTTCATGCCCATCGCCATCGGATCGTCTTCCGAGAGTTGCGGCAGGTCCTCTGCACGGGCTGAGCGGCCCGGCTGCACGAGAACGCCGGCAGCGGCGACAGCGGATAATTGGATGAACTTACGACGTGCAATTTTGCTCAACGGTCTCTCCTCGATACTTTTAGGTTTCAGGCCGGAACATGCCCAGCGCGTGTCATTCTAAACCAGATACAAATCCAGCGCCGCATTCTACCGATCCAACCTGAACGCCAGCATAACGGCATTTACCTATTTACCGGTCAGCCATGCGCCCGGGTTGAGAACGATTATCATTTACATTCCTGCGTGTTGTTATCGGCGTCCTGGAACAACCAGCGCTCGATGGGCTGTTTCAAGTAGCGGGGAAACAGCACGAAGGCGGCGACCAGCGCGATCAGGCCGACAGGCGGCCACAGCTGCACGAAATACACCGGCCACAGCAATGCGCGCACGAAGTTGATCATCGTATCGACGAGAAATTGGATTCCGAAGCCGATGAGTTCCGAGCTCAGGATATTGTTCATGGCAATAAACTGGGGAATGTCTTCGACGATGGCCTCGCGGACTTCAAAGAACAGGAAAGCCGCGGCAAAGCCCACCGCATACAAGCCGCCGCCGCGGACGTCCCAGACCTTGCGAAACCAGGAACGAAACCAGCCGTGAGCCTTGTCCGGCAGGCCGCCTGGCCGCGTCACGGCGTCACGGCCGAATTCGCCGGCCGCACGAAGGTTTTCGCCGACGCGCCGCCCGAGAGGCTTGCGCGGCTCGGGCGGCGTCTGCTTCGAATCAGCTCTTGTCAAGCTTGTGGATCTTCGTACCTTCGAGCGTCAGGTTGTACATCAGCCCCTTGGACCCGAAGATGAAACCAACGACCGGATCCTTGATGTTCTTGGAGTCGATGGTCTTGCCGGCGCCAAGGTCGATCAATGCGACCGAACCGTCGATGCCGACCTTCCAGCCTTCGCTGTTGCGGAACTGGTTGAGCGAATCCTCGGTCATGAACACGATGACGATCGAACGCGCCTGCGCGCCGAGCTGGAAGCCCACAGAGCCACTCGAAGTGCGATAGTAATCGACGACTTCACTGCCGATCAGCAGCGCGCCTTCGCCCGTCTCGCCGCCGATGCCGACACCGACCTTGTATACCTTCGGAAAGACGAGATAGCCCGCGGCCTGCTGCAGGAATACGTCGGCGCCGTTCACCTCCTTCTTGAACGACTCCAGGGTCTCCTTGACGCGGACGTCGATTTCCGCCGCCGACGCCGCCATTGCCGCTGGCGATGCGGCGATAGCGCCGATGAATCCAAGAGCGATCACGAGCTTGATTAGTCTGGTCATATTCTCTTCCTGTCTGTTCACTGTACTGAGCTGCGCATTCTAACTCCACGCAGATGAATTCTCACTGAATGGTGCGGTTCCGGGTAAAAGCGGTCAGCAGCGCGCGCAGCGTCTGGCGCAGCCGGTCCGCGAGTGCGTCGTCAAATTCGAGCGTGACCTCGTCCATGTAGGCACGCTGTGCGAGTTCGAGCTGCATTGCCTGCACGCGGTTGCCCGGATTGCCGTAGTGACGCGTAATGTAGCCTCCCTTGAAGCGACCGTTCAATACGACGTTATACGGACTCGCGGCAGCAATCCTATAGAGTTCCCGGGCGAGTTCCGGATCACAGCTGCGGTCATCGAAGTTGCCGAGATTGAGAACCGGCAGCTCGCCTTCGAATAGCCGCGGCACCCTGCTGGGTATCGAATGGGCGTCCCATAGCAGTGCATAGCCGTGGCGCGCCCGAAGCTCGTCGAGCGCCTGCACGAGCCGTTCGTGATAGGGGCGCCAGTAGCCCTCGACGCGGACGGCAACCTCCGCTTGCGAGACCGGTGCGTCGTCGCGGTACAGAGGCTCGCCGGCGAACGTGTACTGAGGGCAGAGCCCGGTCGCGACCTGGCCTTCGTACAGGGAACCATCGTCGGACGGCCGGTTGAGATCGACGACGTAACGCGAGTATCGCGCCACCAGCATCGATGCCCCGAGTTCGCGGGCGAAATCGTAGAGTTCGGTCACGTGCCAGTCGGTATCGGGTATCGCGAGCCCCGCCCGCGTCATGCGCGCCTGCTGCTCCTCCGGAATCAGCCGGCCGTCGTGCGGCACGCTGACGAGCAGCGGCGAATCGCCTCGAGTGAACGTGTAAACATTGCTCATGCACCGAGGCTCGGCAATACCGATGCGGCATGCTGGCAGAATTCGCCCGAGTCGATCATCTCCGAGAGCCGCGCGATATCGCGCGACAGCGAGCGGTCTTCGGTATAGCTCGGCGACACGCTGCGGACCGCGGCAATCGTTTGTTCGATCGGCGGGGAGCTCTTCTTCGGGCGGTGAAACTCGATGCCCTGCGCGGCGGCCAGCAGCTCGATCGCGACGATGTCGGCCGTGTTGTGCAGCATCGAGTGCAACCGGTGCGCCGCAAAGGTCGCCATGCTGACATGGTCCTCCTGGTTGGCCGATGTCGGGATACTGTCGACACTGGCCGGATGCGCGAGCGACTTGTTCTCGGAGGCCAGTGCCGCAGCGGTAACCTGCACCATCATGAAGCCGCTGTTGAGGCCGCCTTCCTCGACCAGGAACGCGGGCAGGCCGCTCAGGTGCTCATCGACCAGCAAGGCGATGCGCCGTTCCGAAAGCGCACCGATTTCCGCAATGGCGAGCGCGAGGTAGTCGGCCGCGAATGCCACCGGTTCGGCGTGGAAATTTCCACCCGAGAGCACGGCCTGTGACTCGGTGAAAACCAGCGGGTTGTCAGTCACCGCGTTGGCCTCGATCTCGAGCACCTGGCAGACGTGGCGCAGAACGTCGAGGCAGGCGCCGATGACCTGCGGCTGGCAGCGTATCGAGTACGGGTCCTGGATGTGCTCGCAGTCCAGGTGCGATTCGCGTATTTCACTGTCGCGCATGAGCTGCCGCAATACGCCCGCGACGGCCGTCTGCCCGCCATGCCCGCGCACGCTGTGAATGCGGCGATCGAAGGGCGTATCGCTGCCTTTCACCGCGTCGGCCGACATGGCGCCGGCGACCAGCGACGCCGCCAGCACGTTCTCGCAGCGAAACACCGCGGCCAGCGCGAGCGCGGTCGACACCTGCGTGCCGTTCAACAGCGCGAGCCCCTCTTTCGGCGCCAGCCGCACCGGTTCGATGCCCGCGTGCGCCAGTGCCTCCTCCGCGCTGACCAGCTTGCCGTTCACTTTCGCCTCGCCGACACCGATCAGCACGCTCGCCATGTGCGCCAGCGGCGCCAGATCGCCCGACGCGCCGACCGAGCCCTTGGCCGGGATCCGCGGGTAGACGTTGTGGTTGATGAGCGCACAAAGCGCGTCCACCAGCACCAGCCGCACGCCGGAAAAACCCTCGGCGAGCGCGATGACTTTCATCAGCATGATCAGGCGCACGATATTGTCGTCGAGATCCTCGCCGACGCCGACCGAATGCGAGCGCACCAGGTTTTCCTGCAGCTGCACGAGTTCGTCGTCACTGATATGCACCCGTGCAAGCTGGCCGAAGCCGGTGTTGACGCCGTAAATCTCGGCGCCGCTGGCCACGACATCACTGATGTATTCGCCGGACTCCGCAATGGCGCGGCGCGCGTCGATGC
>Ga0316191_10000933_pt1 | contig 19943 bp, 18 predicted proteins | sample Eddworburr2cm_MG_FD_204928 | JGI IMG/M metagenome (GOLD analysis project Ga0316191, IMG submission 204928) | Coastal sediment microbial communities from Maine, United States - Eddy worm burrow 2 cm | ecosystem: Environmental > Aquatic > Marine > Coastal > Sediment | place: USA: Maine... | reverse complement strand
TCTGGACGTTGCAGAGCGGGTGTCAGTCATCAGTGGCAGTGACGCCTATCCGGGTTGTATCCTTCACGGCCCACCCGCTTAAAACTCTCCTGCTTGGCCAAGCGCGGTCATTGTGACCGTATTATTTTCATTCTGGTCGACTGTGGTAGCGCTGTCTCATGGTATCGCCGTCTTCAATTTATTCCCTGGAGTATCACGTGAGCACACTATCAAAAGCAGCCCTGGTTAAACGCCTCGTTGGTGCCGTTATCTTCCTCGCTGCTGGCTTTGCACTGACCGGAGCGGTACCGACCATTGAGATAGCGTGGGTGTCATCGATATTGCTGCTGACGATTTACCTGTTTGTATTCGAAATCGTTGAGGTTGATGTTGCCGCGATTTGCATCATGGTGTTACTCGGGTTGACATCCCTGATAGCCCCGCTGTTTGGTATCGATCATCCGTTTGTGCCGGCACAACACCTGTTTGACGGCTTTGCCAGTAACGCGGTGATATCGATCATCGCGGTGATGATCATCGGCAAGGGCCTGGATAAAACCGGTGTCATGAATGTGGTCGCCGGGGCCATTCTCAAGCACGGCGGCACCACGGAAAAACGCATCATCCCGCTGATTTCCACCACCGTTGCCATCATCTCGAGTTTCATGCAGAACGTCGGTGCTGCTGCATTGTTCCTCCCGGTTGTCAGCCGCATCTCGGCACGCAGCGGCCTGCCGCTGTCGCGCCTGCTGATGCCGATGGGGTTCTGCGCTATCCTCGGCGGCACCGTCACCATGGTCGGTTCAAGTCCGTTAATACTGCTCAACGACCTGATGATGACATCCAACCAGGCCTTGCCTCTTGATCAGAAAATGAGTGCCTTTCACCTCTTCAGTGTGACACCGATCGGTCTTGCGCTGGTGGCCACCGGTGTTATTTATTTCATGCTGTTTGGTCGCTTTGTGCTACCGACCAAAAAATCCGAAAGCGGCACCACCGTCGGTGCCAATACCATGAGCTATTTCCAGGATATCTACGGCATCGACTACGCCCTGTTCGAGGTGAAGGTGCCGGCTAACAGCACACTGGTAGGACAAATGCTGGACGATGTCGAGGGCAGTTCGAATATCAGGGTCATTGCAACCCATCGCAAGAACAAGCAAACCCGCGTTGGGCCCGGTGCACTGGCACGAGACCTTGGCATCGAGGCGGGCATGGCCATGGGGGTTCTGGCATCACCCCATGACGTTGACCTGTTTGTCGCCAAATACGGGCTGAAGAAACGCAGCGACCTGAAGGACTTTGGTGAAGTGCTGGCTTCGACCCGGTCAGGTGTCGCCGAAGTAGTTATTCCGCCGGGTTCAAAGTTAATCGGCAAGAGTGCGCGTGATGTGTGGCTGCGCAAGACCTACGGTCTTGCCATGGTCGCTCTGCATCGGCGCGGTAAAACCCTGCGTGAGGGTGAAGATATACGCAATCTGCCGCTGGAGGCCGGTGACACGCTGGTCGTGCACACAGCCTGGGAGTCGCTGGCACGGCTGGAATCAAACCGCGACTTCGTGGTGGTTACCTCCGAGTATCCGCATGAAGAAACACGTCCGCAGAAGGTAGGTTACGCGCTGTTCTTTTTTCTGGTCGCACTTGGCCTGGTGCTGTTCTCTGACCTGCGCCTGTCGATCTCCCTGCTGACCGGCGCACTGGGCATGGTGCTGTCCGGAGTGATGAATATTGACGAGGCCTATGAAGCGGTCAGCTGGAAAACCGTGTTCCTGCTCGCCAGCCTGATACCACTGGGTATGGCGGTAGAAAATACCGGCACTGCCGCCTGGATTGCACAACAGACACTCGCCCTGCTGGGTGATGTACCCATCTGGGTGTTGCAGGGCGCGCTGGCCATACTGGCGACCTTCTTTACCCTGGTGATGTCGAACGTGGGTGCCACGGTGCTGCTGGTGCCACTGGCGGTTAATCTCGCAATTGCAGCCGGGGCCGACCCGGCGGTGTTTGCGTTGACAGTGGCCATCGCCACCTCCAACTCCTTCCTGATCCCGACCCACCAGGTCAATGCCCTGCTAATGGGGCCGGGTGGTTACCGCGTCCCGGATTTCATGCGTGCCGGTGGCATCATGACGATACTGTTCCTGGTGGTTATGATGATCATGATGAACCTGGTTTTCTGAGGTCATCATAATGAAAAATTACACTTATCCAGCAGCTGGTTTCATTCCAGGATCCCTGGCTGCGGTTATTGCATTGTTTGCCACATTGCTACCGGTGGTCGTCTTGGCCAGCGAAGCGGTGACGGCGGGCACGCTTGACCTGACCACGCACACGGTCGGCTATCTGGCCCTTGCGATCTTTGCAGCTGCCTACATCCTGGTGACTGCGGAGGAATTCACACATCTGCGCAAATCCAAACCGGTCATTATTGCCGCCGGACTGATCTGGGGCATGATCGGCTGGGTATCAACGCAGGCTGGACTGGGGCATGCCGCCGAAGCTGCTGCACGGCATAACCTGCTTGAATATGCAGAATTAATGCTGTTCCTGCTGGTTGCAATGACCTACATCAATGCCATGGAAGAACGCCAGGTATTCAATGCGCTGCGTTCCTGGCTGGTACGCAAGGGCTTCGGTTTTCGTACCCTGTTCTGGTTGACCGGCATGCTGGCATTCATTATTTCGCCGGTCGCCGACAACCTGACCACGGCCCTGCTGATGTGCGCCGTGGTACTCGCTGTCGGTGGAGACAATGCACGTTTTGTCACCATCGCCTGTGTCAACATCGTGGTCGGCGCCAATGCTGGCGGCGCCTTCAGTCCGTTTGGTGACATCACCACCCTGATGGTCTGGCAGAAGGGCATGGTGGACTTCTGGACGTTCTTTTCGCTGTTTGTACCGTCGCTGGTTAATTACGTGGTGCCGGCTGCCATCATGCACTTCGCCGTGCCTGCGGGTAAGCCGCAAGGCAATGACGAGGTGATTGTGATGCGGCCGGGTGCACGCCGCATCCTGATGCTGTTCCTGCTTACCATCGCAACCGCCGTTTCCTTTCATAACTTCCTTGGCCTGCCACCGGTGCTTGGCATGCTGACGGGCCTGGGTTACCTGCAACTGTTTGGTTACTTTCTGAAACGCTCCGAGCTGAAACTGCAGTCTGTTGCCGGTAGTGAAATAGATCATGCCGGCAAGCTCGGTGATATCGTGCCCTTCGATGTCTTTAACAAGGTTGCACGTGCAGAATGGGACACGCTGCTGTTCTTTTACGGCGTGGTCATGTGTGTCGGCGGACTTGGATTTATCGGCTATCTCAGTATGGCATCGGAGCTTATGTACACCCAGTGGGGTGCAACGACCGCGAATGTCAGTGTCGGGGTGCTGTCCTCTATCGTCGACAACATTCCGGTGATGTTTGCCGTGCTCACCATGAACCCGGACATGTCAACTGGTCAGTGGTTGCTGGTCACGCTGACCGCCGGGGTGGGCGGCAGCCTGCTGTCGATCGGCTCGGCCGCGGGTGTTGCGTTAATGGGGCAGGCGCGCGGCATGTACACCTTTTTTGGACATTTACGCTGGACGCCGGTAATAGCCCTCGGTTACGGCGCCAGTATTCTTGTACACATGTGGATCAATGCAGCATATTTTACATAACAGTATGAATCTGAATTCAGGATTCGATTCACGCCATGAACTTTTTAAAACAGGTACCCACCATGAAACATAAAATTGCCATTAGTTCTTTGGTGACTGTGATTGTGCTGCTGCTGGTCACAAGTTGTGAGCGCAATGGCGGTGTTTACGAAGATGAACTGAATGTACTCGGAACCTTCGCGCAAATCAGTATCGCGGGCATGGTGCCGGAAAATGCGAAACAGGCTGCACTCGCTGTGGAAAAGGACCTGCAGACGCTGGACTATATTGGTTACACCTTCGAGGACGAGGGTGAGTTGCAGCAGTTGAACGAGGCGATTGCACAGGGACGCAGCATGACGGTCAGTGAGGGCCTCATCGAACTGATCAGGGAAGCCAAAAAGCTGTCTACAGCAAGTGCTGGACTGTTCAATCCGGCAATGGGAGAGCTGACGGCCTTGTGGGAGTTTCATTGCGGCAAGGAGCAATGCAGTGAGGTTCCCTATCCGGATGAAGTCCAGCGACTGATTGATGAGCAGGTGGCGAAGATACTTGCCGGGCAGCCGTCCATGGATGATCTGCGAATCAATGGTAACCAGGTGAGCAGTCGCAACCCGCTGGTGAAGCTGGAATTTGGCGACATCATACGCGGGCTTGCGCTGGAAAAAGGCATAGCGCATCTGGAAGACATGGGCATCTCAAATGCAATGATCGATATCGGTGGTGGCGTTCGAACCACGGGCAGACGGGGTGACAATGACTGGTGGGTTGGGGTACCCGACGCCAGCGGCAAGCATTTAATAGGCTCTATCGAAAACATAGATGATCAGGCAGTTGTTACCGTGCGCGCATTTGACCAGTCATTCGGCAAGCGTGATATTGTCTACCGGCATATCGTCGATCCACGCTCTGGCCTTCCGGTCAGGGATATACTGTCGGTGACCGTCATGCATGATAATGCCATGGTTGCCAATGCTTCCGCCGTGGCATTTCTTGCAGCAGGCATCAAGGACTGGAAGCTGGTCGCTGAGCGGATGGATGCCCATAAAATACTGGTGATTACAAAAGACGGTACCTTTTATACCAGCCCGGCCATGGAGCATATCATTCACTGGAAGCAGGGTATTGAACATCAACATCTCATCCCGTAGTTGAATAGTGCAAACAGTTCCTGTTGCTGTGTCTGCAGTGACTTGCCTGGCGGGCAAACCGTCATCAGCTGACAGTCGGGTCCTCCCCGGCTTCCCTGAAGTACACAAAGCCGGGCCGTTGCTGGCGCAGGCGGCGAAAAATGCCGGGTAGCAACATGCTACCCATGAACAGGGTCAGCACGCCAAGGGCCGCCAGCAGCAGGTTGGCGCGGTTCGCAAGCAGGGTCATACCGGCACCATAGGTCAGCGCCGCGGTAAGGATGAAAACCCAGTTGAGCCAGTTCACCGCGGCGAACACCCGGCCCTTCTCGCTGGCTGCGGGGCGCGCCTGGATGAAGGTCAGCAACGGTACCGAGTAAAACCCCGAGGCAATGCCCAGCAGGAAGCACAGGGTGTAGGCGCTCGCCCGGGTTGCATAGGCCGCCAGCGGGATGATGTGTGTGCTTTCCAGCTGTTCGGGAGACAGCTTCAGCTGGTTGAAGCGCTCGATGTCCTCTGCCGTGGGATAATAGACAGGTAGCAGCGCAAAGACGCACAGGCACACGGTCAGTGCAATGAACGCCGGCACCACCAGCCCAACGCGCACCTTGCCATGTGAAAGTCGCGCCACCAGCATGCTGCCGCAGGCAATACCCAGGGAGGTGGTCGCAACCAGCAGGCTGGTCGAAAAATTATTCATCCCCAGCTGGAAGCGCCCGTAGGCATTGATCGCGGTCAGCGTCACACCACCGAGAAACCAGAACCATGAATAGATCACCATGATGCGCATCATCAAACCATCCGTGCGCCAGATCCCGACCAGCGTTCGTAAATTACTGGTGAACGACCGGGCCGAGATGCGCCGCTGCGGGTCGCTCGGCGGATTTCTTGCAATGCCGAGCGAGGCCAGTGTGCCGAGCACGGCGATCGATACCGTCACCAGCCCGGCCAGGTAGAGGCGGCCGGCGAACAGGTCAGCAAGCAGTCCTGCCAGCGCCACCCCGAAAATAATGGCGAGAAACGTGGTCATCTGTGTCATGCCGGTGGCCGAGGTGAGATCCGAGGCGCGCACCAGTTCCGGAATGCCGCCGTACTTGGGGGGGCCAAAAAACGCGCTTTGTGTCCCCAGTAAAAACACCACGGCGGCAAGTAGCCAGAGATAGACCGGTGTATTAGCGGCATCCGCAGTGGACATCATAAAAAAGACGCCGACACCCAGTAGTGCAATGATGATCTCGGCAAGCTTGCACATCACCATCAGGCGGCCCTTGCTGAGCCGGTCCGAGATATCACCGGCGAGTCCGGAAAACAGCAGAAACGGCAGTGCGAACAGGAACTGCACCACGGCCTGGTATTCCACGCCTGCCATCAGGTAACCAATGCCTAGCAGTAACACCAGTTGCTTGAAGACATTGTCATTGAAGGCGCCCAGCCCCTGTGTCCCCAGGAAACACAGGAAGGAACGGTTCTTGACGGGCAGGGGCGGCAGACTATCTGCTTTGGACTTGCCAGTGGTGTCGGCCGCGAGATCGTCAGGGGTGTGTTCAGACATTACACAGTCTCGGTGGTTTATTGATCACTGTCCCGAATACACTGATTCAAGAATCACGCCACTGAAACACACGGAAGGACACGGAAGTATTTCCGGTAAGGCAATATGTTCTTCCGTGTACTTCCATGTGCTTGCGTGGTCAATTGTATATTTATATTGGTGACACAGCTTAAGTAGGCACCCTTCATCACTGTTCCCTGCTTGATTCAGGTGTAAACGGCAGGATCGTTGCCGTCTTGTTTTCACCACGGCCTTCATCAAGTCTGGCTTCATAGCGGTCCAGTGCCCTGGTAAATTCACCCAGCAGGCGGCGATGTGTTTCATGGCGTTCGTGGCCATAGTAAACGACCTCGATGGGTACCGGGTCGGTCAGCGAGTCACGCGGACCCCGTGAGACGAATTCCCATGCGAGCACGATCAGGCGGCCACCGTGTCCGTTTTCGACGGCATAGCCAAGATTGTCCACAAAGATGATTTCATCTTTATCAATCACGGCCTGGAACTGCATCGTTCGAACCGGCACAAAGACGTGGGCGCTTGCGGCACGATTCAACAGCCGCAGGCAGCGGTTAAACAACGGGGCGGGTAGTGAGAGCTGTTCACGGGCGGCTTCCTTGCGGCGGAAAAAAATCTCTGAGGTAGTGCTCATGGATCCCCCCGTTTATGTCTGCCCCTCGTCGACACTTTTACGGATCTGTGCTTCAGCCATTCAACAGCTTGCCCGGAGGGTTTGTAGTGTCAGCCGATACCAGCAAGCCGGCTTCAGTGGCATCTCTAATTGCCGCAACAATCCCGGCGGCATCCAGACCGCACTCGGCAAGCTGCTGCTGGTGGTCGCCGTGGCTGATGTAAACATCCGGGACGGCGAGGTTCAGGATGCGGTTGTCGGCAGCCTGTGCCAGCAGTATCTCATTGACAGCAGAACCGGCACCACCCAGCAGTGCGTTCTCCTCAACGGTGACAATCAGGTGGTGCTCGGCGGCCATGGCACTGATCATGTCGCTATCCAGCGGTTTCACGTAGCGCATGTTGACGACCGTGGCATCGAGTCTATCCGCCGCCGCCAGTGCCGCAGCAACGCGGCTGCCAAAGGCAAGAATGGCGACCTGCGATCCGCGACGACAGATTTGAGCCTTGCCGATCGGCAGCGACTCCAGTGTCTTTTCCGGTGTCACGCCGGGTCCGGTGCCGCGCGGGTAGCGTACCGCGGCCGGCCCGTTGTATTGCCAGGCCGTGGTCAGCATCTGGCGACACTCGTTTTCATCGGCGGGTGCCATCACCAGCATATTGGGGATGCAGCGCAGGAAGCTCAGGTCAAACACACCGGCGTGGGTAGCACCATCGGCACCCACCAGGCCGGCGCGGTCGATAGCAAAGGTGACATCCAGATTCTGCAGCGCAACATCATGGATTAACTGGTCATAGGCACGCTGCAGGAAGGTGGAATAAATCGCGACCACCGGCTTCATGCCTTCACAGGCCATGCCGGCGGCAAAGGTAACGGCGTGCTGCTCGGCAATGCCGACATCGAAATAACGCTGTGGAAACTGTTCCGAGAATTCAACCAGTCCCGAACCCTCGCGCATCGCGGGCGTGATACCTGCAAGTCGCTTGTCGGCGTGCGCCATGTCGCATAACCACTCGCCAAACACCTGCGTATAGGTCATGTCGGAGGACGATTTTTTCTGTTGTCCGGTTTCCCGGTCAAAGGGTGTGACGCCGTGGAAGTTACACGGATCCGCTTCGGCCGGGTGGTAGCCCTTGCCCTTTTGTGTCACCACGTGCAGGAAACGGCGTCCCCTGAGTCCCTGCAGGTTGTGCAGTGTCTTCAGCAGGGTGGGGATGTCATGGCCGTCGATCGGTCCGATGTAATTGAAGCCCAGTTCCTCGAACAGCGTGCCGGGCATGATCATGCCCTTCATGTGTTCTTCCCAGCGGCGCATGAACTCGCGTGCTCCGGGCAGGTGATTGAGTACGCTCTTGCTGGTTTCACGGACACCGGTGTAGAGACTGCCCGATAGGATGCGCGCGAGGTAGTTGTGCATGGCGCCGCGGTTGCGGGAAATCGACATTTCGTTGTCGTTGAGGATCACCAGCAGGTCGCTGTGCAGGTCACCGGCATTGTTTAACGCCTCGTAGGCCATCCCGGCCGTCATCGCGCCATCACCGATGACAGCCACCGTTTGCCGCTCGGAGTTCTGCAGCGCGGCCACCACGGCCATCCCCAGGGCAGCACTGATGGAGGTGCTGGAGTGCCCCCCGCCAAAGGTATCGTATTCACTTTCCTCGCGGCTGAGGAAACCGCTCAGTCCGTCACGGCGGCGCATGCTGCTCATGGCGTCGCGGCGGCCCGTGAGTATTTTGTGTGGATAGGCCTGGTGCCCGATATCCCAGACCAGTCGGTCCTCCGGGGTGTTGAACACCTTGTGCAGTGCAATGGTCAATTCAACCACCCCCAGCCCTGCAGACAGGTGACCGCCGGTGCTGGAGACCGATTCAATCAGAAATTCGCGCACTTCATAAGCCAGTTGCTCAAGTTGATCATCCGCCAGGACACGCAGGTCTGCGGGTGAATCGATGCGGCTGAGAAGTGGGTAAGTTGACTTGGGCATGGGCTTGAACCAGACGGAATGTTACCAGACTCGGATGGTCCGCGCTCCCGCCAGGCGGCCCTCAGGCCCATGATATCAGGGATGTTTCACAGAGTGTGCACCTGCAAGTCGCTGCAGCAGCTTGCAGGTGCGAATGATTCTTATTCTAGGATTCTCATCAGGCGGAGCTGGAATGCCGGCAGCACCTCTTCCTCGAACCAGGGGTGGTTACGGAACCAGCGCAGGTTGCGCGGTGAGGGGTGCGGCAGCGGGAAAAACCCGGGTGGCTGTTCCTGCCAGCGGCGCACGGTGTCGGCCAGCGACTCGCGCTGGCTGGCGAGGTAATGGTTGTGCGCGTATTTACCGACCAGGATGGTCAACTCGATGGCGGGCATCGCGGCCAGCAGTTTGTGGTGCCAGTGTGCCGCGCACTCCGGCCGCGGCGGCAGGTCACCCGACTTCCCCTTGCCCGGGTAACAGAATCCCATCGGCACAATCGCAATCCGTGACGTGTCGTAGAACTGTTCACGGTCCAGTTGCATCCAGTCACGCAAGCGGTCGCCGCTGGGGTCATTCCACGGGATACCGGTTGCGTGCACCCGGGTTCCCGGTGCCTGCCCGATGATCAGTACCCGTGCCGTGTCACTGGCACGCAGCACCGGGTTGGGACCCAGCGGCAGATGCGTTTCACAGAGACGGCAGGCACGCACTTCGTGCAGCAGGGAATCAAGCGTGGAACGGCTCAAGAGGCTGCCAGCATTTCACCCAGTTGCAGCGGTGCGCGGCGTTCATTCAGGTCATGCCAGCGGCGGCAGACATCGGAGCCGGCCTCGAGGTATTCGCGCTCCTGCGGCTTGTCGTAAAATCCCTGTACGCGTTCGCTGATACTGCCGGTCTCGGTAATAGGCATGATGAAGTAGCTGTCGAGAAACACGACAAACACGCCCAGCATCTGCGTTTCATCCAGCTGGAACTCACGTGCAAGGTATTCTATGGCACCAAAGTGAAAGGCCATCACCTGGCGTTGTTTGGCGGGATAGCGTGCCAGGTCTTCGCGGTCTATACCCATGCTGGTAGCCGTTGCAAAGCGCTCGAGTATGCCGGAGACCTCCTCGAGCGGTGAGGGCGCCGCGGGTTTTTTGCTGAACAGTTTTGCGAAAAGCTTCATGCGCTAGAACCAGCGCCGTACGCGTTGCTTGTACTTGAGGTATTCCTGGCCGAACAGTTGCTCCAGGTAGAGTTCCTCGCGGGTGATGGCATAGCGTGTAATCACAATGACGGACACTATGACCATCATGAGTATCCACAGGTTATCCAGCCAGACGGCGGCCGTAATCTGGGCCAGCGTCAGCACCATGTAGAGCGGGTTGCGGGTGAAGCGGTAGGGGCCGGAGGTGATCAGCGCGCTGTCCGGTTTATCCGGTCGCACATCGGTATCGTTGCGGTGAAAATGCAACAATGCCCAGGCAGCAATGAGGGTGGCGATGACAATAATGATGCCACCGTAGAAGCGGTCATTGAGGCCAAACGGCATTGGCAGTGGCCACAGGTTATTCAGCCCGATGCCGGAGAGGATGCTGATGGCATAGATAATGGGCGGGTGTACACGTATGTTGGGTCCGTGCTGGTCATGTATGCGGCTGTTATCTGTCATGGTCGGGTATTCCCGTTGGCTGCGGTCTCGCCGCTGGACCCGGAGAGGGCACGGTGTGCGCGATTATGCAGCATGATATCCATGCCAATCTTGAGTGCAACCAGTGCCAGCAGCAGGCCCATTGGCTGGCCCAGTTCGATCACCAGAAAACCGCCAATGATGACGGCGATGTGTAACACCGCAATGCGTTTGTAGGGTGCGGCCATGAGCGCATCGACACTGGTGTGACGATATTCCTGCTGCCCGACGAATAGCAGCAGGAAAGAGGCGCCGTGACTGAGCAGCAGGGCGATGCAGGCCCAGCCGAATTCCGGCGGCGCGGCAGCGAATATCTGTTCCCCGAAGTAGAGGATCTTCTGGATCACGACGAGTGGTCCGGGCCAGCTGGCATCAGGCAATTGACTGGAAATTTCCCCGGCAAACTGCGTCAGTTCCAGTACGAACATGCCGTGGATGGCGCAGAAGCCGCCGTAGTGCAGGCAGAAAAACAGCATGCTACCGAGGGCAGACTTGCCGCCGGTGAGCAGCATCTTTAACAGGTTGTAGAAGCCAACGACAAGGTTTTCCGTCCAGTAGAGCACCACGATGGCGCCGACATCCCAGTGCAGCAGCAGTACACCGAATAGCGGGACAAGGTTGGCAAGGACCAGCGCCAGCAGCGGCAGGTCGATGCGCAGTCGCTCAGTCATGCCGGTACACGAGTGCGGCAGGACGCCATGCGCTCATTCCTTGCTGCCGGCCAGGAATAGCCAGATAAATCCGGTGATGCCGGCAAACAGCGAGGCGAACAGAATGCCGGTCTTTGCCATCAGCAGTAACTGTGGTTGATGAATGAATCCCAGCTCGGCGATAAAGATAGACATGGTGAAGCCAATGCCGCCAAGCAGCGAAACACCGATAATCTGGTTAAAGCGGGTGTCGGCCGGTAGTCGTCCGATCCCCAGCTTGATGGCCAGCCAGCTGAAACCCGAGATACCCAGTACCTTGCCGGCAATCAGGCCCATGGAGACGCCGAGTGTGACCGGGTGTGTCAGCGTGTCGCCGATACTGGCAAAGTCCAGCGGGATACCGGCGTTAAACAATGCGAACACGGGAATGACGAGGTAGGCAACCGGCAGGTGCCAGGCATGTTCCAGTCTTTGCAGCGGCGTCTGTACCTGCAGGGCGCCGCTCTCGAGTGAATGCACGATGCCGCGCAGCTTGTCATTCGTCATGATGCTCTGGCCGGGCACAAGGCTGGCATCAAAACGTTCGATGGAGTCCTTTACATGATTGCTGAAGTGTGCCGGATTGTATTTCGGGCGTGCCGGCACCGAGAAGGCACCAAGGATCCCCGCCAGTGTGGCATGGACTCCGGACTGCAGCATGGCATACCAGAGGAACACTGCAATGATGAAATACGGCGATATCTTGCGGATGCCGGCAATATTCATAACCATCAACAGGCCAAAGAAAATGCCCGATATCATCAGCCAGCCCATGGAAAGTTTCTCTGTATAGAAGACGGCGATCACCATGACGGCGCCCAGATCATCGACGATGGCGAGCGCGACCAGGAACGTAATCAGCGCCTTTGGTACGCGGCTTGCCAGCAGCGCGATGGCGCCAAGGGCAAAGGCGATGTCCGTGGCCATCGGGATACCCCAGCCCCTGGCGGCATCACCTTCCGGGTTGATGGCGAAATAAATCAGTGCGGGTACCACCATACCGCCGATGGCGGCGACGATGGGCAGTGCGGCCATGCGCGGGTTCGCCAGTTCACCCACCAGGATCTCACGTTTGAGTTCCAGGCCGACGACGAAAAAGAATAGCGCCATCAGGCCATCATTGACCCAGTGGTGCAGGCTGTGTTCAAGTGACCAGCTGCCGACATGGAGGCCGATTTCAAGGTGCTGCAGCTGTTGATACAGATACGCCAGGGGACCGTTGGCAAGCAGTAACGCAATAACAGCGGTGGCCATTAACAGCAGGCCACCGGTGGTCTGGCGATGAATGAATTCCTCGAAGGGTGTTAATACCTTGTCGAAGGCCTTTTCCCAGGGCGCGTGGTAGACACCTTTTTCGGCCGTTGGCGATGGTTTTGCTGCGTTGCTCATGGCTGTATTCCTCTTGCGTCAGGTATCCAGACGTTTCCAGTTGTTAGCGTCGCGTGCGAGTTCATGCATGGCCCAGCGGGCGAACTCGGTGCGTGTGACAACGCCGGATGTTCTCAGCTCGGCACCGGCAACAACCTTGTAGACGACCATGTCCTTGTCCGGATCCGGGTTCTGTGATTCATCGACTACCTGGCGAACTGACCAGTCATCACCGTATTCAACGCTGCTGTAATAATGTCCCAGCACGATTTGCCCGGGGTGCAGGTGCCGTTGGTCGGCTTCACCGGTCGCCAGTTGATAGATTCGCAGCAGATCATTCTCGGAGACATCGATAAAGGAATCAATCTGGCTGAGGGCCGCGACCAGGTCGGCATGACTGATATGGCGTTCGGATATGCGGGTGACTTCGCTAACCGTTTGCTTGTCCTTGTCAGCCAGCCACGCAGGGTAGCGTCGCCATGGGAACACGAAATTGAAAGCGACGGCAACGGCCAGCATGACCAGAGCGTTTAGCATCACCGGCGTGAGCACGAACTGGTAACCAAGCGCGTGCGTGGCTTCTCCGCCGATCACGGCGGCCAGCGCCGTGGCGCCGCCAGGCGGGTGGATGCAGCGCAGGTAATGCATGACGCCGACGGCGATGCCGACGGCAGCGCTGGCAGCCATGATTTCGTTACTGAAAATCATGGCGCAGCTGACACCGATGATGGCGGAGAGTACATGGCCGCCGAACACATTCCAGGGTTGTGACAGTGCACCGTGGGGGACTGCAAACAGCAGCACCGCGGAGGCGCCCATGGAGGGTACAATCAGCAAGGTCGCTGTCGGGCCGAGTGTTGCGCGGCTGATTAAAAAGATGCAGGCAATGACCAGCACGCTACCAAGCGCCGACACCAGTCGCTCGGTATGGCTTACCGGACTGGATTCAATACCCAGGTATTTGCCGAGGAGGGCAATCACAGTGACGTTTTACATCAGTCCCACAGGGAATGCCGGTCCACCCACCTGATCGATAGTCCGTACCAGACCACGACAGGAAGCATGATGCCAAACCACCACCAGTCGTTGAGATACCAGGACAGCGGAATACAGATCAGTGCGAATGCAAAACTGCTCCAGAACAGGATGCTTGCCCCTTTACGGGTCTCGATATTGAGCAGGCCCAGAAAAACCCACAGTGGCATATTTTCTTTTCTTTCCATTGCTTGTCCCAGTGGCCACGCAGATCCCTGTGGCGCTATCGATTGCGGTGGCGAGCTAGTGTATCAATAATTTGTCCATTTCATGCAAGCCGCCTGCCGGGTTGCTGGCAGGTAAATCATAAGCCTTGCCAGGTAAAAACTGTATTATATATAAGATTCTATCTATATTGATTCCATGAATATTACCTTCCGGCAATTACAGATCTTTGAAGCGGTGGCGCAACATCTGAGTTACACGCGTGCCTCGGAGGCGCTGCACCTGACGCAACCTGCCGTGTCCATGCAGATCAAGCAGCTGGAACACTCGGTCGGATTGCCCTTGTTCGAGCAGTTGGGGAAGAAGGTGTTCCTGACCGAGGCCGGCAATGAATTCAGCCGCTATGCCAATACCATCACCACGCAACTCGATGAACTGGAGCAGGTGGTGAACGAGATGAAGGGCCTGCAGCGTGGCCGCCTGACCATCGCGGTGGCGAGCACTGCCAACTATTTTGCACCGCGTCTGCTGGCCGCGTTCTGCCAGCAACACGCTGAAGTCACGGTCAGTCTGGATGTGACCAATCGTGAGCAGTTGTTGAAGAGTCTGCTCGAGAATCGCACCGACCTGGTAATCATGGGACAGCCCCCGGCGGAGATGGACCTGGTCGCCGTACGTTTCATGGATAACCCGCTGGTAGTGATTGCGCCGCCGGACCATCCCCTGGTGGCACACGAGCATATTCCCCTGGAATGTTTACCCGAAGAAACATTCCTGGTGCGTGAACAGGGATCCGGTACCCGTTCCGCAGTGGAACGCTTTTTTGCGGCGAACCAGCTGGCGCTGTCCACGGCGATGGAAATGAGCAGTAACGAGGCCATCAAACAAGGTGTGGAAGCGGGGCTGGGGCTGGGTATCGTGTCAATGCATACCCTGGCAATGGAGCTGGCGCTGAAGCGCCTGGTGGTCCTGGACGTGGTTAATTTTCCGATTATGCGCTACTGGTTCATTGTGCATCGCAGCGGCAAACGGTTGTCACTGGTAGCACAGGCGTTTCAGGATTTCGTCAGGGAGGAGTCCAAGCGGATTCTGAAAATTCCCGCGGCGTGATCCGTCAGAACAAAGCCGATGCCCGGTGTGTAGTTCTTTTGCGGTCTGCTTTAGTATTTCCAGAAGCGCAGTCGTGAACGATTCATCCAGACGTAGATAAAGATAGCGCCTGCGGTCACTATTCCAAAGGATGCGCTGACCAGCAGCAAGGCTTTGAGTAAATCAGTCATAACGTCTACCTGAAAGTTGTACCATTGCAATCATGTCCAATTTTCGCAAGGGGTACAAGATCAATCCTCGTTTTTCTCCACGTTGCGGTACTGGCAGTTCCAGTTAAACGTCAGCGCTATGATGGCAATGACCGCAACCAGATCTACCAGCCAGATAAATGAATAGGGTGACACGTCGACCTGGTGATAGGCGGCGACATGAAGCGCGTAAACAAAGCTGACGGATAAAAGCAGCTTTAAAAAAAACGCGACAGGGCATTGAATGACGCGGTGAAACAGGTTCGCAGTTGTAACTGACATTGCTGTACCTCCCGGGTTGACCAGGCAGTAATAAAGTAGTTAATAATAAGCTTATACAATATGCCTGTTATGCCTAAAAGGCCACAAAAATAAGTGCGGCATAATGTCTCACGGTTAGAACCGACAGGCTCCTGGATACGACAGGTATCAGGAAGGGTGTTTTGGGGACAACCAGGAAATACAGTCACTTACCTCAAAAAAATCAGTCTGAATTGCCGATTCGCCCGGCGCTGGGCCAGGCCCGCAGCCCTGAACAGATCCCGTTCAGTCCGGCTGCGACTAGAACTCCGCACTGACAGTCACGGGGACGTGACCAGCATTCGCGAGCGCGGCAATCGAGGTTCTGTGTGCCTGAATGCTACAGGCTTTCCTCGAGACGCTCGCAGATGGTCTTCAGTACCTTGACCCGCGCGTGGTACTTGTCGTTCGCCTCGACCAGTGTCCAGGGGGCGGTGGAGGTGCTGGTGTGGTCGACCATATCGCACACGGCCGTGGTGTACTCGTCCCACTTTTCGCGGTTGCGCCAGTCCTCGTCGGTGATCTTGTAGCGCTTGTAGCCGGTCACCTCGCGCGCCTTGAAGCGCGCTTCCTGTTCGTCCTTGTCGATGGCGAGCCAGAACTTGACGACAATGGCGCCGGCGTCGCTCATCTCCGCCTCGAAGTCATTGATCTCGCCGTAGGCGCGCCGCCAGTCGGCCTCGGCGCAGAAGTTCTCGACGCGCTCGACCAGCACACGGCCATACCAGGAGCGGTCAAAGATCGCGACGTCGCCCTGACGCGGCACGCGCCGCCAGAAACGCCACAGGTACGGCTGTGCCTTTTCCTCATCGGTGGGTGCGGCGAACTGGTTGACGCGGTAGCGCCGGGGGTCCATGAATTGCATCACGCGGCGGATGGCGCCACCCTTGCCGGCGGCATCATTGCCTTCGAAAACCAGCACCAGCGACCGTTTCCTGAATTTTTTTCGGGACAGTAATTTGTTCAGCCGGTTCTGGTATTTTGCAAGCTGTTCCTTGTAGGTCTGCTTTTCAAGCTGTAGCGACAGATCCAGTGCCGTCAGCACGTTCTCGTCGTTGATGGCCGGGACACTGACCGGCGCTGTCACCGTGTCTGTCTCGCCGGTTTGGGCGAGCCGTGTGTTGATTGCGTTCAGAATGGTGGTCGCGATGGTCAGACCGCGGTAGTGGCGGTTGGACACATTAACGGTGATCCACGGCGCGTGGTCTGTTCCGGTGATGCGCATCATGTCTTCGGCGGCAAGTTTTACTTCCTTGTAGCGCTTGCTGCCGCCCCAGGGGGATTCCTCGACCCGCCAGCTGGTGCGGGCACTCCTGACAAGTTTGTTGAGCCGCTTCTTCTGCTCGTCCTTGCCGAGGTGCAGCCAGAACTTCAGTATCAGGGCACCTTCCGCTGCCAGCATGCTCTCGAAGTGTTTTATCCTGTCGAGTTCCTGCTCGAACTCGGCGACACTGGACTTGTCGAGGACGCGCCGGGTCAGCGGTGCGTTGTACCAGGCACCCACGTAGATGCCCATCTCGCCCTTGGGCGGCAACATGCGCCAGTAACGCCACATGCGCGGGCGCTCCGACTCTTCCTCGGTGGGCTTGTCGAATGCGGAGGCGACCACGTGGCGTGCATCCAGCACAGTGTAGGCGCTGGTCAGCGTGTCGACGACCCCGGTACCCTCCATGCCGGAAAACAGCAGGATGGTCGGAAACGTTTGTGCTTCAATGAGTTCGAACTGCGCGTTGAGAATATCCGTACGTAGCTGCGGCAGCCGTTCTTCGAACGTGGCCTTGTCAATGTCGTGTTCAATTTCCGCGGATTCGAACATGGGTCACCTGTGCTTGTGTAGGTTGTGGGTATTGTATCTCGTCCGCCACTTGTGCGGCCAGACGCAACGTGTCTCAGATCGATAGCGCACCACGGATTTTTGCCGTGGTTGCCTGTGCCTGCTCAACATCCCCGGCAAGACAATTGATATGTCCCATTTTGCGCCCCGGGCGTGCATGCTTTTTACCATACAGGTGCAGATGGGCCCGGGATTCGTTGAGTACATGTTGCCACTGCGGTTCACCACCCTTCCAGATGTCGCCCAGCAGATTGGTCATTACGACGGGTGACAGCATCTGCGTGTCACCGGGCGGCAGGCCGCACATCATGCGCACCTGTTGTTCAAACTGTGAGGTGGCACAGGCATCAACAGTGTAATGTCCACTGTTGTGTGGCCGTGTGGCTATTTCATTAATGAGTAGTTCGCCCTGCCGGGTACAGAAAAACTCCACCGCCAGTACGCCGCAGTAGTCCATCGAATCGGCCAGTCGGGTGGCCATGTCAATGGCCCTCTCGCCAAGGGTGGCATCGATGGCGGCTGGCACGATGGTGGTATCCAGAATACCGTTGATGTGGCGGTTCTCGCCGACCGGGTAGATCGACATCTGGCCGTCGATGCTGCGCGCCAGGATGACGGAGACCTCGTGTTCCAGGTCGACCTTTTCTTCCAGCACGCAGGGAGCGTTACCCAGCTGTTGAAAAGCGTTACGCGCCTCGGCCAGCGTATTGACCTCTACCTGGCCCTTGCCGTCGTAGCCGAGGGAAGCGGTTTTCATAATCAGCGGTGGATTCAGGGTCTCGATGGCAGCGACGATGTCGGCATCTTCGTAGATGGCGACAAACGCGGCTGTTGCCAGGTTGTGCTCCTGCACGTAGCTCTTTTCACGAATGCGATCCTGTGCGATACGCAGGGCCTCGGCATTGGGGCGTACCGCACAGAATTTTTCCAGGTACTCCATGCTCTCGGCAGGGACATTTTCAAACTCGGTGGTCACGGCCGCACACTCGTCGCCGAGCATTTGCAGGGCAGCATGGTCGCGGTAGTCGGCCTTGATGTGCTGGTCTGCAATCAGGCCCGCCGGGCTGTGCGGATCGGGATCGAGTACCACCACCCGGTACCCCATGCTGTAGGCTGCCAGTGTGAACATGCGGCCCAGTTGTCCGCCGCCAAGGACACCCAGTGTGGCGTTGGGGAGAATCATGATGCGGGTGGCAGTTGCATATCAAAAACCATCTGTTGCTGGTCTTTGCGGAACTGCTCGAGTTTGGTGGCTAGTGAATCATCGGCGCTGGCCAGGATGCTGACTGCATACAGCGCAGCGTTGGCGGCGCCGGCCTCACCGATGGCAAAGGTCGCGACTGGCACGCCTTTTGGCATCTGCACAATCGACAATAGTGAATCCATGCCTTTCAGGTAGCGGGACGGCACCGGTACGCCGAGAACCGGCAGGGTGCTCTTGGCGGCCAGCATGCCGGGCAGGTGTGCGGCACCCCCGGCACCGGCGATGATGCAGGCAATGCCGCGCTCACGGGCCGTGCCGGCATAGTCAAACAGCAGGTCGGGGGTGCGGTGGGCGGACACGACCCGGGCTTCAAAGGCGATGCCGAATTTCTCCAGCATGGTCGCCGCATGTTGCATCACGTCCCAGTCACTGTTGCTGCCCATGACCAGGCCAACGCGAGGTACTTCGCTCATTAGCTTATCCGCGGTTGTTTAAACGAAAGCATTCTATTCTAGCATTTCCCCGTGGTTTTACTAACTTTCTGCTGCCTGTCAACAGCACTTGATAGCGGTGCTGCTGTCTCGCAGCCCGCTTGACCCGGGCGTGGCCGCCGGTGTAGGAGGATTGCTGTACAATGCGCATTTTTTCGGAGCAACGGGATGCTGCAAACCCTCTACGAGTCCACCCTGAAGAGCCTGCCACTGCTGGCGCGCGGCAAGGTGCGCGATGTGTATGCCGTTGGCGACGAGCACCTGTTGATCGTCACCACGGACCGGCTGTCTGCCTTTGACGTCATCCTGCCGGACCCGATACCCGGCAAGGGGGCGGTGCTGACAGCAGTGTCCAACTTCTGGTTTGAGCGGACCCGCGATATTGTCCCCAACCACCTCTCCGGGCTGCCACTGGCCGATGTGCTGCCGGATGCCGGCGAGCGTGCCCAGGTCGAGGGTCGTGCCATCGTTGTCAAAAAGCTCAAGGCATTGCCGGTGGAGGCGATCGTACGCGGCTACCTGATCGGCTCCGGCTGGAAGGACTACCAGCAAAGTGGCCAGGTGAGCGGCATCCCGCTGCCGGGCGGCTTGCGGCTGGCGGATAAATTGCCGGCTGCAATCTTTACGCCGTCAACCAAGGCCGAGATGGGTGCGCACGACGAGAACATCGATTTCGAGAAGGCCTGTGCCATTCTGGGAGCTGAATGTGCCGGGCAGGTGCGTGATATCAGCCTCGCGATCTACACAAGCTGTGCTGAATACGCTCTCGAACGCGGTATCATTATTGCGGATACCAAGTTTGAATTCGGGCTGGATGCGGACGAGCGGCTGGTGTTGATCGATGAAATACTGACGCCGGATTCATCGCGTTTCTGGCCGGCAGACAGCTATGCGCCGGGATCAAGCCCGGCCAGTTTCGACAAGCAGTTTGTGCGTGACTACCTGGAGACGCTGGATTGGGACAAGACGCCGCCCGGGCCGGCGTTACCGGCTGCGGTGATCGCG
>Ga0316191_10000932_pt1 | contig 19970 bp, 15 predicted proteins | sample Eddworburr2cm_MG_FD_204928 | JGI IMG/M metagenome (GOLD analysis project Ga0316191, IMG submission 204928) | Coastal sediment microbial communities from Maine, United States - Eddy worm burrow 2 cm | ecosystem: Environmental > Aquatic > Marine > Coastal > Sediment | place: USA: Maine... | reverse complement strand
GGCGGCATGCAGTACACGCATGCAAGATCGCAGCGGTCGGTCACGCTGAGGCGCAGGTATGTGTAGCGTCGCTCGCGCGAGTCGCGCAGCAGCGGGATCGTTTCGAAATCGTCGGGTCGCGGGGGCCAGTCTTCGTAGACAGCCGAGCGACTTTGCATCAGGGGCAGACGGCGCACCGGATGAGTCTAAGGGTCCGAGGCTGTGGGTCAACGACGGTGTGCTCACTTGACTTCACGGGGGCCCGGTTTCAGGGTCTCTCCTTCCACTGAATCACGGTTCATTTTAGGAGCTCGGCGCATGGAATCTAATCGAAAGCGGGTGGCTATCGTAGCCGGACTGCGCACGCCCTTCGCAAAGCAATGGTCAGCATATCGTGAGGTCAGCGCTCTCGGCCTCGCCGAGATCGTGGTCTCCGAGATGCTTCAGCGAATCGATCTCGACCCGAAAGAAATCCAGCAGGTCGTCTACGGACAGGTGGTCCCTTCGGTCGAAGCGCCGAACATCGCCCGCGAGATCGTTCTGGCGACCGGGATGCCGAAGAGCATCGAGGCATACAGCGTCTCCCGTGCCTGTGCGACGAGCTACCAGTCGACGGTGAACATCGCCGAGGCGATTATGGCCGGCGCCATCGATACGGGAGTCGCCGGCGGCGCCGACAGCGCCAGCATCGTCCCAATCACCGTGTCGAAGCGCCTCGCCGAGGCCCTCATGGCGGCGACCAAGGCACGAAGCGTCGGCGAACGCATGCAGGCATTCGCCGGGATTCGCCCGCGGGACCTCGCACCCGTGCCCCCCGCCATCAAGGAGTTCTCGACCGGCCTTTCGATGGGTGACAGCGCCGAGAAGATGGCGAAGGAAAACCAGATCAGCCGCGAGGCTCAGGACGAGTTCGCGCACCGCAGCCACGCGCTCGCCGGCAAGGCATGGGAAGAAGGCAAGCTCGATGACGAGGTGATGGAGGTCTTCGTGCCCAATCGCTTCAACGAGGCGATCCGCGAAGACAACCTCATTCGTAAGGACACGCCGATCGAGGCGTACGCGAAGCTCAAGCCAGCCTTCGACCGCAAACACGGGACGGTGACTGCGGCAAACAGCTCCCCACTCACCGACGGCGCCAGCGCGTTGCTCCTCATGCGAGAGGACAAGGCGAAGGCTCTCGGCTTCGATGTGCTCGGCTTCATCCGAAGTTACGCATTTGCCGCGCTCGATCCGGCCGGCCAGCTGCTGATGGGTCCGTCGTATGCCTCGCCAATCGCCCTGGACCGGGCTGGAGTGAAGGTCTCGGACCTCGACCTCATCGACATGCACGAGGCCTTCGCCGCTCAAATCTTGTCGAATACGCAGGCATTCGAGTCGACGGAGTGGTCGCAGAAGCATCTGGGCCGCTCCGAGAAGATCGGCGAAATCGATTGGGACAAGTTCAACGTGACCGGCGGCTCGATTTCGATCGGGCATCCGTTTGCTGCGACAGGAGCCCGACAGATCACTCAGACCCTCCGTGAGTTGAAGCGGCGGGGCGGTAACCTAGCTCTTTGCACGGCCTGCGCAGCGGGCGGCTTGGGCGCAGCCATGGTCTTGGAGGCAGAGTGATGGCGAACGAAGAACTCACCATCGAGAAACGCGACGACGGCGTAGCCATCGTTCGCATGGACATCCCCGGCGAGCCGATGAACACGCTGAAGAGCGATTTTGTCGATACCTTCATGGAGGTATTCAGCTCGGTCGAGAACGACCCCGAGATCAGGGCGGTCGTCTTCACGTCGGGCAAGAAGGACAGCTTCATCGCGGGCGCAGACATCACGATGCTCGAAACGGTGAGCACCGCCGAGGAGGGCGAGCGCATCTCACTCGAAGGCCACAAGGCGATGAACCGCATCGAGGCATGCTCGAAACCGGTGGTCGCGGCGATCCACGGCGTCGCGCTCGGCGGAGGACTCGAGGTCGCCCTCGCCTGTCACGCGCGCGTGGTGAGCGACAGCAAAAAGACGAAGCTGGGCCTTCCCGAATCGCAGCTCGGCTTAATCCCCGGGGCCGGCGGCACGCAGCGGCTTCCCCGGCTCATTGGCGTGCAGCCGGCACTCGATATGATGCTGACCGGCAAGCAGCTCGACGCCAAAAAGGCACGCAAACTCGGCCTGGTGGACGACGTGGTGCCTCCCTCGATTCTCATCGAGACCGCGGCGCAGCTCGCGCTGACCCGCGTCGGTTACACGCCCAAGCGAGACAGCTTCATCGAACAGCTTCGCGACAAGGAGGCCGTTACTGAATTCGCTTTGGCGAAGAACCCGGTCGGCCGAAAGCTCCTCTTCGATCAGGCGCGCAAGCAACTGCACAAGCAGACCCGCGGCAACTACCCAGCCCAAGATCTCATCATCGACGTCGTGAAAGCCGGACTCGAGGATGGCTTCGAAGCGGGGCTCGCCGCAGAGGCACGGGCGTTCGGCCGTCTGTTGACCACGGCAGAAGCGGCCAACCTGATGAGCCTCTTCTTCGCGACGACCGCATTGAAGAAAGACTCCGGCGTCGACGACCCGAACGTGAAGCCGCGCGAGATCAAGAAGGTCGGCATGCTGGGCGCCGGCCTCATGGGCGCAGGCATCGCGTACGTCACGACCTCAGTCGCCAAGATCCCGGTTCGCCTCAAAGACCGCGACGCGGACGGAGTGATGGCGGGACTCCGCTACATTCGAGGGATCATCGACGGCCGCGTGAAGCGCAAGCGTCTCTCCGAGCAGGAGGCCAACGCGCTCATGCTGCAGACCACGGGAACGACGACGTACGCAGGGCTTCAGGACGCTGACGTCGTCATCGAGGCTGTGTTCGAGGACCTCGCGCTCAAGGGGCAAATGGTCCGCGACGTGGAGGAAATGGGGCGAAAAGAGGTGATTTTCGCTTCGAATACGTCCTCGCTGCCGATCACGCAGATCGCCGCCGCGAGCAAGCACCCCGAAACCGTGATCGGGATGCACTACTTCTCTCCGGTCCACAAAATGCCCCTGCTCGAGATCATCGTCACCGATCAGACGGCCGACTGGGTCACCGCAACCTGCGCCGACCTTGGCAAGCGTCAGGGCAAGCACGTCATCGTCGTAGGGGACGGTGTCGGCTTCTACACCAGTCGTGTGCTCGCGCCGATGATGAACGAGGCTGCACACCTCGTCGCCGAAGGCGTACCCATCGAGAAGATCGACACAGCCATGCTCAACTGGGGCTTCCCAGTCGGGCCGATCAAGTTGACCGACGAAGTCGGCATCGACGTCGGCGCCAAGGTCGGCAAGATCATGCTCGACGCGTTCGGCGACCGAATGAGCCCTCCCGAGGGCATGCAGAAGCTCATGGAAGACGAGCGCTATGGTCGCAAGAACGGTCGCGGCTTCTATCTCTACGGCGACAAGAAGAAGGGCGTCGACGAGTCGGTCTACGAGATCCTCGGCGTCAGCCCCACCAACAAGAGCATCAGCAGCGAAGAGATCGCGTGGCGCTGCGCCCTTCAGTTCGTCAACGAGGCTTGCCGTTGCTTCGGCGAAGGAATCCTTCGAAGCGCTCGCGACGGCGATGTCGGCGCAGTGTTCGGACTCGGCTTTCCGCCATTCCGCGGCGGCCCGTTCCGCTTCGTCGACCAGGTTGGCGCGAAGGAGATCCTCGGACGCCTCCGTGAGCTCGAAAAGCAACTCGGGCCCAGGTTCTCGCCAGCGCCGGTGCTCGAAGAGATGGCCCGAAGCGGCCAAACGTTCCACGGAGAGGATCCGATTCAGCCCGGTCAGTCGCGGGGAAACAACAGCCAAACCGCACCTCGAGCGACGGCGTAGTCCTCGATTTCCCCCAGGGATTCGCTGATTTCCGAATAAGCCTAGGGGTCGATTGCGCAGAAGGCCGGACCTCTTTATGATGGGCCTCGGTCGGGGAGGCGGAACAACGGACGTGCATGAGGCGTTGCTCTGTTGTCGCGCTCGAGAAACGACCAAGCAACGAACATGGCACCCGAGGCAAGAGCACAGAAGCTGGAGAGCGCAGCGAGGACGATCGCGGAGAGTCGTCCGCAGCACCGCGGCGTCCTGCTCGTCGAGGCCGACCCGGACCTGCAGTGGAGCCTCGCGCGCATGCTGACCGTCGATGGAAACCGCGTCGTCGGCACCAGCTCGGGAGAGGGAGCCCTCACGGTGATCGAGCAGTGGGAGGCGGATCTGGCCCTGGTCGCATCAAACCTCCCGGGGATGAGCGGCGTCGAGGTCGCCCAGCAACTCCGCGAGTGGAACCCCGACCTGTTGGTCATTCTGATGGACGAAGAGACCCCGGGGCCCGCTCGCAAAGAGCGTTCCTCCTACGTGAGCGCCTACCTGGCCAAGCCATTCCGCTTCGAAGCCCTGCGCGCGCTCATCGAGTCGCTCCAACTTACACCGGCCCCCGCGGAGTAGCCCTGTTAGGCTTCCTAGGCGTGAAGCGACTGCTTTCCGGGTTCTGTTTCGTACTGAGCGTGTCGCTGCTGGGCGCGGCCATCGCCCAGTCGACGCCGGGCTTCATCCACGTCGACGAGATCCGTCCTGGCATGAAGGGCTACGGGCTCTCGGTCTTTCGGGGCACGGCACCGGAGCGGTTCGATGTCGAAGTCATCGATGTCCTTCGTAACTTCCGGCCCAATCAGGATCTGATCCTGATCCGAACGCCGCACCCGCTCCTCGACCGGGCACGGGGCGTGGCAGGCATGAGCGGGAGCCCGATTTACCTAGAGGGCCGCCTCGCGGGAGCGTACGCATACGGCTGGAGTTACGGCTCCGACCCGGTGGTCGGCGTGACCCCGATCGCCAGCATGCTCGCCGAGCTCAAACGCCCGGTGCGCCTGGACATGTTCCCTGGAGCGAAGACGCTCCCGAGCGGCACGCCGCGGGCGGAATCGACCGAACGCCTGCCTTCAAAGGGACGGTTCGCAGGCTTGCCCCCCTTTCGGGGCGAGCACGAGGTGACCGCGCTGTCGACGATCCGCGCGCTCCAGAAGCAGAAGGCCGACACGCAGGCGCCAGTCGGCCTCCACCGCGCCACCACGCCGATTATGCTCGGCGGCCTGCACGACTCGGTCGCCCACATGCTCGCCAAGGAGCTGGAGCCGCTGGGCTTCGTGGCCACCCAGTCGAGCGTCGGGGGAAGCTCGAAGGGCGGCCCCAAGCGTTTTGAACCAGGCGGGGCCGTCGCGGTCGAGCTCGCGCGGGGCGACATCAGCATGATAGGGGTCGGCACGGTCACCTATGTCGGCGAGGGAGGACGAACACTCGCGTTTGGCCACCCCATGATGGAAGCGGGCGCCACCGGGCTCCCAACCGCCACGGCACGCGTGCTCCACGTGCTGGTGAGTGAGTTTCGTTCCTTCAAGATCGCGGAGGCGGGTCAACCGCTCGGTGCGTTGGTACAGGACCGGCAGCCGGCCATCGTCATCGACCCCGACATCGAGCCAGCGCGCATTCCGGTTCGTGTGAAGGTGAACGGCGTCGAAGGCGCTCCGAAGACGGAGTGGCGCGTCGAGGTCGCAAGTCACCGCATCCTTACGCCGTCGATCGTGTTCGGCGTGATCGCGAACGCGGTCAAGTCGACGGCCGGAGATGTCACCGACGTGATTTTTCGCGCGAGGAGCAAGATCGGCATCGAAAAACACGGCGTCGTCTCGCTCGATGAGCAGGGGTTCTCCCCGATGGGCGCGGCCAGCCCGGCGGTGTTCTCGCGACTGCGAATGTTCGGGCTGATGGAAGCCGCGTTTGCCAACACGTTCGAAAGCTCCCGCGTGACCTCGATCGACCTGGAGCTCGATCTCGAGCAGAGCCGTGACGTGTTTCAAGTCTCGGACGCCTCGGTCGCTTACGATGAGGTCGACCCCGGCGAGGAGGTCACGATCTACGTCAGACTTCGCCGCGTCGATCAGCCCGACACCATACGTGCGGTAAAAGTCCGTATTCCGAACGCCGCCGCCGGTCAGACTGTCAGGGTGCAGGTGGCCGCCGGCAACCAAATCGCAATCGAGCAGCCTCGACCGGGTTCGCTCGGCGATCTGATCGAACAAACCCAACGGCGGTATCCGGCCACCTCGTTGGTGGTGGCCCTTCAAATGCCCACGCGTGGCCTTCGTTTCGAGGGGCACGTGGTCGATTCACTTCCCGCCTCCGCGCTGAACTCGCTTCAGCTCGTGACTAGCACGGAAGATAGCCGCCCGTTCGTCACGCAATCGCGGACGGAGATCAAGCTGCAACAAGTCGTGGTCGGCAGCGCCAACCTCGCGCTGCGCGTCCGAGCCGTCGCGCGCGACCAGCTTCTCGGCGAGTAACAGAACGATGAACATCTCAAAGACGACTATTCGAATCGCCTTGGCAGGTCTGGTACTTGCAATGAGCGCGAGCGTGACTGCGGTCACTACCCAGAGCTTCGTGCTCGACAGCGCTGACGCATTCTTCGAGGGCGAGCTCGAAGGCGCCGCGGTTCACTCCGACGGCTCGGTGCGAGCTGGCGCAGTCACGACGCGGACCGAGCTCGAAAATGTTCCCCTCGCCTACAGCGTGGCGCAGCGCGGCAGTGCGACGTTCATCGGAACGGGAACCAACGGCGTCGTCTACCGGTTCGATGGAAAGAGCGTGAAGCCTTTTGCCAACACGGGCGAGCTGCTCGTCGCTTCGCTCGCGTTCGGGCGCGATGGAGCGCTCTACGCGGGTACGCTGCCCAACGGACACATCTACCGAATCGACGCCAAGTCCGGAAAGACGAAGAGTTTCTCGACCCCCGCAGGCGCGAAACACATCTGGGCACTCCACTACGACAAGAAGCGCGGGCAGCTGATCGCAGGGACAGGCCCCGAAGGGAAGGTGTTCGTGGTCGACTCGATCGGTCGCGCGAAACTGCTTCACAAGGCCGAGGCCGCCCACATCATGGCGCTGGCGGGCGACGGCAAAGGGACGATCTACGCCGGCACCAGCGATGACGCCCTGGTCCTACGGATCCGGCCGAACAACCGAGCAGAGGTCGTGCACGACTTTCCGGGTAACGAGGTCACCGCGATCGACTATCACGACGGGAAGCTCGCCGTCGCCGCCAACAAATTCAAGACCGCTCCGGGAAGCCAATTCAAGCCGTCGGCCGGCAAGGGCCCCGCACCGGCACGCCCGGCCACCCGGCCCCGCCCTGGAGCCGGGGAGCTCTGGCGTGTCGACGCCACGGGTCGAGCCGAGATGCTCGTGAGCCGCAAGGACACGCATTTCACTGCAGTTCAGTGGGGTAACGACGGCGCGATCTACGTGGGCGGCGGTCATGAAGGCCGCATCCTCCGAGTCGAATCCGACGCGAGCTTTTCGATCTGGGTCGATGTCGAAGAACGCCAGGTCCTGGCCCTCGATCTTCGCGCAAAGAACCCCTCGTTCATCACGGGGGACGGCGCGGCGATCTACCGCGTGAAATCGGGAACGAGAAGCGGCGCGATTTGGACGAGCAAGGCGCTCGACGCGCGCTTCGCTTCGAAGTGGGGGCGGCTCACGTGGCGAGGCAGCGGACGCATCATTTTCCAGACACGCTCGGGTAATACGCAGGAACCAGGCGACACCTGGAGCCAGTGGTCGAAAGATCTCAAACAGCCCGGGACCGTCGCAAGCCCGCCGGGACGCTTCGTCCAGGTGCGCGCGAAGCTCCCGAAGGACGACTCCGCCGAGCTCCGCGCCGTGGAGCTCTTCTATCTGCCGCAGAATCAGCGCGCACGCGTTTCGAACGTACAAGGCAGCCGGCCTCCCCCCAAGCGCGGAGAACAGCCTCGCCAACCGCCATCACCAAGCACCCTGCTCGAGCTAACATGGAAGGTCGACAACCCCGATCGCGATCCGTTGCGCTACCGCATTGGCTACCGAGAAGAAGGACAAGGGGTGTGGCGCGACATGTTCACTGAGGACGTCGTTCTCATCGAGGCGAAGTACACCTGGGACACCGGCAGTATTCCCGACGGGCACTATATCGTGCGGGTCGAAGCCTCGGACGAGCAAGCCAACCCGGACGAGCTCACCCTGCGGTCGAGCGCTGCATCGGAGCCGATCCGCGTCGACAACCACCCGCCGCGCATCGAGCAACTCAAGGTTCACAAAGGGCGCGTGAAAGGGCGCGTCGTGGACGAGCTTGGGCCGATCGCGCGTATACAGATGTCCATCGATGCCGGCGCCTGGCGCGACGTGTTCCCAACAGACTCGCTGCTAGACAGCCCCAGCGAGGGCTTCGACCTCCCGATCGGGAGTTTGCCGGGTGGCAGTCATATCATCGCCCTTCGCGCGTTCGATGCCTCCGGCAATCAGGCGAACCGCGAAATCAACGTAAAAACACGGAGATAGAGGCTAGGCCCGCGGCTGCGCACCGGAAGAGCTCGACCGCGCTGCTCAGGACTTCGTGAAGCGGCCGACCTTGAGTCGGTGCATCACCGCGAGCTTCTGGCGCTCCTTGTAGGCCTGGTGACTCGCGTCGCCCGCCTCGTTACTTTCGTCGGTCGCCCGGTCGAGCACCTGGAACTCGGTCTGCACGAAGATAGTGTGACCCAGCCCCTCCGTCGCGGGTGGTGCGGCGGCCAGCACTTTGTCAGGGACGCGCACCGGCACGTCAGCGACGAAGTGCACGATGCGGTAGCTCGGCGCCGTGAAGCGATTGTCGATCGCGGAAAGCCCATCCTCCAAACCGAGCGGAAGCTGCAAACTCGGGACCAGCTTCGCGAGCGCCGGCTCCGAGCGACAGTACTGATGGAATCGCGCCAGCGTGTTGGTGGATTGACCCGGGATCACGAAATTGAACGGCACGATGCTTCGCTGGACGTAGTTCAGGACGGGAAAGATGTCGCGCGCGCTGCGGGTCACGATGCGAAAACGCACCTTGTCGTAGATCTGTGACGCGCTGACATCGGGCTTCGACAGGAGCTTGGTGTAGAGCGAGTCCCGGTTCTTTCGCCCACCGATGAACTCGAGGATCGGAAAGTCGTTGGCCAGAGCGGCGGCCATGACTCGATAGACCTTCTGCTCCACCCATTGGAAGACTTCCTCGTCCGCAGTCGGCAGCAGGAACAGGAGCTCGCGCGCCTCGAGGTGGTGGATGATGTGCATCACCTTCAAAATCGCGCAGGCGCAGATCTGTCGATGGCCCTTCGAGGACGCGAGCATCATGAGGCCCACCAGGTCCTTCTTCGCCACCGGCTTCGGGACCGGGAAATCGAAGTGACGTCGAAGATAGTCGATCGCGGCTACCTTGACCTGCATCACGCGGGCCGCGTCACCCTCGTCGTCCGGGCCGATCTCCTGAGCGCGCACGAACTCCTCGGCCTCGCCCTCGCTGGCAAAGTTGAACCGATGCCAGTCGACCACCGAGCCTCCGCGCAAGAGGACACGGATGCCCTCGAGGTCGGCCAGGGTGAGATCGCTGAGGCTGCGGAGCTCTGGGACAGACACGGCTAAGGAGACCGTTCCAGCAGAATCGTGCCTACGAAAATGCCGACGGAGACCAGCAATACGATAGCGTTGAGCGTAAGTCCGCCGTGACAGCCGCTAAGCGCGGTCAGTCCGACCAGTCCCACTCCCCATCTCGAGCTCCGTCCCACCATCTCGGGCGCCCGATTGATACCAGTCGGCCGCCGCTGGCGCTAGTCGATTGCGCCGAGCCGTTGCTGGCGACGTAGATATCGAATATTGTTGGCAAAACCAATGACGGATTCGATCTTTCCCGCGGGCGCCGAACCGATTCTGCCCATTCTGCCCTTGCGCAACTCGGTGCTCTTTCCGGCGACCGTCGTGCCGGTGAACGTAGGCAGGGCCCGATCGGTGCGGCTGATCGAGGAAGCCTGCGGCCGCGAGCGCCCCGCGATCGGCGTAGTGACGCAGCACAAGGCCGAGGTTGAGGACCCGACCTTCGATCAGGTCTATCACACCGGCACCATCGCCCGAGTCCTGAAGGTCATCCGCCTCAACTCGGGGCAGTACAGCGTCGTGCTGCAAGGTGTGAGCCGGATGCGCATCGAGGAAGCCCTTGGCCGCCACCCGACGATGCGCGCGCGTGTGCACCGCTACCACGAGGCACCGGCCGTCGACGTCGAGATCGAGGCCCTCGCCGCGCATCTCAGGGAATCGGCACGCCAGCTGCTCCACGAGCTCCCGACGGCATCGCGCGAGTCATTGCACATTCTCGACAACGTGCGCGAGCCGGGCGCCCTCGCCGATCTCATCGAATCGAACCTTCCGGTGTCCAACGAGTCCAAGCAAGAGGTCTTGGAGACCCTCGACATCCGAGAACGCGTCCGGAAGGTCCTCGACCAAGTCAATCGCCAGAACGAGGTGCTGCGGGTCAAGCACGAGATTTCGACCATCGTCGAGGAGGAGATGTCGAGCTCGCAGCGTGAATACTTGCTCCGACAGCAGATCAAGTCCATCCGCCGAGAGCTCGGAGAAACCGACGTCGACGAAGACGATATCGAGAACCTGCGCGAGCGGATCGCTCTCGCACGCCTGCCGAGTGAGGCAGAGGCCGCGGCCAAGCGCGAGCTTAGGCGCATGAGCAACATGAACACGGCGAGTAGCGAGTACCAAGTCGCGCAAACCTACGTCACGTGGCTTGCCGACCTGCCGTGGGCGAAGATGAACGCCGACCGGCTCGACGTGCTGCAAGCGCGGCGGGTGCTCGACGAGGACCACTACGGGCTCGAAAAACCCAAGCGACGAATCGTCGAGTACATCGCGGTCCGTAAGCTTCGGCGCGACGGGCGCGCTCCGATCTTGTGCTTCGTCGGACCGCCGGGCGTCGGCAAGACATCGCTCGGTCGCTCGATCGCGCGCGCATCGGGCCGAGCCTTCGTTCGCGTCTCGCTAGGCGGCGTGTCCGATGAAGCCGAGGTGCGTGGGCACCGCCGAACCTATGTCGGCGCGTTTCCCGGACGCATCATCTCCGGGCTGAAGAAGGCCGGCGCCAAGAACCCGGTGATGGTCCTCGACGAGATCGACAAGCTCGGCAGGGACCAGCGGGGCGATCCATCGAGCGCACTGCTCGAAGTGCTCGACCCCGAGCAGAACCATCAGTTCACCGACCACTACATCGACGCGCCATTCGATCTCAGCAAAGTGATGTTCATTGCGACGGCCAACCAGAAGAGCACGATTCCCGGCCCGCTGCTCGATCGTATGGAAGTGATCGAGCTCCCCGGATACACGCCGCGCGAGAAGCTGTCGATCGCTCGCGACTTCTTGATCCCGCGTCAGCTCAGCGAGCACGGCCTATCGCCAGAGCGTCTCGACTTCTCGGACGAGTCCATCGACCTGATCGTCGACTCGTACACGCACGAAGCGGGCGTCCGAAAGCTCGAGCAGCAAGCCGCAGCCGTATGCCGTGCTGTCGCCGTGCGGGTCGCGAACGGAGAGGACGTGTCGATCTTGGCTGATCCGCCCTTCATCGAAAGTGTGCTCGGCGCCGCAAAGGCCAAGCGGCAAGAGCCGGAGCGAAGCGCGAGGGCAGGTGTCGCGACCGGCCTCGCATGGACCCCTGCTGGCGGTGATCTCCTGTTCGTCGAGGCCACACGCATGCCTGGGACGGGCAAGCTCCACCTCACGGGCAACATGGGCGACGTCTTGAAGGAGTCCGCCGCAGCGGCATTTACGTTCGTGCGCGCGCGCGCAGGCGAGCTTGGACTTGCCGAAGACTTCGTGAGCCACACAGACATCCACGTGCACCTGCCGGCGGGCGGGGTCCCCAAAGATGGCGCGGCGGCCGGCATCCCCCTGTTCGTCGCGCTGGCCTCGGTCCTCACCCAACTCAAGGTAAGGCCAGACGTTGCGATGAGCGGCGAGATCACGCTTCGCGGCAACATACTCAAGGTCAGCGGCATCAAGGAGAAGTGCCTCGCAGCACACCGCGCGGGCGTCTCTCGTATACTGTTGCCCAAACGAAACGAGGCCGACCTCGAAGAAGTGCCCGATGAGGTCCGCGAAGCCCTGGAGATCTGTCTTGTCTCCCGAGTCGACGAGGTGTTGAACCTCGTGGCCGCGTTCGACGCCGCTGACAATCCGGTGGGGGGCGCCCCCGCCGCAGCCGAATAGTCCGTGGCGACGTTGTTCACCTTCCGGTTGAGCGCGGCGTTTGCAGCCATCGTGGGCGTTGCGCTCGCGTTCATTCCGCTGCTCGCGGTGCACGGCGTGGAAAGCGCCCTCGCTCTAGGCGTGCTGCTTCCGCCGTGGGTCGCAGCCACCGCAGCGAGCTATACCGAGCGAAATCGAGAGATGCGCGGCATCGATTTGATGCTCCGCACGATCGGGTCCGGCCTGTTGATCTGGTCGATCCCGGTCCTGCTGCTTGCGCTGGGCTCGCTTCGCGTCCGGCAGTGCGCCCCTGGCGAAGGCCTTATCTTCATGGTCTTGGGACCCGCTCTCGGCTGCGCACTCGCCGCGTGCACGGGGGTGTGGGTCGCTGGGTCGACGAACCGACCGCGAATTTCCCCTTGGATCGCGGCCGCAGTTCCCATCGGCGCGGCCTTGCTGGGTGTGTGGGCGTTCTACGCGACGCCGACGGTGTACGTGTTTGGTGCGTTCGCGGGCTACTTCCCCGGTGCGATCTACGACGACCTCGTCCAGATCCCGACTCGCTATCTCACCTACCGCGCAACGATGATGGTCGCGGTCCTCTCACTGACCGTGCTGTTCGATGCCCTGTGGGACCCGGCGTCCGGAAAGCTCGATCTGCGAGGCCGCGGCCGCTCGCAACTCGGTGCGGTCGCCGTCGCAGTTGGGGCGTTGGGAATCGTCGCGGCGTCATACTGGCACGGGGACCACCTCGGTCATTGGGTGAGCGAGGAGTATCTGATCGAACGCCTCGGCAAGACCGAGCAGGGGCGACATTGCGTGGCGCACATGCCACGTGAAACGCAGGCAGAAGATGCCAGACGCTTGCTCGAAGACTGCGACTTCCAGGTGGAGCGCGCGCGCAAGCTCGTGGGTCTCTCCTCGACGGAGCCGGTGACGGCGTATTTCTTTCGGAACCAGAACGAGAAGAAGGACCTCATCGGCGTCGGGCGCACACTGATCGCCAAGCCTTGGCGAGGCGAGGTCTATCTGCAGATGGCGGGCTGGCCGCATCCGGTGCTCGGACACGAGATCGTGCACGCCGCGCTCGGCGAGGTGGGCCGCGGACCTTTCTCGGTGGCGGCGACGCTCGGTGGCCTGGTTCCCAATCCAGGAATCGTCGAAGGCGCTGCCGTCGCTCTTGCCTGGGACCTCAGAGACGACCTGGACCCGGACCAATGGTCGAAGATCATGATGGACCGAGAAGAGCTCCCCGCCGCCAGCGCAGTCATGAGCGTTCAGTTCAGCGCCCTCCCCGCGCGACGCGCCTACATGACCGCCGGATCGATCGTTCGCTTCCTGATCGCGACGCGCGGGATGGACGCGTTGCTCGAAGCGTATCGAAGCGGCGCAATCGAGGGCCTCGGCGAGCTCGAGGGGCAGTGGCACACCTACCTCGAACAGGTGCCTGTGACCGCGCACGAGCACGGCGTCGCCGAGGTCGAGCTGGCCCGGCCGAGTATCTTCTCCGCCGTATGCCCGCACGAGCTGGCCAAGCTCCGGGCCGACCTCGCAGGCGATACGGCCGCTCGCGACGACGCCCGCACGATTGAAACCTGCCGCGCCATCCTCGAGATCGACGAGCATGAGCCCCAGGCCCACGCCGCGTTGGTCGGCGCCCTGGCACGCACGGAAGACGATGCGGGGGCGCTCGCTGAGCTCGACGCGCTGCGTGTGGCGATGAGCGCCCCCAAGCCGGTCGTGGCCGCCGCGCTCGAGCAATACGCCGACGCGAGCTGGACGCTCGGCAATCTGGAAAAGGCCGCAGGGGTCTACGAGGAGCTGTTGACGATCCCGCGAACCGACGGACCGGCACGGCAGAGCGAGGTGAAGAAGCTCGCACTCGGGGCTAGTCCAGCCGAGAAGGACCTGGTCTACGAGATGTTGCTCGGGAGATCATCGAGTCCGGTCGTGGTCCACCTCGCGCAAACCTTCGCGTCGATACGCGACGACGGCCTCGGGCAATATCTCGAAGCACGGCAGCTCATCGGTCAGAACCGCTTCGCGCTCGCCCTCCCGCTGCTGCAAGACGCCAAACGCCTGGGCTTGCCGACGCTTCGGCTGGAGCGGGAGCTGAGCCGCCTCCTCGGAATCACATTTTTCGCGCTCGGCCGCTACGGCGAATGTGCCGAAGCCTGGGGCGAGCGCGCCTGGGTCAGTCGCGCTGCTGGCGCGGAAGCGCGGCGCTGGCTCGAACGGATCGAGTACGCGCAGACGGGAACTGTCAGTCCGGCGTTGCCAGGTCCATCGTCGGCTCCCCAAGCTGCGCCTTGATGTGAGCCGCAATCGAGCAGTCCGCCGTGACGATGGGGTCGCCCGCCGCCTTCGCGGATTCTGCCCCGGGACCGATTTGGCTGCGCACCGTGATCAAACGCCCGCGGTTCTCGGTGCGTGACCGCAGAACGAGCTTGTCCTGTTCGAGGTCCCAGAGAAACACATCGACTGGGTCTCGGAGGCGGCTCTTGCCCTGAACCACGAGCAGCAGAAAGTAGTCGGCGGGCACCCGCTCCCTCAAGGCGGGGAGCTCGCGCTCGATCGCCCGCATGAGCTGCTCTTCCCGCACCGAGAGGCGCTGCATGTCGTTTGTGTCGTCGACGCGGTCGAGCCACTTGGTCGTCAACACCTCCGGCACGTCGGACAACGCCGACAACGGCGTCAGCTCGAGGCCGAGACAGGCGCCGATGGCATCCTTCTCCTCGGATTCGATCGCCGCGCGCAGCCCATCCTCGGAAGCGAGCTCGGGGGCCCGCACCTGGAGGTACACCATCTCTTTGTCATGCAGAGCAGAGAGCGGGACTTCGGCCTCGACCAAGCGGTTCGCGGCGCCTGACTTCGCCCCGAGCGCCTTGCCTTCAAGCTCGATTCGAGTGGCCTCTAGCTCGTCGAGAACCGGCGTGACCTGCTCGGCATGCTGAGCCCGAATACGCTCTCGCAGCTCATCCGCCCGGACCTTCTGGCGCCAGAAATAGCCGCCGGCGAAGAGCGCAGCCACCAGAACGACGAAACCGACACGCGCCCACGGGATGCGTGGTCGGTATCGGTTCCTACGAACGCCGTCGAACTCGGCAGGAGTGAGCTCGGACGGCTCCATGACGCGAAGCTTACTTGAAGTTTACTGCTCGCGCTGGTTCACAGCGAAGCTCACGTTGCCGTAGCCTGCGGCCGCGGCCGAGAACATCACCTTCTTCACGACCCGGAAGTCGATGTTGCGGTCCGCCTGCACGATGACTTGGCCTGCGAACGGCTCCGAAGGATGAATCGTCTCCCACTTGCGCTTCTCCGCCTCGAGGCCCTGAATGAGCGGTTCGATGCGGTCCACCTGGGCGGACTGTCCCTGAGTCTGTGTGTCGGCGACGCGGGTGCCGTCGAGCGTGATCACGCGTTCGTCGACGGCGACGATCGGAGAGATCTCGATCTGCTCGGTGTTCTGTGCGTCAGGCATCGTGATGGTCGGCTGTTGTGCGACCAGCTCACCTGAAGCGGAGAACGACATGAGCAGGAAGATCACCAACACGATCAGGAAGTCGATGAATGGGATCAGCGGAATCTGGTGGTCCACCTCTTTGCGCCCGTGACCGGAAACACGGTCGCGAACGAACTTCAGCGGAATGTTGCGGAGCAGCTCTGGTTCTGGACGTTTGATCGCCATGATTTCCCCCTACAGGAACGCAGCTCCGTCGGCCATCGACAGGTTTGCGAAACCCGCCGCTGCGGCGACATCCATTGCCCGAATGACGTCCTCATACCTGACCCCATCCTCGGGTGCGACAATCAAATCATCGCGCTTGTCCCAAGCCTGCTTCCACTGAGCGAGCTTGGTTTCGAGCTCATCGATGTCGAACTCCTTTTGGTCCGCGACGACGCGCTTGCTGATGTCGATGCTCTCCCCGGCCGAAGACCCCAGGACGTACCCCGAGTTCCGAACCTGCAGGATGAGCTTCACTTTCTCGTCCTCCGGCGGCGCATCTTCCGTCGATGCCTGCCCCGGGACTTGCTGATTCGCGTTCACCGCGGCCAGCTGGTTCCAAACCGCAGTCGCCAACAAGAACATGACGCAACAAAGCAGGAGGTCGATGAACGGAATCAGGGGAATCTCCTGATTGACCGCTTTCTTTCCGGAGTTGCCTCCGCCGCTATCTATTGCAGCCATTGGAGCCGTTACTCCGCGGGCATGTTCTGAAGATCGACCTTCGAGCGGTTGCCCACGACGAGGTTCAGAACCTGCACGGTGGCCGCGTTGATGTCGTCGATGATCTTCTGAGTCTTGCCGTTGAGGAGGCCCATCATCAGGAGCGCGAAGACCGCGGTGATCAGACCGAACGCGGTGCAGTTCATCGCTTCCTCGATGCCCTTTGCGAGACCGGTCGCCTTGCTGGCCGCATCGGCCTTTGCCACCTCACCGAACGCGGTGATGAGACCGACAACCGTTCCGAACAGACCGCAAAGCATGCCGACGTTCGCGAGCAGGCCGAGGTACGGCGTGCGCCGTTCGATCAGCGGTAGCTCCTTGAGCGCCGCTTCATCCATGGCCGCTTGGACTTCCGCATCGGGGCGGTTCACCTTCAGCAACCCCTGCTTGACGATGCGCGCCAGCGGGTTGTGCTCAGCCGAGCAAACCTTGATGGCGCCCGCCACATCTCCCGCGGTGATGCACTTCTGCATCTTGGCGATGAACTCGTCCTTGTCGATCGACGCTTTGTAGAGATACATCGCGCGTTCGATCGTGAACCCGATTGCGAACACCAGACAAACGAGGATCAGCCACATCGCCCATCCGCCTGCTTCAAAGTGGTATGCCAATTTGGCCATTTCTTCCTGCCTCCTGCGAACTTTACTTCGACAGTGTTACCCGGACACCGACTGAGTACGGTGCGATCCCCACCACTGCCTTCTGACTAAAACTCGCTGTTCCCCCCAGAACAGTAAGCAATTCCAAGGTTTGCTTACTACATACGGATGATAACGGTTGGATACAGCAAGTCAATATCGTGCTCGACTCAGTTCCTTAGAAACCGGGGACAGCCCGAGCTTGGGTCGTGAAGCGGAAAAAGGCGTAGTCGCGTTGACAACTTCGCGGGGCGTGGGGTAGCTTGCCCCTCGGTCAAGGGGTTCGCCCCAACAGTCGCAATGATTTCAATGGATTCCAGGTTTCTGGGTCCAAATTTCAGTGAGGCTGATGGGAAGCGAAAACACGGGTTTTCTCGCCCTATTGAGGGCGAGCGGGAGGGAGCCGCAAGCATGCATGAAATCTGGGAGGCACTACAAGAAGGTGCTCCGTTTTCGTTCATCAATCTCTTTGTCCTCGCCTTTGGCGTCGGCGTGATTATCGACCGCGCTTGGTACATTCGGATGAATTACAGCGTTGATGCTGGTGAGTTCATGAACCGAATTCGCAAGCTGGTGCAGGCCGGGAACATCGATCGCGCGATTCGTCAGTGCGAGGCGAAGGCCGTGCCGCTGCTCGAGGTCGTGAAGTCTGGGCTGACTCAGGTCAACCGCGGCGAAGAGGCGGTCATCGCCTCGATGGAAGAAAAGATGTCCGAGGTGATCCCAGCGCTCGAGAAGCGAACCGGATCGCTGTGGACGTTGGCAAACATCGCTACGCTGATCGGCCTGCTCGGTACGATCAGCGGTCTCATTCGTGCCTTCAAGGCGGTTGGCACCATCGACGACCCGTCTCAAAAGACGGCGCTGCTCTCGGCCGGTATCGCCGAGGCCATGTGGAATACGTTCCTCGGTCTTTTGATCGCCGTGATCTTCATGGTCGCTCACCTCGTGCTCCACGGGCTGACCAAGCGGCACAAGCACGAGATGGAAAAGGTCACGATGCAGCTCGAGAACCTCCTCACGCTGCGCCGGCAAGGCGGTTGATCGGGCCCGGCCATGCCCGCACGACTGACACCACGCCAACGAGCCTACGTCCGGAAGCGAACGACCGTTCCCGACCCCGATCCGTCCGAGCTCAGCGACGAGTTGAACATCGTCCCCTTCTTGGACATCGTCGTGAACATCATCATGTTCTTGCTGATGACCTTGACCACCGTGGCCTTCTTCTCACAGGTCGAGGCTGCGCTTCCCGAGTATCGCCAGGGTGGCATCGGCAAGCGTGCTGCGGCGGATGAAGCCCTCAACTTGAACGTCACGGTGACGCGCGAAGGCGTCGTCGTCTCCGGGTCGGGCGGCAAGCTCGCACGTGGGTGTGCGACCACGGCACCGGGCAAAGTCATCACGGTGCCCGCGGGAATGAACGGCGAGCACGACTGGAAGGCTGTCACCACTTGCGTCAGCCGCGTGAAGGAGCAGTTCGAGGACGAAACTCGGGTCACGCTCAGCGCCGACCCGGAGGTGCCCTACGAAGACCTGGTCGCTGCCATGGACGCCGTCCGTGGTGAGGACAACGAGCTCTTCCCCGACGTCTTACTCTCCGCGGGGATTCGATAGTGGCCAACGAGAGCAGCACGCCGCCCCGAGCTTCCCTGGCGCCGCCGGTCGCGGATAAGCCGGCGTCGATGTCGTACGTCAACCGGATTGTCCGGGCGAAGCTGCGCCGCCGCCCCGAGCCCGAGCACTTCGGCCTCAACATCTACCCGATGATGGACATGCTCACGATCTTGCTGGTCTATATGATGGCGCTCTTCGCGACGTCGTCGGCAGCGGCAGTTCAGGAGAGCAGCGAGCTTCGCATCCCTTACTCGACGTCCAAGGTCGAGGTGAGCGAGGCGCTAGGCGTGCAGATCTCGCGAAGCAGCGTCGTCGTCGACGGCAAGCCCGTCCTCGAGCTCCGCAACGGCATCGTCGACCCGAGCCTCAAGCAAGGCGGCAGCAGCGGCTTCCTGATCACGCCTCTCTACAAGACCCTCGGTGAAATCCGCGACCGAAAGAAGCGAACAGCACAGCGGTTCACGAACCAGCCGTTTGTCGGAGACGTTCAGATCATCGCCGACAAGCGGACACCATATCGAACGCTGAGCGAAGTGATTTACACGCTGGGGCAAACCGAGTTTAAGAATCTGCGCTTCGTCGTGAACAAGAAGAATCAGTAGGTGCGCCCGGGGCCACGAGGGAACACGACACGGGGTTCCGCCGTGCCCCTCCACACGTCACCATTCGAGAAAAGGGGTCAGACCCCTTTTCGTCGCAGGGGAGACAAGCTCGAAAAGCTCGGCCGAGAGTAAAGACTGTTATTCGCACTCTGAGTTGGCGCGAACCCGCTGCGCCCCCATGCCCCAAACGCAAAACCTGCGCGTCATGGTTTTGCAAGACCGCCTAGAGCAGGGTGTTTCTCGCTGGCACGCCTGATGCACCTACATCGCCTGACTTGGTGACGCTCCGGTGGGGAGCGTCGCAACGCGGGAGGCTGTCATGCGTTACTTATTCGGATTTCTGTGTGTTTGTGCGTTGGGCATCATGCCACTGGTTGGGTGCAGTGAGACGACGGGTGACGGTGGCGGTGGTGGAACGGCCGGCACTGGCGGGCTGGCTGGGAGTGGCGGCACGGGCGGAGTGCCTCAATGTCAGAGTCCCGAGGATTGCGACGATGACAACGAGTGCACCGATGACACATGTTTGGCTGGAGTATGCGAGTTCATGCCGGTTCCGGACCCCACGGGCCCGGAAGAACCTGGAGACCCGCCTGGAGAGGGCACAACGTGCGGCTATTACGAGGGAACCTGTGAAGGAGGTAGCTGTGTGGGGACCTTCGCGTGTACTGAAGCCGGGATTCGTGAGGCGATCGCCGCCGGCGCTGGTCCACACACGTTTGCCTGCAATGGTGCGACGACGGTGGTGACCCAAGCGCCAATCGAGATTGACAACGACGTCATTCTCGATGGTGCGGGAGAGGTCACCGTAGATGGAAATTTCGACCACCATGTGTTTTCGGTG
>Ga0316191_10000931_pt1 | contig 19971 bp, 18 predicted proteins | sample Eddworburr2cm_MG_FD_204928 | JGI IMG/M metagenome (GOLD analysis project Ga0316191, IMG submission 204928) | Coastal sediment microbial communities from Maine, United States - Eddy worm burrow 2 cm | ecosystem: Environmental > Aquatic > Marine > Coastal > Sediment | place: USA: Maine... | reverse complement strand
CCAAAGGTCGCCGAAATCGCGGTATCGCGAGGACACAGAACGGAATCAGGAAGGAGAGCGTCAGTCCCGCAACTACCCACCAGTCAGGGCGCGCCAGCAGCGCAAACCCGCTTATGAGCGCCAGCGAACAGACCGCCCACGCCACGCCTCCGGCCTGCAGATAAACCAGAACGGCCACGACCACAACCAGCATCGCGCCCCAGATGGCGGCGATATCGAGCAATTCCATGCTCACGGCCTCCCTGTCGCCAGAGCTTAAGAGCTTACTAGCATTTCGACCTTCAGTCGCGTGTTTACAAACAGCTAATTTTACTTAATCTCAGGGGCGTCCGGCTGATTTTCCGGTGCGGCGGCGATGAATGCCGGGTGGTTGGCGCAGTTTGCGTCGATACGCTCGATCTCGGGATAGGCGGTCAGATCGAAGTCGTAGCGCCGCGCATTGTAAACCTGCGGAATGAGAAACGCGTCCGCCATGCCTGGAGTGTTACCGGCACAAAAATCAGCGCTCGCGGCGGTGCGCCGAAGCTCGGCTTCGAGCGCCGAGAAACCGAGCCCCAGCCAGTGCTGATACCAGTGGCGAACCTGTTCCTCATCGGCGCCGAAGCGTTGCCGCAGTTCGATGAGCACACGCAAATTATTGAGCGGCTGAATCTCGCAGGCAACCAACTGGGCAAGCGAGCGGACTCTCGCCCGCGCACCTGCATCGGCAGGCAATAACGGTGGCGCCGGCCAGCGATCCTCGAGGAATTCGATGATCGCGCAGGACTGCATGATGACGGTGTTTTGCCATTCCAGCGCCGGAACCAGTTGTTGCGGATTAACGCGACGAAAGCTCTCACTGTGCTGCTCACCGCCGTCGCGAACGAGGTGCACCGGTATCGTCTCGTAGTCGAGACCCTTGAGATTGAGCGCAATCCGCACCCGGTAGGCAGAGGACGAACGCCAATAACTGTAAAGCCGCACTCAGATCACGCCGCGGCGCATCTGGTCGAGTTCGATCGACTCGAACAATGCACGGAAATTGCCCTCACCGAAACCCTCGTTACCCTTGCGCTGAATGATCTCGAAGAAAATCGGGCCAATCACGTTTTTGGTAAAAATCTGCAGCAACAGGCCCTGATCCTCGGTCGGCGCACCGTCGATCAGGATGCCGCGGCTCTGCATTGCGGCGACGTCCTCGCCATGTCCGGCCACGCGCGCGTCGATCTGCTCGTAGTAAGTCGCCGGCGTATCCTGAAATTCCACTCCGTTCGCAAGCATGCGGTCGACCGACGCATAAATGTTATCGGTACCGAGGGCAACGTGTTGAATGCCCTCGCCACGATACTCGCGCAGGTATTCCTCGATCTGCGATTTATCATCCTGGGACTCGTTTATCGGTATGCGGATCTTCCCGCACGGGCTGGTCATCGCCCGGCTCAGCAATCCGGTGCGCTGGCCCTCGATGTCGAAGTAGCGAATTTCGCGGAAATTGAACAGGCGTTCATAGAACCCGGACCACTTGTCCATGTTTCCGCGGTACACGTTGTGAGTCAGGTGGTCGATATAGGTCAGACCGACACCCCTTGCCGTGTCGGCCGCACCCACCGACTCGAAATCGACATCGTAGATGGTGTGTTCGCCATAGCGGTCAACCAGGTAAATCACGCTGCCGCCGATACCCTCTATCGCCGGAATGTTAAGTTCCATTGGCCCGACATCGGATTCGAACGGCGTGGCCCCCATCTCGACTGCGCGCTGCAACGCCGCCGCGGCATCGCGGACCCGAAACGCCATGGCACAAACACACGGCCCGTGCTCGCGCGCAAAGTTCTGCGCAAAGCTGTCGGCCTCGGCATTGATGATGAAATTGATATCGCCCTGACGATGCAGCGTAACGTCCTTGCTGCGATGGCGCGCGGTTACCGGGAATCCGAGCTTCGTGAACAACTCACGCAGCAGACCCGGATCGGGCGCTGCATACTCCACGAACTCGAAACCATCGGTGCCCATGGGGTTGTCGAAAAAATCCGTCATTGGTTCTCCTCCCGGAGCGCTGCTCGCGGCGGTCGCCGCGGGGCTTGATTTGTTTCAGATGAAACAATTATAGTTTCATCTGAAACGAATTCAACCGGCGCCGATGAATACCCGCAACAGTACTCTACTCGAACTCGATGAGTTTCTGCCATATCGCCTGTCGCTACTGTCCAACACGGTCAGCGCGGCGATCGCATCGAGCTATGTGGAGCGCTTCAAGCTGACTATCCCGGAATGGCGGGTCATGGCGGTACTCGGCCGTTTCCCGGGTATCACGGCCGGGGCGGTCGCGGAGCGGACTGCGATGGACAAGGTAGCCGTCAGCCGAGCTCTCGCCCGCCTGCAGTCGGCCGGATATCTGCGGCGCAGGTCAGACAAGACCGACCGCCGCCGCTCATTGCTGCAGCTGAGCGCCGCCGGCGACCGCCTCTACCGCCGCATAGCACCGCTGGCGATGGAGTTCGAAAATCAACTTCTCGACAGTCTCGATGAGCGTGACCGGCGCAACCTCGACCGGCTTCTGACGCAGCTAATGGAGCGCGCGCGGCAGCTCTGAATCGTGGCGGCTGCCCAGTTGCGAGTGACGCCGGGCAAATGCCTGGCTAAGGTTTTTCCCGGCGGACGAAAAACCACTCTCCCGGACGTCCTGGCAGCGGCTCAACCGCGAGCGCACGTTTTGCCAACAGGCGCGCATCGAGTTCCACCAGCGAGAGGATTTCCGCGATCCGCTCACCCGCCCTGCCGTCACCGTACGGGTTGCAAATTCCCTCCACGGACTTTGCAAACCCGGGCGTCAGTGCGTGCTCCACTGCGGCGACGATCGCATCGGCGGCGGCCGCCGAGTCGACGATGTTGGCGGCACGCAGGCGGCCGCGCTGGCGCTCCCCGATATTGACGCAGGGCAGACCCAGCGAGGGCGTCTCCATGATGCCACTGGAGGAATTTCCGATCAGCGCTCGCGCCCGGCGTAACAGGCTCCAGTACACGCGTGGTTCCAGGTTGACGAAAAGTGCTGCATCGTCGCGCCCGGCACAGAAGGTCAACGCCAGCTCGCGCAGGCGACGGCTCCCCGCATCCGCATTGGGAAAACAGAACACGATCTGACCATCGAGGCGCGCAAGCGCGGCAAACACCGACTCACATTCCACCAGCGTATCGCGCGCCAACGTCAGCGGGTGTAGCGCGACGACCAGCGGCGCCGCGACCGTAATTCCCAGCGCCGCATCCAGTTGCGCCCGCTCAAGCAGCGCCTCGTGGGTCAGCAGATCGAGACTCGGCGCGCCGACGCAGTGCACCCTCCAGTCTTCCTCTCCCATCGCCAGCACCCGTTGCCGCGCCGCCTCGGTCGGGGTGAAATGGATGTGGCTGAGCTTGGTCAGCGCATTGCGTACCGCGTCGTCGATCGCGCCCTCGCTGACGTCACCGCCCTCGATGTGCGCGATCGGTATTCTCAGCGTCAGCGCAACCGATGCCGCCGCCATATTTTCGTATCGATCCGCAATCAACAGCAGCAGGTCCGGTCTTTCGCGCGCCAGCAGTTCCGTCAATCCCAGCGCGGTCACCGCGATGGTCTTGGCCATGCCGACGTCGGTATCGGAGCTGAGCAGAGACTCGACCTCGACTACCGCGACACCTTCGATAGCCGCAATCTGGTCTGCAGTGTGGCCGAACTCCGGCGACAGATGTGCGGCGGTCACGGCCAGGGTCACCCTCACACCGGATTGTCGCCTCAAATAGTGGAGTGGCCAGTAAAGGTGGCCGTAATCCGCACGGGAGGTGGTGACTGCGACGATATGCCTCGACATCGGCGCATGCTACCAGCAACCGCGGGGTCTGGGTGACGCTGCCCGGCTGGTACCGCATTATCATGTTGCACGCCGGACAACCGCAGGAAACCGACCCAATGACAACAACAAACCGTTCCCCCGCGCCCATCGCTTCTCTCGCTGACCTGATCGCTGGCCTCAGCCCGCGGCTCGACGCCAATGAGTATGTGTTCGTGCGACTCGACGAAACGCTGCCGGCACCGGCGGCCGCGGACATTCTCGCAAGCTTTCGCGAAACGGAGGGCACTACGCTGATACTGACCCGCGACCGTGCCGCCGATCTCGGTTTCACCCCGATAGCGCGTTGCATGCGAATCACCCTGGGCGTTTTCTCCGCTCTCGACGCAGTCGGCCTGATAGCCGCGGTCAGCGCGCAGCTGGCTCAGGCGCAAATCCCGGTCAACGTTTTCTCGGCGATCCACCACGATCATCTGTTCGTGCCGCCGCACAAGGCAAGCCGGGCTCTGGCATTGCTGCAGGACATGGCAAGCGCCGCGAGGTCGTCATGAGCGCGCACTGGCACAACCTGGCCGGCATGGCCGGGGTGGCGTTGATCCTGGTGAGCTATCTGCTGTTGCAGACCGGGCGCATGCGGGCATCGCAGCCCCGGTATTCGCTGGCCAATGCCGCCGGTGCGGCGCTGATTCTGTTCTCGCTGATGTACGACTTCAATCTGTCCGCGGCGATCGTCGAGTCATTCTGGTTGCTGATAAGCCTGTATGGCCTGTGGCGCTCGCGCCGGCGCGAAGCCTGAGCGCGGATCCCGGCGCCTATGTGTCGATAAAGGTTCGCACCATGATCAGCTCGGGGAACAGGCGTATATCGACCGCCCTGCGCAAAAATTCCACCCCCGAAGAGCCGCCGGTGCCGGGCTTGAAACCGATGATCCGCTCGACATTCTTGAGATGGCGGAATCGCCAGATCTGGAAATTCTGTTCGATATCGACCAGCTTTTCGCAAACGTCATAGATTTCCCAGTATTGCGATGGATCCTCGTAAATGGTGCGCAGCACATCGACTATCCCCGTGTGCGCCTCGTACGGCTGCGACCAGTCACGCTCCACGCGTTCGGCGGGGACCGCAAAACCGCGCCGCGCCAGGCTCCGCAGAAATTCATCGTACAAACCGGGGCTGTGCAGTATTCGCTCTAGCTCCGCGGTCATGGCGGGATCGTGGCGGAATACCCGGACATGACCCTCTTCCTTGTTTCCGAGCAGGAATTCGAGCTTGCGGTACTGGAACGACTGAAAGCCCGACGCGTGTCCGAGAACCCCGCGAAATTCCGCGTACTCGCTCGGCGTGAGCGTCTCCAGCACGGCCCACTGGTTGAACAGCTGCTGCTGTACCTGCTTTACCCGGGCAAAGATCTTCGAGCACGGGGCAAAATCATCGCTGCGAAAGTGCGCAAGTGCCGCGCCGAGTTCATGCAGTATCAGCTTGAACCACAATTCCGCCGTCTGGTGCTGAATGATGAACAACATCTCGTCATGATGCGCAGGCTGGCTGAGCGGGTGCTGCGCGTTGAGCAAACGGCCCAGGTCGAGATAGCCGGAATAGGTAAGCTGTCCGTCCAGCTCAGTGTGGATGCCGGGCTCGAGTTCGCGTTTGTTCATCGATGATTCCTCTTGGCCGCCCGGAGTCACGATACTTTGGGCGGCGATCGTACTGCGATGCACCATTGTAACGCCGCTGGCCACGCAGCAGCTTGATGTATAATTTCGCCGCGCTCGAGCGATGGGCCACACAACGAGAACATGCAACCCGCCATCCGCCGCTGCCTGTATTTTTTCCGGATTTTCCGCCTCTTAACCGCGGCGCCGGGTGGATATTGCTGACGTGAACAGCGTCGCCCATTTCGAGATTGAGCGCGTCCAGTATCTGGACGAACAGGCACAGTTGGCGGCCGACGCGCCGCCGCTTGCCAATGACCGTGCGGCGATGACCGATCTGTACCGCGCGATGACCCGGGTTCGCGCTTTTGATGCCAAGGCGATCAACCTGCAGCGCACCGGCAAACTCGGAACCTACGCCTCGAGCCTCGGCCACGAGGCGATCCATGTGGGCGCCGCACGGGCGCTCGAACCCGCCGACGTATTCGCCCCGACCTATCGCGAACATGGCGTTCTGCTCGAACGTGGCGTTAGGATGAGCGAGATTCTGAGTTACTGGGGCGGCGATGAAAGCGGCATGGCCTGGAGCGGGCCGGCGCAGGACTTCCCCTACTGCATTCCGATTGCGACGCAGACGCTGCATGCGGCGGGCGCCGCATTTGCGATGAAGCACCGGCGCCAGGCACGTTGCGCTCTTGCCGCGCTGGGCGATGGCGCCACTTCGGAGGGCGCCTTCTACGAAGCACTGAACGCGGCTGGCGCCATGCGGCTTCCGCTGGTTTTTCTCGTGATCAACAATCGTTACGCGATTTCGGTACCGGTCCATAAGCAGACCGGAGCCGCGACTCTCGCGCAAAAAGCGATCGCCGGCGGCGTGCCCGGAATTCAGGTAGATGGCAACGACGTCATCGCGGTGTGTGACGTGTTGCGACAAGCCGCTGCCCGCGCCCGCGGCGGCGAGGGTCCCAGCCTGGTCGAGGCGCTGACCTACCGTATCGGTGACCACACGACCGCTGACGATGCCGGCCGCTATCGCGCCGGCGCGGAAGTTGAGCATGCGCGCCAGGTCGAACCGCTGGTCCGGCTGCGGCGTTATCTTTCTGCGCGCGACTGGTGGGACGAAAACGCCGAACAGGCGCTGCGGCGCGATTGCGACACACGCGTCAACGCCGCAGTAAAGACCTACTTCGCCCGCCCGGGGCCGGATCCGGCGCAGATGTTCACGCATTTGTTCGCCCGCCTCCCTGCCCGTCTCGAGGAACAACTCGATACCGTTCGAATCTATGCCCGGCCCGGTGGCGACGACTGAGATGGCCGAGCTCACGCTGATCGACGCAGTTACCGCCGCGCTGGCCTGGGAACTCGGACACGACAACACCGTGATCGTTATGGGCGAAGACGTGGGCGTCAATGGCGGCGTATTCCGGGCCACCGACGGGCTGCAGCAGAAATACGGCGAGGATCGGGTCATCGATACGCCACTGGCGGAAGCAATGATCGCGGGAATGGCTGTCGGGATGGCGGCCGAGGGACTGAAACCGGTTGCGGAAATCCAGTTCATGGGCTTTATCTACCCCGCCGTTGACCAACTGATCAATCATGCAGCCCGGCTGCGTAACCGAACTCGCGGCCGCCTGTCCTGCCCGATGGTCCTGCGTGCGCCGTTCGGCGGCGGCATCCACGCGCCGGAACATCATTCGGAAAGCACCGAAGCGATGTTCGCTCACATGCCCGGTCTGCGGGTCGTAATCCCTTCCTCGCCGGCACGTGCCTACGGGTTGCTGCTGGCTGCGATTCGCGACCCGGACCCGGTCGTTTTTCTCGAACCAAAACGGATCTACCGGCTGGCCCGCCAGGAGGTGGCCGACGACGGCGCTGCGCTACCCCTGGATGTCTGTTACACGTTGCGCGAGGGCGAGGATGTCACACTCGTCACCTGGGGCGCGATGACGCATGAGACGCTGCAGGCCGCGGACGCACTGGGCGGCGAGGGTGTCAGCGCCGAGGTCATCGATGTTGCCACAATAAGTCCGCTCGATATCGACACGATACTCGAGTCAGTGGCCAGAACCGGGCGGCTGGTGATCGTGCACGAGGCAGCGCGCAATTGCGGCGTCGGCGCAGAAATTGCTGCGCTGGTCGCCGAACACGGTATCTACGATCTCAAGGCCCCGGTCCAGCGTGTCGCCGGATTCGATACGATCATGCCGCTCTACCAGCTCGAGATGGACTACCTTCCGGGCGTGGCAAGAATACTCGATGCCGTGCGCGTGACGCTGGAAGACTGAGGGTCGAGGATGAAACAGTGAACACATTTCTTCTGCCCGATCTGGGAGAGGGATTGCCCGAGGCCGAAATCATCTCCTGGCATGTCGGGCCCGGCGATCATGTCAGCGCAGACGCGCCACTGGTCTCGGTCGAAACCGCCAAGGCCGTGGTCGAGGTGCCGTCGCCGTTCAGCGGCAGGGTCATAAAGTTGCACGCGAACGCCGGCGATTTCGTAAAAACCGGTGGCGCACTGGTCGATTTCGAACTCGAAGACGCTACCGACCCCGGTCACGATGACCCTGCCGTTGCCAACACTGACGCCGGGACGGTTGTAGGAACGATGCCGGTCGGCGACACAGTCATGGTCGAACAGGCTGTTGCCGGCAACAGTCGGAGCCGGCCGGGCCGCATACGGGCAACGCCCGCTGTTCGCGCGCTGGCCAAACGCCTCAGCGTAGATATCGAATCAGTCGCCGCGAGTGGCACGCGTGGGCAGGTGACCAGCGGGGATGTCGATGCGGCCGCACGGTCACCGACTGCGACTGCCAGCAACGCTGACAGCGAAGGCTGGGAAACGCTACGCGGCCTGCGCCGGGCTATGGCACACAGCATGACCCGCGCCAACGCCGAGATTTGCCATGCAACGGTGTTCGACGATGCCGACATCGATGAGTGGGACACCGGCGAGGATGTGACAATTAGGCTGCTGCGGGCCATCTGCAGTGGCGTCGAGGCGGAGCCGGCACTGAATGCACAATTCGATGCCGCGTCGATGCGGCGCAGACGACTGCCGCAGCTGGATATCGGTATCGCTGTCGACACGCCCAACGGGCTGATCGTGCCGGTCATGCGCGATGTTCGCGCCGCCACATTAGCCAGTCGGCGGCAGGAATTGCAGCAACTGAAAAAGGCCGCCGCCGGGCGCGAACTAGCGCCTCGGGAACTGCATGGCGCAGGAATCACGCTGTCGAACTTCGGCATGCTCGCCGGTCGTTATGCGAGAGTCGTCGTCGTGCCGCCCGGCGTCGCGATACTGGGCGCCGGCGCAATTCGCCGCGACGCGGTTGCGGCAGGAACGGAGCTCGCGGTGCGGCGAATTCTGCCGCTATCACTGAGCTTTGACCATCGATGTATAACCGGCGCGGAGTCGTGCCGGTTTCTGGCTGCGGCGATCGCGGATCTGCAGCGGCAAAACTGAAGCAGCGTCGGCAACGGGCGGCTACAATAGCGGCCATTCCATCGCGGGGAGAACCAGGGTGATGCGGCGCAGGCTTACCGATGCTCACGAGAACATCATTGATGCCATTGCCGAGGCGATGGCAGCGTTGGCGGATGACGATCTGCCACTCGACGCCGGCGATTTTGCAAGACAGTACTACCGCAATGTCGCCGCTGAGGATCTCGTCGCACGCAGCGCAGAGGACCTGGCAGGGGCAGCATGGTCGCATCTGCAATTCGCAATGCAGCGGCGCCGCGGCCGGCCAAAGGTTCGCGTATATAACCCCGAGGACAACGGCGGATCGTGGGCCTCGACCCACACGATCGTGCAAACCGTTAACGACGATATGCCGTTCCTGGTGGACTCGGTCGCCATGCTCCTCAACTCGGCGGGGTACTCCGTCCATCTGACGGTTCACCCGATCATGAACTTTCGCCGCGACGGCCATGGCAATATCGTCGCGATGGAAAACATTGCCGACGAGACGGCGAAGATTTTCCCGGAATCACTGATTCTGGTCGAGATTGACAGGGAGACGGACCCGCAGATCCTGGCGCGCCTGGAGAGGCGCATTCGCGCCGGACTTCGCGATGTACGGTCCGCGGTGCGCGACTGGGCCAAAATGCGGCGCCGGTTACTGGAGATCTGCACCGACCTGCGCCAGAACCCTCCCCCACTCGATGCCGAGACGGTGGAGGAATCGATCAATTTCCTCGAGTGGATGGAACAGGATCACTTTACCTTCCTCGGGTTCCGCGAATACGATCTGGTCGAAACCGGCGATGATCGCCACCTCCGCGCAATAGTCGGCTCCGGGCTCGGCATTCTTCGGCGCGGGTCGACCAAGGCAACCGACGAATCAACGCCCGGCCTGACCCAGAGCATACGGCCACAATCACGGGCCAGTGAGTTGCTGGTCATTACCAAGGCGAGTTCCAATTCAACCGTACATCGCCCGACCAATCTCGACTATGTCGGGATCAAGCGCTTCGACAAGAACGGAAAAGTAATCGGCGAACAACGCTTCCTCGGCCTTTATACATCGACCGCGTACAGCCGCAACCCACGGCAGATACCACTGCTTCGCTACAAGACGGCAAAGGTGCTTGAGTTGTCAGGCCTGGAGCGCTCCAGCCACGGCGGTAAGGCACTGGTCCACGTACTCGACAATTATCCGCGCGATGAATTGTTGCAGATCTCGATCGAGGACCTGGCGAGAATAGCCAGGGGGATTCTCGATCTCCAGGAGCGTCAACGGGTCAAGCTATTCGTGCGCCGCGACGAGTTCCGCCGTTTTATCTCATGCCTGGTTTTCGTACCGCGTGACAAGTACAGCACACAGGTCCGCGAGCGTATCGAGGCAATCCTGACGGACGCCTGCAATGGCCGCAAAACCGAGCATACCGTGCAACTGGCCGACTCCAAACTCGCGCGTGTGCACATCATCGTCTGGCTAAATCCGGGCCGTTCGCCGCGTATCGCGATAGGGTCGCTGGAAAAACGCATTGCCGGTGCCGTACGCACCTGGGAAGACAATCTCCGCGATGCCCTGATCGAGCACAGCGGCGAAGAAACGGGTCTCAAACTATTGCGCCGTTTCGGCGCCTGTTTCCCGGCCGCCTATACCGAGGATTTCGACCCGGTCAGCGCGGTCGATGACATCGGTCATCTGCTTCAACTCGATGACGCCGACACCCGGCCGGTGATGAAACTGTTCCGGCCCGCGGACATGGACGACAGTCGTCTGCGCTTCAAGGTGTATCGCAAGGGCGAGCCGATTCCGCTGTCCGATGCACTGCCTTTGCTCGAGAACATGGGTTTAAAGGTGATCGCCGAACGGCCATACAGGATGCGCATGGCCGACGACCAGGTCTGGATCCAGGATTTCGAGATGTCGCTGCCGGAGAAGTCGTCGGTCCAGCTAAAAGATATTGCCGATCGCTTTACCGACGCGTTCGCCGCGGTGTGGCAGGAAGAAATCGAAGATGACGGTTTCAACCGCTTGATTCTCGAGGCCGGCCTCGACTGGCGCTCGACATCGATGCTGCGCGCCTATTGCCGTTACCTGCTGCAGACCGGAATTCCGTACAGCCAGACCTACATGGAAGAAGTGCTGCTGAGCAATACGAAAATTGCGCGGTTGCTGGCGGAAAAGTTCGCCAATTATTTCGATCCCGGCAGAAGCCGCTCACGACAGCGCAAAATCGAAGACATGACGGACACCCTCGACACAGCGCTCGACGCGGTCAGTAGCCAGGACGAGGACCGCATCCTGCGCGCATTCCGAGGAGTGATCCGGGCAACGTTGCGGACCAATTACTACCAGCCCGACGATGCCGGCAGGACGAAACCTTATATTTCCTTCAAGCTCGATGCCAAACAGGTCCCGGAACTTCCCCTGCCGCGGCCCGAATTTGAAATCTTCGTCTACTCGCCGCGAGTAGAAGGTGTCCACCTGCGCGGCGGCAAAGTGGCCCGTGGCGGTCTGCGCTGGTCAGACCGGCGCGAGGACTTTCGTACCGAGGTTCTCGGGCTGATGAAAGCGCAGAATGTCAAGAACACGCTGATTGTACCGGTTGGCGCCAAGGGAGGGTTTTTCTGCAAGCAACTTCCGACTGGCGAACGCGACGCGATCCAGGCAGAGGTCATCAGTTGTTACAAGACGTTCATTCGCGGTCTCCTCGACATCACGGACAATCTGGTCGACGGTGCGGTGGTAGCGCCGCCAGGCGTACGCCGCCGCGACGACGATGACTATTACCTGGTGGTAGCGGCTGACAAGGGCACGGCAACCTTCTCCGATATCGCCAATGCGGTCGCCGCTGAGTACCAATTCTGGCTCGGCGATGCATTCGCCTCGGGCGGGTCGGCCGGCTATGACCACAAAAAAATGGGTATCACCGCGCGCGGCGCATGGGAGGCCGTCAAACGTCACTTCCGCGAACTGGCCGTGGACGTGCAAACGCAGCCGTTCAGCGTCGCCGGCATCGGCGATATGAGCGGGGACGTCTTTGGCAACGGCATGTTGCAGTCGCGACATACGCGCCTGCTTGCGGCATTCAATCACCTGCATATTTTTGTCGACCCCGATCCCGACCCCGCGACCAGTTACGAGGAGAGGCTGCGTCTTTTCGAGCTGCCGCGCTCGAGCTGGACCGACTACGATGCCGACCTGATTTCGGCTGGCGGCGGTATTTTCTCTCGCGCCGAAAAAAGGATTCCGCTGAGCCCCGAGATGCAGAGGATGCTCGGCAGCGAAGCAGAGGCGATGACACCGCAGGAGCTGATCCGCGCGATCCTGACAATACCGGTCGACCTGTTGTGGAACGGCGGTATTGGCACATACGTCAAGGCAAGCAGCGAAGCCCATGCCGACGCCGGCGATCGCACCAACGACCCGGTGCGCGTCAATGCCAGCGACTTGCGTTGCAAAGTAGTCGGAGAAGGCGGCAACCTCGGCTTCACCCAGCTGGGGCGTATCGAATATGCGCTGAACGAGGGCCGGATCAACACCGACTTTATCGACAATTCGGCTGGCGTCGACACCTCGGACCGCGAAGTCAATATCAAGATCCTCCTCAACCTGGTCGCCGAGGACCTGCGTCTTACCCCCGCCCGTCGCGACAAACTGCTCGCGGGCATGACCGACGAGGTCGCCGCACTGGTACTGCGAAACAACTATCTGCAGACCCAGGCGATCAGCATGATGGAGGCCCATGCGATCGAGAGGCTCAATGAGCACGCGTTCGTGCTGCGCGCGCTCGAGCGCGCCGGCCGCCTTAACCGCGCCCTGGAATTCCTGCCCGATGACGAGACGCTCGGAGAGCGGCGCCGCCAGCGCATGGGATTTACCCGTCCGGAGCTGTCGCTGCTGGTGAGCTACAGCAAGATCGCGCTGTATGACGAACTGATCCGCTCCAACGTTCCCGAGGACCGCTATCTTGCGCGCGAACTGCAGCTGTATTTTCCGCATCCGCTGCAGCGCCGTTACAGCGAAATGATGCCGAAGCACCCGCTGAGCCGCGAGATTATCGCTACCCTCGTGAGCAACAGTATTGTCAATCGCATGGGCCCGGTCTTCGCATTGCGAATGCAGGAGGAGACCAGCGCGGATGTCGGCCGCATCGCACGCGCTTATGCAATCGTCCGCGAGGTGTTCGGCATTCGCACGACCTGGGCCCAGATCGAAAACATCGACAACGTTATTCACGCCAATGTGCAGTATTCGATGATGTTCCAGACAACCCGGCTGTTGCGCTACGCGACCATGTGGCTGCTGCAACAGGTGGACGGATCACCGGCGATCGAAGACTGGGTGTCGCGGCTGCAACCCGGTGTGCGCAATTTGCTAAAGGACCTCCCGGGTTTGCTGATCGGGCGCTTGAAGAAGCGTTATGACGAAACAGTGCGGTTGTACCTGGACATCGGTGTGCCGAATCGCCTGGCGGTCAAGGTCGCGGCCTTGCCGGCCTCTTTCTCGGCGATGGATATCGTCGAGGTGGCGCGCCTGACCGGTACGCCGGCACGCCAGGCCGGTGCCGTCTATTTCGAACTCGGCATGGGGTTGGGGCTCGACTGGCTGCGCGACGAAATTGAAGGTCTCAAAGTCGAAGGACGCTGGCAGGCCGTTGCGCGCAGCAGTCTGCGCGAGAATCTCTTCATGCTGCACCGGCGCCTGACGTTTCAGGTTTTGTCGATCGATAATGCCGGCACACCGCGGGATGTCGTGCTCGCGTGGCTGGACAAGTCGGCCGAAAAGGTGTCCCATAGCAAGCGTGTCCTCAAGGAAATGCGCGCGTCCGGCAACCTCGATTTCCCGACGCTGTCCGTGGCGCTTCAGGAGATTCGCAAGCTTGCAATGACGACCTGACCCGGCGACCGTTCCCAAGCAAAAAAAGAATCTGCGGCAAAATCCAAGGATATGAATCAATGACTGGCAAACTGGTGTTGTTGCGACATGGTCAAAGCACCTGGAACCTCGAAAACCTTTTCACCGGCTGGACCGACGTGGACCTCACCGACAAAGGCCGGGGCGAAGCGCGCGACGCCGGGATCGCACTCCGGGAAGCCGGCTACGAGTTCGATATCGCATTCACTTCTGTGCTCAAACGCGCAATCCGCACCCTCTGGCTCGTCCTCGATGAGATGGACATGATGTGGTTGCCGGTTGACCGGAGCTGGGTGCTTAACGAACGCCACTACGGCGCGTTACAGGGCCTCAACAAGGCTGAGACCGTGGCCAAATACGGTATGGAGCAGGTCCAGACGTGGCGCCGCAGTTACGATGTGGAGCCGCCCGCACTTGAACCGGAAGATCCGCGTCACCCGCGTTTCGACCGCCGCTACTCCGGTATCGACAGCGACCGGCTTCCCGCGACCGAGTCCCTTGCCACGACGCTGGGACGGGTTCTGCCGCACTGGCAAAAGAATATCGCGCCGCGCCTGAGGAAGGATGAGGACGTACTGATCGTGGCCCACGGCAACAGCCTGCGCGCACTGGTCATGGAACTCGACCATCTGAGCCGTGACGAAATCGTCGGTCTGAATATCCCCACTGGAGTACCGCTTGCCTACGAACTGGATGACGATCTCAAAGCACTGGATCGGCGCTTTCTCGGCGATCCCGAGGCAGTGCGGGCGGCGCAGGAAGCCGTCGCGGCACAATTGCAGCAGGGACAGCAATAGCGCTGATTCCCCATGGAAGATTTCGAAAAAGTCAAAGCTCGACTGCGCATCCGGCAACAGGAGCTGATGGAGAGAATTGCGCAGATCTCGGCTGAAGTGCGCCACCAGGACATTCCTCTTCCGAGCGATTTCGAGGACCAGGCCACAGAGCGCGAGAACGAGGAAGTTATCGACGCGCTCGGATCCGCTGCCCGTCGCGAACTCGATCAGATCAATCGCACCCTGCAACACATTGACAACGGGGATTATGGGGATTGCCAGGATTGCGGCCGCAAGATCAGCGCGGCTCGCCTGGAGGCCCTGCCCTTCGCATCCCGCTGCATCGGGTGCGCCGGTCGCGCCGAGGGATAACGCAATACCGCCGCGCCACCTTTGCAGCCGAACCGGGCACGCAGGAGCGCCAATGAAAAACCAGGCCATAGTGTTCGACCGTCTCGGGGGTCCCGAGGTTCTCCACGTTGCCGAGTTCGACGAGCCCGAACCGGGCGCGGGCGAGTTGTGTATTCGCTGCACGTCGGCCGGACTCAACCGCGCCGAGTTGTTGTTTCGCGAGGGCCACTATCTTCGTATGCCCGACCTTCCCAGCCGCACAGGCAAGGAAGCAGGCGGTGTGGTCGAAGCCATCGGCCCCGGCGTCACCCGGTTCAAGCCCGGGGACCGGGTCGGCAGCCTGCCGGGGGTGCTGGATGAATCACGCTCAGGCGCCGTCGCAAGATACGTTACCGCTCCGGAGCGCCTGTTCGTTCACACACCGTCCTCGGTCTCCGATGCGGATGCCGGCGGGATCTGGATGCAATACCTGACAGCATGGGGCGCACTGCAATTTGTCAGCAAATGCGGTGAAGGCCAGCACGTCGTGATTTGCGCCGCCTCGAGCTCGGTCGGGCTGGCGGCGATACAGGTCGCCAAAATGTTCGGTGCGACGGCGGTTGCCACGACCACCAGCGCGGCCAAGGTCGGGCGCCTCCGCGATTTCGGCGCCGACCACGTAATCGACGTAACCAAGGACGACTACCTCGCCCGCATCCGCGAGATCAGCGATGGCCGAGGCGCCGATATCATATTTGATCCGGTCGGCGGACCGATGCTCAACGCACACCTCGAAGCGTGCCGCCCGGAAGGCTGGTATTTCCTGTACGGTCTGCTCGACAACCGCGACATGATCCTGCCGGCAGGACCACTGATCGGCAAGAATCTGCATGTCCGGGGTTACACGGTTTTCACCCTGCTGCAACACGATCAGGCTACTGCGGCCGCGGTCCGCGCGATCAGCGACGGACTCGACGACGGCAAGCTGAAGCTGCATGTCGATCGTTATTTTCCCCTCGCCGAGACCGCCGCAGCCCATCGTTACATGGCCGGCAACACCCACTTCGGCAAGATAATCATCAATCCTTGACCGGCCACAGCCGGATCAGACCTTCCTGAGCGGTCGAGGCAACCAGGCGGCCACGTTGATCGTAGATCGTGCCGCGTGCCAGCCCGCGGGCGCTGGACGCGCTGGGACTGTCGCAATCGTACAGCAGCCACTCATCGACCCGGAACGGACGATGAAACCACATCGCATGGTCGAGACTTGCCATCTGCACATTGCCTGAACCGAACGCGATGCCATGCGGCAACGTCGCGGTCGCAAGCAGATCGTAATCGGACACATAGGCCAGCAGACAACGGTGGCAAATGTCAGCATCCGGCAATCGATCGAGCGCGCGGAACCACACCTGCTTGCGTGCGGGACGCCGGCTCGCCGTGAAAAACTCCGGCGCCTGGACGGGGCGAAAATCGAACGCCCGCTTGAGTTGGTAGAAGCGACGCAATTTTTCCGGGAACTTGTCCAACAGAGGCTCGCTGTAACTGGTCGCATCCGCGAGTGTCTCCGGCGCCGGCACTTTGGGCATCGTTGCCTGATGATCAATGCCGTCCTCGGCCTGCTGGAACGACGCCGCCAGGGTAAATATCTGACGCCCGTGCTGGATCGCGACGACTCGCCGCGAGGAGAAACTGCGCCCGTCGCGGCTGCGGTCGACCTGGTAGACGATCGGCGCATTGAAATCGCCCGCGCGCAGGAAATAGGCGTGCAACGAATGCACGGTCCGGTCATCCACCGTCAGTGAGGCCGCGCGCAGCGCCTGCCCGAGGACCTGGCCACCGAAAACCTGCGGGCTGCCGATGTCTTTGCTGGTGCCGCGGAACAGATTGACTTCAAGCGGCTCCAGCTCCAGGTGCTCGAGCAGGTCCTTGAGTAGCGGGTTCATCCGGGGTCTCCAACGCCAGCCACGGCGGTCGGGTCTGCCGCCGCGGCCATTGTCGATGCGGATACGACCGGGTTCAAGCCCGGCCGCGAAGCGCAACCATTCTCGCGCCCGCGGCGAATTCGGTAATAATCGGCCATTTGCGCCGGTCTCTTTTAGGTAACCTGACTTTGCCCTTGGCACGAGGTCCAGATGCTGATTCGCCGCCGCAACGAGATTCGCTCATCGGAAATAACCGACAAAGACCTGTATCTGGGCCGACGCCGCTTTTTACGCGGCGCCGCGGCCACCGCCGGCGCAGTGCTGGCCGCCGGGCTCGGCCCGCAAATTGCGCTCGCCGCGCGGCGCCGGCTCGACAACGTCCGCAAGACCGATTTCGGCAACGGTGAGACTCCCAATAGTTACGAGGACATCACCACCTACAACAATTTTTACGAGTTCGGCACCGGCAAAGCGGACCCGGCCGCTAACTCCGGCGATTTCGACCCTGTGCCATGGACGGTGCAGGTATCCGGTGAGGCCGAGATAACGGGCGAATTTGCGCTGGAGGACATTCTCGCGCCGCACCCGCTGGAAGAGCGTGTTTACAGGTTGCGTTGTGTCGAGGCGTGGTCGATGGTCGTGCCCTGGGTCGGGTTTCCGCTCGCCGATTTGCTGCAGCGATTCAAACCGCTTTCGACCGCCAAGTATGTCGAATTTCGCACGTTGTATGACCCCGAACGGATGCCGGGGCAACGCCGACCCGTTCTCGACTGGCCTTACGTCGAGGGCCTGCGCATCGACGAGGCGATGCACCCGCTGGCGTTGATGGCGGTCGGCGTTTACGGCGAGGTCCTGCCGAACCAGAACGGCGCACCGATGCGACTTGTCGTGCCATGGAAATACGGATTCAAAAGCATCAAGTCGATCGACCGGATAATTTTTCGCGAAACGCCGCCACGCAGCAGCTGGGAGAAAGCGGCGCCGAACGAGTATGGCTTCTTTGCCAACGTCAACCCCGAGGTCGATCATCCGCGCTGGAGTCAGAAACGCGAAAGGCGGATCGGTGCCGGGGCCTTTGCCAGCAAGGTTCCAACCCGCAAGTTCAACGGCTATGGCGAGCAGGTCGCGTCGCTCTACAGCGGCATGGACCTGGCGCGCAATTTCTGACCGGCTCCGGCCGCTATTGATGGACCTCTTGTCAGCCAAGGTGATCGCGCGGATCTGGAAACCGCTGGTTTTCGCTGCCTGCCTGATACCCGCGGCGCAACTCGCACTGGGGGCATTCGCGGTGGCCGGTTTCAGTCTCGGCGCCAATCCGGTCGAGGCGTTGCTGCACGGCCTCGGCAAATGGGGTCTCAACCTGTTGCTGATCACTCTGTGCGTGACGCCATTGACGTGGATCGTGCGCGCTCCATGGCCATTGCGCTTCCGCCGGATGCTTGGCCTGTTCGCCTTCAGCTACGTGGCATTGCATTTCGTCGTCTACGTGTCGCTAGACCAGGGGCTCGCCTGGAACTTCATCGTCGAGGACATCAGCGAACGACCCTACATCACTATCGGTATTGTCGCGCTGCTGCTGCTGTTGCCGCTCGCGCTGACCTCGACCCGGCGGGCGATGCGCCGGCTCGGACGGCGCTGGGCAAGACTCCACCAATTGATCTACCCGGTGGCGATCCTCGGCGTCTGGCACTACTGGTGGCAGGTCAAACAGGACTGGCGCGAACCGCTGATTTACGCGCTGATCGTTGCCCTGCTGCTCGGCGCCCGGCTGGTACGCCGGCACCGCGGGCCGGGCAAGACACGCCGCCGGGCGGCAGTACGCGAGCAGGCGGCGAGCCTCCCACCGGGTCAAACCCGCAACCCGATATAATAGCGGTCATGTCAGGCACGGCCACGCCTCGATGAAAACCGGGCATGGGCGCAGTATTGTTGACGCACCCCAATCCGAGGACCGGACCCATGATCGCGACCGCTTCGAAACTGCTGCTCGCTCTTTTTGCCTGCCTTGCATTTGCGCCGTTCGCCGCCGCGCAGAATATGCGGCTCAGCGATGCCGAAATTAATGTCGAGGACGGCATCGACTGGTCCGGATACAAAACCTACGGCTATGTCGAACCGCAGCGCAGCGGCAGTGCCGATGAGCAGCGACGTGCACAAGCCGAAAGTGCGATCAGAAAAGTTGTGCTGGACAGCCTCGACACGAAAGGCTACGCGCCGGCGAAAGACGGACCCGCGGATTTCTTTATCGGTTACGACGTGGTCGCCTACAACGAACCCGATCGCCAGGCCAGTGAATACGTCGACACCAACCGGTTCAAGGGCGAAACCGTCCAGGTGGTGCGCCAGACGACGACCTTTGACAGCGGTAACCAGAGAATGGGTTTCATCACGATCTTTGCCGTCGACGGAGATTCCCATCATGTCGTGTGGAAGGGAACGGTCAATGGCCGTTCGACCAAGCCACCGAAATCGGTCGGCCCGGTGGCGCGCTCGGCGGCCGAAAAAATCATGGCGGAGTTTCCTGCCGCAAACTAACCGTCGCGCCGTGCCGGCGCCTTGGCCTAGGCTCAGGCGCGGGTCTGACCGGTGCCGCGAACCACGTATTTGTAACTCGTGAGCTGCTCTGCTCCGACCGGTCCGCGGGCGTGCAGACGGCCGGTCGCAATGCCGATCTCGGCACCCATCCCGAATTCGCCGCCGTCGGCAAACTGCGTCGATGCGTTGAGCATCACGATCGCGCTGTCCACTTCGGCAAGAAACTGCTCGGCGGCCGCGGAATCTTCGGTGACTATCGCCTCGGTGTGGCCCGACCCGAATCGTTCGATATGCTCGATCGCGCCGGCAACCCCATCGACATAACCCACTGCGATGACGGCGTCGAGAAACTCGTGGCCCCAGTCGTCGGCCGCGGCGACGACAAGCCGTTCGTCGAGACCGCACGCGCGCCGATCGCCGCGCAACTCGCACCCGGCCTCTAGCAGCGCATGCAGCACTCTCCGAGCCGCGACATCATCGAGACCACTGTCGAGCAACAGGGTTTCTGCGGCACCGCAAATTCCGGTGCGGCGCATTTTCGCGTTGACCACAACGGCCACCGCCTTGTCCGGATCGGC
>Ga0316191_10000930_pt1 | contig 19974 bp, 13 predicted proteins | sample Eddworburr2cm_MG_FD_204928 | JGI IMG/M metagenome (GOLD analysis project Ga0316191, IMG submission 204928) | Coastal sediment microbial communities from Maine, United States - Eddy worm burrow 2 cm | ecosystem: Environmental > Aquatic > Marine > Coastal > Sediment | place: USA: Maine... | reverse complement strand
GGCGAGTTCACAGACGCGGTAGGTCGGCATGGCCGAACTGTCGGCATAAGGTTCATCATAGAGTCCGGCCAGCTTGTCCAGCAGGGAAAAATCATCCGGGCTGACCTCCCCGACCTGATGGCTGGTTTGGTATTGCCTGGCGACCATAGCAGCGTAGTGACTTTCATCAAACGCCGGATCACCGAAAGCAATCGAACAGGTATTGACCGGCTCATTGCCTAATCCGGCCATCAACGCAACCACGGCACTGGAGTCCACCCCGCCGGAAAGAAAAGCGCCCAGGGGCACCTCGGAAATCAAGCGGATTTTAACCGCCTCACGCAAGCGTTCGATTAACTCACTGCCCGCCTCTCTTTCATCACCGATCGCATTGGACGTGAAATCCACATCCCAGTACTGCCTGCTCTGCAAACTGACATCACCACGCCGCACCGTAAGGGTGTGCCCGGGCTCGAGCTTGAAGACATTGGTGAATATTGTCCGCGGTTCCGGCACGTAGCCAAATCCAAAATAGTCTTCTACCGAGCGTGGGTCGAGTTTTCGTGGCCAGCCATCGTGCGCCAGCAGTGATTTGAGTTCGGAGCCGAACAATAACCGTCCATCGCTTAGCAGGCTGTAGTGCAAGGGTTTGATGCCGAGACGGTCACGCGCCAGAAACAGGGCGCTTTGGTTCCGATCCCAGATGGCGAATGCAAACATGCCCCGGAAACGTTGCACACACGCGGGCCCCCACTCCTCCCAGGCATGAACCAGCACCTCCGTATCGCAGCGTGTTCTGAAGCGGTGTCCGGCGGCAAGCAGTTCCTCACTCAGTTCGTGGAAGTTATAGATTTCGCCATTGTAGACAACGGCAACAGAACCATCTTCGTTGAACAGCGGTTGATGCCCGCCGGACAGATCAATAATCGACAAGCGGCGGTGCGCAAGCCCGACACCCGGCTCGGTATGTAGACCACCATCATCAGGCCCCCGATGGAACTGGGTATCATTCATGCGTTGCAGCAGAGCCTCGTCAATCGGGCGCCGCTCACGGGTGTCAAATATTCCAGCAATTCCGCACATAGTTTTTCTTCGTAGGGTCGAATTCATTCGACCGGTTTGGCCGAATGAATTCGGCCCTACTGATCTGGTTGCATGGTCACTGAGCCAGACTCTTCGGCTGATCAGACAAGCCTTCAAACAGTTCGGTCATCCTGTCCAGATTGACATCCCAGTCATAGCGTTGGCATACCCATTGTCTCGATGCCCGTATCGGCTGTGAACTTCCCTGCTGCAACAAGCGGATGGCCATTTGCGCTAATTGATGTTCACTGTCAGAAACCTGTAACACGGAAGGATTATTATATTCAATCCCTTCCACGGCAGCTGGGGTCGCCAGCACGGGTATCGCCATGGCCATGGCTTCCAGCACCTTGTTCTGCACACCCCGGGCAATCCTTAGTGGTGCAACAGCTGCACGCGCATGAGCAAGATAGGGGCGTATGTCCGCGACGGCGCCCGTGACTGATACACCGGGAAGCGAGGCAAGTTGCAGGACATCGCGGGTTGGTCGCGTACCCACAATCACGAACCGTGCAGACGGAATGGACTGCCTGACTCGTGGAAAAATCTCCCGTGCAAACCAGCGCACGGCATCGACGTTCGCCCAATAGTCCATGGCACCGGTAAATACCAGCACATCGGACTGACCCTGATAGGGATTCTCATAGTCACGGTCTGGCGAGAAGTAGGTAAAATCAACGCCATTGTCCATGAAACAGACACGGTCTGCTAGCTCCGGCGCGAGTTGTTTGAACAAGCCAGCCTCCGCAGCCGACACGAAGATACTGGCATCAAATGTCCGCGCAACACAGCTTTCGAATCCCAGCAAGCGCTCCCCTTCCCGGCGGTACAACCAGCTTAGTGGCCAGGACTTGCGCTGCGCATACTGCCGCCACTTATCCGAATCGACATCCACGAAATCGACGATACGCCGTATGGAAGCGTATTTTTTACCCATGACGTACTGGGCCATGGGCGATGAGTACACGAACAGCCGCCGCACATCATCCCGCATCAGGGTCGAGTCGATCCAGCGCTGCATTTTCTGCTCACGGAAATAGGCAAGACTGAGCGCTGAATTGTCAAGTAGTCCGCTCAGGCTGCGCAGCCTGGCCTGTAGCGGACGCAGCGGAAACAGGCAAACTGATGCGCACATCGCCTCCAGCCTGGCCTGATGGCGCCAGTCATCCGGATCATCCACAAAGGCGCCAAGATGAATCCGGTACGAGCCGGCCAGGTGCTTAAGAATATGATAGGAACGAATCTTGTCGCCCTTGCTGGGCGGGTAAGGGATGCGATGTGCCAGAAACAGCAGCTCGTTCATCATCTCACCCCAGATTGCGGGCGATCAGAGGGCCGATCACTTGTGTGACGGCCAGTGGCAAACGCTTCCAGGCATTGATAAAAATCCGGTACTTCGGGTTCATTGGACTGATATCAGGCATCTGTTTCGCCTTGACCAGGTAATACTCGTAAAACAGCGGGCGCGGTTCAAAGCCCCAGTTTTTCTTGAAACTGTAGGTACCTGTCCCCTGCTTACTCCGACCAAAATCGAACACTCGCACGCCGCGTTCACAACAGTGACGCATCAGTTCCCAGTACATGAAATCATTGCCCTTCAGCTGGCGCGCAAGCCGTGTTCCCCCACCAAAATAGGGCAGGACTTCATCTCGAAAATAGAAACTCATGACACTACTGACCAGGTCTCCGTCATGAGTGACAGTCAGTATGTCGCTCCTGTCCTTGAAAACCCGGTGTATGTTATCGAAATAGGCGCGGGAAAATACCGGTGTACCCAGATTGTGAAAACTTTGTGAATAGGCCGTGTAAAAACGATCGATCGAAGTATCGAACTCGGCTTTCAAACCTGCGTTGATGCCTTTGCGCACCACGGCGCGCTGCTTGCGTGGTATCGCCAGCAGATTGGCCTCCGCTTCAGGTTCCAGGGTCTTGCGAAACGTTACGTAAAGTTGTTTGGTGGGCCAGTCGGGATGGCGCGATTCAAGGTTACGCAATTCCAGATAATCAACTTTGAGTTTTTCCGCCAACGTGCAGGCTTCGGTTTCCAGCTTTGCATGTACCTCCCCGTCTTCTGTGGCTACACCACCATACGCAAGAACAGGGGTCGAAATTAACGCATTGCCAAACAAAAGGCTCTTCATATGCACCAGCGGCAGGACACCGGTAATTGCGTCACCGGATTTTGCCAGCAGGTAATAGCAGCGATGTCCGAATGCCGCTTCAACGACATCTTTCCAGCCGGCAAGGTGAAAAAATGTCGCATTTGGGCAGACGTTCACAAACGCGTCCCATTGCGGCTGCAAAGCCGGTGTTAATTCCTGCACGGTTGTAATCTGGTCATGGTCTCCCGACCTGACCGTATCGACTGTGGCTGCAGGCTGGTTCATCAGCCGCTTTTCCTGTCTGGTAAAAAGATACGATCCATACGATTCCAGTGGAAGTCCGTGAGTAGATTTTCCACCCGCCCCTCCATTCGGCCGAGATTCAGGTAATGACGAAAGCGCGTTTTCCAGTTAATACCGGATGGCCTCGGCTGATCCGGGTCGATCTCCCAGGGATGGAAATAGAAAACACAGGATTCACCGTCTTTATTGTTCACCTGGTTCATTGCCCAGCGCGACACGGGGTAGGGCAACAGCCGGAAATACCCTCCCCCGCCACAAGGCAGGTTATTGTTGAGCAGAGGCAGGGTGGTGATCGGAATTTCCAGCAGTTCCCGGTCTTCGGGGAAATAGGCAAAACGCGGTGCATCCGGAATGCCGTACAGATCGTGCCGGATCGGATAGATACTGGAACTGTACCGATAGCCTGCTTCCAGTAACAATTCGTGGGCCCAAAGCGTATCCGTCACAATCGAATAGCTCGCCGCCCGGTAACCACACACCTCACTGCCACTGATATCCTCCAGCAGCGCCTTGGTTTTTCTGACATCACGGCTGAATTCCTGTGGCGGCTGCTGTGTGACGCGTATATGTGAAAACCCGTGGCTGGCCACTTCGTGGCCGGCGTCGGCAATCTCGCGCACCAGAGCCGGGTAGCGCTCCGCTACCCAACCCAGTAAGAAAAAGGTGGCCTGGACCTCATGCTCAGCGAACAACTCGAGAATACGCCTGGTATTCGACTCGACGCGGCAAGGCAGCTTGTCCCAGTCCTCACGCTGAATCTTCGTCTCGAATGCGGAGACCTGGAAATAATCCTCCACATCGACCGTCATGGCATTCACAATAGGTTTGTTATTAACTGCGCTTGCTGTCACTGCAATTTCGCCTTTGAGACAGGTTGCTGCAACCAGTCGGTCAGCACCGACTTGATACGGCCAGCCGCCCTGCCGTCCCATAGCTCCGGTGTCCTGCCTCGCTTGCCGCCATTGTTGAGCACATCGGACACAATAGCCATGATCTGCGCCCTGTCGTGACCCACGACGGTGTTGGTACCCTGATCAACGGTGACAGGTCGTTCGGTGGTGTCGCGGAGCGTAATACAGGGCACACCCAGTACGGTCGTCTCTTCCTGCAGTCCGCCGGAATCTGTCATGACCAGACGGGCATCAGAAACAAGCCCCAGCATCTCCAGATAACCCAGTGGTTGCAGTTGTACAATGCGGCGCGACGCAATCACTCTCTGCAACCCCAGTTCAGCAATGCGGTTCCGGGTCCGGGGATGTAGCGGAAATATGACAGGGACTTTTTCACTGACCATGCGCACCGTTTCCAGGAGCTGCTCTAACAGCTGTCCGTCATCGACATTCGACGGCCGGTGCAGCGTCAGCACACAATAGCCGTTATCCCCTTGTAGAAACAGATCCCGCTCATCGAGGCCAGCGAGACTCTCTTGTACCGGTACCGCCAGGGACTGGCAGCGGTGCAAGGTATCGATCATGACATTACCGACATGAAATATGCGTTGCTCAGAGACCCCCTCCCGCAGCAGATTGTCACGCGCAGAGGGTTCGGTTATGAACAGCAGATCAGACAGCTGATCCGTCAACACCCGGTTGATCTCCTCCGGCATGCTGCGGTCAAAACTGCGCAACCCGGCTTCAACGTGAATAACCGGAACATGCTTCTTGGCGGCCACCAGCGCACAGGCAATGGTTGAATTCACGTCGCCGACAACCAGCACCGCGGCCGGTGATTCCGACTCAACGACCGGTTCAAAGCGCTTCATGATTTCTGCTGTCTGCACTGCATGACTCCCGGAGCCAACCTCCAGTGCGATATCCGGGGCAGGGATCTGCAGTTGATTAAAAAAGGTGGTGTTCATCTCCGGGTCATAATGTTGACCAGTGTGCACCAACTTTATAGAAATAGAATTAGGTTTATCTTTTAGTGCGCTGATTATTGGCGCTATTTTCATGAAATTTGGGCGTGCGCCGGCGACACAAAGGATGGGTGAGCCGGGGGAATACTGGGAGCTGGTTTTCATTATTCTCTCACGCGAGTGGCAGACATCAGCAGGGGTTTTCATACCGGCCACCACAGCTGCTCATTGCCTCATGTACAGTCAATGCTGCTGGGCGCCTATCACTCTGCCTTATCCATATCTGTTCGTGTTGAATTTGAATCGGTCATATCATCCGCGTCATCGTCCGGCTGAGCCAATAGCGAGATCAATCGCTGCATGCGTTTACGTTCGTTGCGCAGGGTCTTCTCCAGCACCGCCACTTTCCGTTCCAGTGCAAGCAAACGACGATCGGAATGACTGATGGTATTTGCCGGGAATGGCTGGACATTATCACCTGCACACTTCTGATTGTCCGAATCTGACTGTACCGGTTCGGTTAACTTATCAGACGCCTGCATCGGGAATTCCTGCCTGGCCTCCTCGGCGACTGTTTTAACAACCGCCTCATCAATCTGATGTAATTCCTCGACACAACAGTGAAGCAGTACCCGGTCAGCCAGCAGGTTAATCCGCCTTGGAATACCCGAGGTATAGTCAAAGATCTCCGTAAAGGCGTCGTGGGTAAATTGCGGGTCATCACACCAGCCACTGAGTCTGAGGCGATGCTCGATATATTCGCGTGTTTCGTTTCCGCTCAAGGGTCCCAGATGATACGAAGCGGTAATCCGCTGGCGGAATTGCTCCAACCCGGAGGACTGTAACAGCGTGTGAAATTCATCCTGGCCGAGCAGAAAGCTCTGCAGCAACGCACCTTCACCCACCTGAATATTGGACAACATTCGCAGCTCTTCCAGAGCGGCCAGCGACAGGTTTTGCACCTCATCGACCAGCAGCAGAACACGCTTGCCTTCGCGTGCACGCGCCAGCAAATAATCCTGCAGATTTCTCAACAAGGTAGACTTTGGCAATCCCTGATGCGCCAGACCCAGGGCGGCCGACACCATGCGCAACAGGTCATCGGCTTCGAGCTGCGTGGTCACCAGCTCAACAGCGATCACCTTTTCCTTGTCGACCCTGGAAAGGATGAGACGTGCCAGGGTTGTCTTGCCGGCACCGACATTGCCGGTAATAACAATGAAGCCTTCGCCCTGCTGCAGGCCATAGCGCAAATACGCCAGCGCCTTGTTATGGCCTGCGCTCGGAAACAGAAAACGGGGATCCGGCGTCAGCCTGAACGGTTTGGCTTTAAGCTTGAAATATTCCTGGTACATATCAGAAATAGGCCGTAAGGCGCGCAATGACGCTGTTTTCATCGTAGTCGTTCCGATTATCATCGGAATCCTGCCTGACAAAGCGGTAGGCCAACGAGCCATCCAGATAGCGTCTGATCTGGCGTCTCAGCTGCGGTTGTATATACCAGAAGTCGCGATCAGCGGCACTGCTGTTAATACTGTCATCACGCTCTATCCGCTGCCATGACCCCGTCAGTATCCAATTGGTTCGGGGCGCGAAGCGCCAGTCCCAGCTACCGCTGATGCCCCGGGTGGTGTCTTCCTCACCTGATTCCTGGAAATCGCGTCGCTCATGAAAGATACTCACCCGGATGCCGGTCTTGCCGGTGTTGACGCCGACTGATCCAAAAGCGCGTTTACGCTCGAGGACCTCGTCGCTCAGGCTCACAACGGGTGGCAGCGGCACGTTCACAACAACGTCACCCGGCTGAGGATTGGGATTGACCTGTCCGGTAATCGGGTCAATTGCACCAAAGCCCTGCTGACGCAGCAATTCCTGCTCCTGTGTTGTCGTGGTATCCTCCAGATACTCCACACGCCAGTTGGTTCGCCGTGTGCGATGTGCCAATGAGCCTGACCATTTTTTCCCCGGGTTCAAGCCTACCTTCCGATTGCGATAGGTCACGAGTAATGCAGTACGTACGGTAGGATACAGGGCAACGGTAGCGGTCGTCAGATTTTTGCCGGTCAAGGCTTGCAATGAGTAGAAGCGGCTGGGTTGCCAGAATCCACCAACGGCCCAATAGGTACCATTATTTATATCATTGCTTGACTGATAATCATTATTGGCCCATCCGCCCTGACCTACCAGACTGAAAGTGTTAGTAATCCTGTAGCGTGCTTCACCGTCCGCCTGTTCAAAAGAATCATCAGTACTGGAATCCCGGCTGACATCCCGCTTTGAATAATTGCCGAACCAGGCAAGCTCTTTGAAAAAACGCCCGCTGACAAGGTTTGCATCGACCCTTGTCACTGTACTATCGCTTGCCCCATCACTGTTTATATTATCGGAGGAGCTATTTTTCGAATATATTACATCGCTATAGCTATATCTTAAAATACCGTCAGCATACTCCGAAAAGTGAGGCCTGATATACGGGCTCAAAGTATAGCTGACAACATTAGTGCGGTTCCTGTTATTGTTATAGTTACTTAGCGAAATGGTATCATTTGCGTTAATGATTGCCTGGCCCGCCCTGGCTCCCGCGTCGAAGAAAAATAACTGATCGACCAGCTCTGTTGTGGACTTGGCATCCAGTTGATGAGAGGTATTGACGGTGCTGCTAAATTCACGGGAAATAAAATTCTGCATCTGGTAATCCAACACCGCCTCAAACCTGCCACCTTTCCCATCTACATAAATCCCCGGGGTAACTTCCGCTATCAGGGCACTCTGCTCATTGTCCGGTGTAAGATCCAGGTTATCAGTATAGATCCCCGCCACACTGGCACGCGGTACAATGTCCCACACGCCGGCAACAGCGGGAATTGCATGGAACAAGAGCAAGCCCAAAGTAAGCGATTGACTGCAAAATCCATATTCATGACCCAGCTTATTGTCCGATCGGCAATCCTCATTGGCATGGCTAGCCATAGCCGTAATATCCGTACCTTCCGTAATAACTGTCACCGCGATGCCTGGCTGCTTTTTTCTTGTTTAAGACAATGCCGATGATCTCGTTCGAATCCAGCATAGACAGCGCTTGCTTGACGGTCTGTTGCGACGTCTTGCCTTCCTCCACGACCAGGACCACCTGGCCCATAAGGCCGGCGAGCACCCTGGCCTCGCTGGTTAAACACATGGGGGGCGAATCAAAAATCACGATTCTGTCTGAGTAGCGGGTGGAAAGCTCCAGGGTCAATTGCCGCATACCCTCACTGGCCAGCAGTTCCGTTGAATGCACGTGCTTGCGGCCTGCGGGCAGCAGCGTCAGCTTGGGTATATCGGTTCTTATCAACACATCGCGCAGGGTCAGGTCATCTTCCAGCAACACGTCAATCAAGCCTTGCTCCGCCTGTATACCCAGACGCGCAGTCACATCGGGCTTCGCCACATCTGCATCGACAAGCAACACGGTCTTGTCCATCTCTGTGGCGATACTCATGGCCAGATTTATCGAGGTGAATGTTTTACCTTCGCCGGCCAGCGAGCTGGTCACCATAATCAGATTGGCATTGGCTACCACACTGGCACCTTTACCATCGGCGTGCATGATCAATGGGTGCTTGATGCGGCGGAATTCCTCGGTGATGCGATTTTTCTCGCCTGAACGGGGATCGACAACACCGAGTTCTCTCAGCCCACTCAGATCCAGTACAACCTCTTTTCCATGCGCGGCAGGGGTAACGGCAGGGGCAAGACCCTCGACACCCGGCGCGGACTTCTCCCATGCTCCGTCCTGGCCGGCGACATCAAGTGTCTGTTCACGCCGTGCTTCAACCTCTACAGTACCGCCTTCACCCGGCGGCGCCTGCAGATCATCAGCATCTTGCCCAAATTTCTTAAATGCCTTCTCAAAAATACTCATTAGCCACGCCCCACTATTGCATCCTGAATCACGGCAAAATTCAGATCCAGCCCACCGACTGCCATGACACCGCCGTACAGCGCAAGCAGGCCGATCACCGCAATGCCGTATGCCACCATGGCGTAACGCTGTTTTCTATCCCACTTCAGCCCGTGTAGCATGGATACCGCACCGAGCACCGGCACACCCAGGACCTCCATCACGCTACGGGCATTGTCAAAGCTTGGATTGATCAGATAAAGAAGCAGTGCCAACATGGCCCCGGCGAGCAGACCTAAAATCAGAACGCCTGTCATCAGCAGCGGCCGATCGGGGGACGAGGGCTTAGTGGGTACCCGCGGCGGATCGACAACCCGGAACCTGATCTGATCGCCGCTGACCTCGGCCTGTTCCGCGATATTGGCCGCTTCACGACGTTCCAGCAGCGAGTTGTATTGGCTTTTCAGTACGCCGTAATCGCGATTAAGCTGTTTGAATTCCGCCTCGACCTGGGGGATGGTATCGACCATCTCCTGCAACCGGGTAACACGCTGCTGGTATTCATCAACCCGCGTCTGCATGGAAGCCACCAGACCATCGGCCTGTGACAGCTGCAACTTCATTTGCTGATAAAGAGGGTTATCCGAGGGACCCATGTCCATGTCGTCCATCAGGGAACGTTCTTTCGCCCTTCTATGCTTTAACGCACCAATCAGATTTCTTACCGCAATGACATCAGGATGCTTTTCCGTGTAGTTGAGCAACAAGTCATCCCTACGCTCCTCGAGACCTTGAATACGCATATCCAGCGCCGACCCTGATTCCGGCATGAGCTCGCTGTACATGAGGTATGAATCCTCATCCTCTTCCATTTGTTGCTCGAACAGTTCGTGCTGTTTCTGTGCTTCGCGTAATGCAAGTTTTGCCTGTGCCAACGCGGATTGAGCTGTTTTCAACTGACCGTAATAATCCTCGGCTGACCCCGGCATCATGCCGACATGAGTGCGCTTGAATTCGGACAGCCGCAATTCTGCGGATTCGAGTTTGGCCTCGTATTCCCGGATTTGCCGATCCACAAAGGCCTGGGCACTGTCGGTATCCGCCCTGTTTTCGCCCAGCGTGCTTTCCACGAATATCGTCAATAAGGACTGTACGACGAGTTTGGCCATCTGCGGGTCCTGATGTGCATAGCTGATGGTATAGAGATCCTGTTCGCGGCCACCGCTCAAGGTGATGCCCGCGGCCAGATTCTTCAGCAGGTTGTCCATCTGTCCCGGTGTTTGCGCGATCAGATCGAGATCTGTCATGCGCGCCAGCTTCTCGAGGTTTGGCCGGCTGAGCAGGGTGCGCGTTACCAGTTGTATCCGCTGCTGGGTGTTGGTGTTGACCGTCAAGCCCCGCAGCAGCGGCTGCAGCATGGATTGGGTGTTGACATTGACACGGGCTTCCGCCTCGTACTTGTCGGGGAGCTGAGAGATAATGCCCCAGCCAATAATACTGACCACCCAGGCAAGCATGATCATGTACCAACGATGCCGCCAGATGCCATGGGCATAAGTTACAAGAAGTTCGTATAGCTCACGCATGCTATTATTTTCCCCTCCAGACACAGTTGACTTTAACAGCCAATGTACCGAATACCCTGCCGCCGCCCAATCACGCTGCCAGCGTCAGCTTGTTGATAGCCACTCGCCTATCAAGCAGTTATGTTATCCGCATCCCTCTCCGGAAATGCTGCACCCACCGAACCCAAACAACCCGAGCCTATCTAGAACCAGGACTCAGGAATGATGAGAATATCGCCCGGTAACATGTACACGTTGGCGTTGATATCCGCACCATTGATCAGATCATCAATGCGCACACTGAACTCCTGCCAGTTGCCATCGACCACGCGTACCACCTTGGATCTGTTGCCGTCGGCAAAATCCGTCATTCCGCCCACGGCAATCATCAGATCAAGCAGTGACATCTGGTCACGGTAGGGCAATGCCTGCGGATTGGTCGCCTGTCCGACCACGCGGATCTGTTCACTGTAGGGGCCAACAAAGCCGTTGACCATCACCGTGACGACGGGGTTCTTCACATAGACCTCAAGCTCCTTTTCCATTTCCCGGGCCAGCTGGGTGGGTGTTTTGCCACTGGCAGTGACATCCTCAATCAGGGGGGTGGTAATCTTTCCGTCGGGCCGGACCGTCACGGACGCCGACAACTCTTCATTGCGCCAGACAAAGATATCCACGTTGTCACCGGCGCCGATGATGTAATTAGGAGATACCAGAGCGGGTGGTGGACCGCCTTCGAGCGGCGGGTAACTCTTGGTACAGGCGGACAACACCAGCACCAGCATATACGTAAATACCGCGACCACATGGGAGGCGGAACGTTTAATAACCTTCATGGTTGATCCCCCGTGAAGTTGTGAGGCGCAAATTCCACTATTATTCTGGTTATCGGTTATTACTTAGCCGCCAACCTATTCTATTTATTCAACTATTACTTATAAGACAGGCCGCAATCTGTCAACTTTCAGGCATGCAGACGGAAACTATAATACCTTCGTAACAATATGTCACTAGCCGATATGTCACCAGCCGCAACGCTGCGTGAATTTGTTCATGCACCGCAAAGTCGAGGATGCAGGAAAACATCGCCAATTCGGCAGGGAGACCGCAGGAGAAGTGGCGGGGTACACTAGGATTTCGACAGCTTATACGGCGAATTTTAAACCGGTGCCGACTGGTACACCGAAACAGTGCCAGCAGCATTGCCGCTTTTGACTGGAGAATGGCGAGGCCAGCGATTACTAAACTCAGGGGTCACTGCTCGTCACAGGCGGGACCTACATCTTCGGCCTCTATGGGCCTGTTTGGTCGCTTTGACACCAGTGACTGATCTGGGGCCGCTGCGCCGTCTAGTAGTTGACAGGTTGACAGACCGAGAGACCCATTAATTCGCCACAGCAAGCCTGATGTTATCACCAACAGGCTCGGCGTTATCACTAAGTGGCCAGACATTTCCGTAATCGGTAATGATTTCCCAGACATCTTTACGCTGAGCGTATATACCGGCCAGCACCTCATCGATCAGACCTACGACCGGCTGACGTTTGCCATGATAATCAACGAGAGGACCAATTTTATGGAAATGGATTCCGAAGCGCGTCAGGAATCGGAGCAAGGTGGGCTCCATGACTGCAAGCCAGTGGGTAATGTTTTCTTCGGCACTCATTCTGACGATGCCGGCAAACAACCCAAGCGTGATATGCGGCAATAACCGTTTGTAGGGATCGACATGTAAATCTGGGCAGTTGCCAACTGTCGCAGTGGCAGCCCTTTCCGAGCACACACGCTTGGATTCCTTGGATATACAAAACCTTGAAATCTCTGCCAGCGACTCATGCGGTATAGCTGATAAGTCTATACCCTTCTTATCATCATTCACATCACAGAATTGTTCTACGGGCAGTGGCTTGTCCGGATTCTCCGGATCTGGCAGGACAAGCCTGACCAGACCTGCGTGGTGGCCTGATGCCCGGCACCGCACTAAACTCTGGACTGAGTGCCGATCATATTCATCAAACTCCATCTGGTCTGGGAATTCCTCTTCGTCTTCATAGGGGTTTTCCTTACAGTACACTTGGTAGCGCAAGCGATACGCAGTCTCCAACAAATCAGTGGTCTCTGCCGGGACTACTCTAAAATGGTTATGAAAAGTATTAAAGAGTTCACTCATGCGCTTCCTAAAAACCTCTCGAAAGTCCGATTTCCAATTCCTGCATGCCTGTACTGATTAGATCGATCAGCGCTATGAAATCGATCAGCGCTATGAAAATGTACAGAACCGCTACTTATGCATGCTCACTGCAAAATCCGCACCATAAGCAGTTAAACCATTTAAAAACAATGGGATAGCAATTACCAGATAGCTCATTGACTTGGTGAAACAGGGCAAATCACCTTGGAATCGTCACCAACCAGCGACATAATTTATTTTATGCCCCTATGATTATGAATTTAATAGTTAAGAAGCCTCTGATTAATTAGCGATATCACGGCATTCAGGTATTCCAATGCCTGTAGGGTGTGCTGTGCGCACCGAAAAGAACATACAAGTTATTGATTCATGGTACGCGCGGCGCACCCTACGATTGTTCATTAGAATAAATCTAAGAGGATGTCACTATTTAGCGACAATACGAAAGATAATTCACTGTTTACCCTAGTTCCAGGGTAGGGTTTATACTACCTGGGGTCACCGTAACTCGTGCATTCAGGATTTCCCAGAATACTAGAGCAATAGAACCGATCGATTAATGGTGATGACAGGCTGATAGCAAGTGTTATTCCCACAGGCCTTATAAGGTGTACCAGTAACACCACTGTCACCTATCGACGACAAAGAATAAATGATGGAATTTAGAGTTTAAGGGTAGTTGTTATCTGATCACCCCGAAAGTTTCATTCGAGGGCGCCGGCCATAAAGCACCATCTACGGTAACCAGATTCCAGGCATCAAGGTGTTTTTCCCATAATTTGTTGACCGCTTCTTCGACATTGCCAAGACACGGTTGCCGCAAACCATGGTAATCCACCATGTCACCTACTGGTACAAAGTCGATACCGAAACGACTTAACAAGCGCAGCAGCGATAAATCCATGACAGCATACCAATGGGTGATCTTCCTCTCTACGCTCATCCTGAAGACAGCCGCGAACAGGCCCAGTATCAGATGGGGTATAACCCGCTTCCCACCCACATCCTGTTCAAAGTACTTGTCACGATCGGGTCCGATGCCGGCAACAGTCCCGGCCTCGCCAAATCTGCGCTTGAAATCCTTGGATATCGCAAAGCGGGAAATTTCGGCTATTGAGTCACGCGGAACGCCTTGCAGAATGGGTGAAACGAGTCTCGCGTAATCACCGCAATGCTGCTCTATCGGAAAAGGGGTATGCAGATTTTCAGGGTCCGGTAAAACCAGCCTGAGTGTTGCCGCGGTGTTCCCCGATGGCTTGTGACGGATAATCGCGTGTGCAGACCGACAATCAAAATCATCGAATTCCCTTTTATCCTTGAATTGCGAAGCGTCCTCAAAGCCCTGTTCTATACAGTAAACCTGATATCGCAGCTTGAAGGCCTCGTCCGCGACCCAGGACGTATCATCTGTGATGACATCAAAGTACCGGCCGAATAATTCACATAAATCACTCATCGCAATAACCCCATACGTAACTTCGTATCGGCAGTCATTCGCAAGAATCGAGACCAGGCCGAGGGTAAAAACCAAACCTGGTTCACAGTTCTTCGGAAAAAACCAGAAACACGCTTAATGACGACTGTCCCCTCAGAATGACAGCATCGTTTCTGAGCAGCACGCATTGGTGCTAGAATGGCAGCCGCTTCAACGCGAGGAACCCCTATCCAGTGCCCAACACTTTGATTTCATACCTGTTAATACCGGTGCTGGGTGTGATGCTATGGCTGCCTGGCACGACTCAGGCAGATGAAGCAGCTATCGCCCTGGCCACCCGGGTATACGACCGCCCGGACGGCAACGACGCGGCATCACGCTCTTATATGATACTGAGTGAAAAGGGTCACAAACCCCGATACCGCAAACTGTATACCTATCAACTCGACAGAGACAACGGCGAGAGCTGGGCACTGCTGCGCTTTACCGAACCGGCTGACATCAAAAATACCGGGCTGCTGACCTACAACTACCCCGATAGGGACAATAATCAATGGATATATCTACCGGCACTCGACCGCGCAAGGCGCATTGCTGCCTCACGCAAGGGCGGCCGTTTTGTCGGCTCGGACCTCTATTATGAGGATTTACAGGACCGCGAGGTGGACCAGGATGAACACAGGATCCGGGGGAAAGACAAAGTCAATGGCGTTGCCACCACCGTTCTGGAGAGCACGCCGGTGGACGCAGACAACTCTGTCTACAGCAAACGAGTAAGCTGGATCCACGAAAAGACGTTGCTGCCGCTGCGGGTTGATTACTATAAAGCCGGCAGCGACAAACCGGTAAAACGGCTAAAGGTCCGCAAAATAAAAAAAATTCAGGGTTTCTGGACGGTGGTCGACAGTACAGTCACAGACCTGAAGAGCGGTCATCAGACCCGGATGGTGACCAAAGCCATCGCCTATGACCAATCGTTACCGGACAAGCTGTTCAGCCGGCAGGCACTGTCGGATAATAGCCACGAAGTAAAGTATCGCCCATGACGCACTGACCGGCATCTGACAAGGACAGCATGCAAGAGGTCAAGGAACCAGACATGAATCATACACCCACCCCGGCAACGACTCACTCAGGCAGGATAATCCCGCCGGTAATCAGGCGTAAATACGCCGCCAGGCCTGATAAGCCTTATCCATCAGGAAGATGCGGGGATCAAAGCGGGGCGGCGCGCTGCCGCACCGGGTGGTTGATGACCGTCTTCGGGTACACCGTCCTGTGTCTGTTTCATAGCCTCGCGCACGCCGAATACGGTATTCAGGTCGGCGCATTTGCCAACCAGGCCAATGCCATCCGGCTTGCCGACAGCATAAACGAGCAGGGCTTCAAGGCCATCATGGTTCCGGTTGTCGATAGACCGGTAACGTTGACCCGTGTCATTATCGGACCCTATGCCAATACGACATCTGCACGGTCTGCGCAGCGTCAGCTCGCAGGACACCAGTGGGCGGGGATGATCATCAATTACCCGGACGGCACCGACGATCCCGAACCGCATGCGACGGACGATTCGCCGAGTTTGACGGACGAAGTGACAGCAGACGTGTGGCGCGCAGATTCAGTCGCTGACACCGAAGAGCTGATCGTGGCGGGCCTGATCGATGCCACGCCTGCCGGCAATCATCACCTGACCATGGACGATACATCAGAAACCCTCGTCATTGGCGAGTCCCCGGGCGACTCTCTGCCCGATGACGACACACTGATCATCGACGACGGCGATCAGCCGGACGATGACAGCCTCATCATCGACGAAGCGACCTCAGACGGCGAGGAACTCTTCATCACCGAACCCGAGACCGGCCCGCAACCGGGTGATGACAGCCTGGAACCCACGGGCGGCTGGACAGACAGGCTGCGCTACCGTCAGGACGATTTTTCCATCGGTCTGGATCAGCTACGGATTGAGTACGGCAATCTTTACAAATCCGATGCGACGGCAGATACGAGCAATTACGGTCATGTGGCTCTCTCCGCCAACTGGAAGCCGACTTCACGCTGGGAAACGCAAGTCAGCGGCCGTCTCGACTGGTACTATCAAAGCGGTGATCCCCAGGTCGACGAAAAGGCGCTGGATTATGGTGAAAGTTTTGTGCGTTTTCGCGGCGATCAGTACCGGCTGACCGCCGGCACGCAGAAAATCATCTGGGGGCGCATCGACGAAGTGCCACCGACGGACCGCATGAGCCGCGTCGATGCCGCCCGCGGCGTCCTGGGTCCACTCGCTGAACGCCGGCGCGCCCTGCCCGCCCTCCGCCTCGAGGGCTTCCACCAGGGCTTTAAGCTAGACGCGGTCTTGCTGGCGGATTTTCGCAAGGCGTTTCTGGCCGACAAGGACAGTGTCTGGTACACCATCAACCGCACACAGGGCGCCATACTGGGATTTGAAACAACCCCGCTCGTGGAAACATTGGTCAAGAATGGCAGCATCACCGAGAATGCGCCGAGCGGCATTGGCGGTTACGGCGTGCGCATGAGCAACACCGGCGCACATTTCGACTATGCCGTCACGGTTCAACGCAACCGCCAGTCACTGCCCTACTGGCAGCTGAACCCCGAAGTGCGCGGCGCCTTACTCGGCGGGGCGGATCCGATTACCGCCATCGCCTCCAGCAGTGACGCGACCTTCAGGGCGCGCTACCCACGCGCCTGGGTCGTTGGCGGTGACCTGGGGTTCGAGGCCCTGGATGGCACCTGGCGCTTTGAGGCAGCCTGGATCTCCGATACACCGGTCACGCGCACCGACCTGCGTTTTGACAAAGTCGACAGCGCCAACTGGGCCGCCGGTTTTCAGTTCTTTCCCGGTGACAGCGAGTTCCGTGTGAACCTGCAGATTGTCGGTACCAACATGATTGACACACCCAGCGTACTGGACAACGAGAACACCTATAACTTCAACGGCACGGTCCACGGCGAATTCGGCAAGAACCGCTGGCGCATGGACACGAGGTTCTTTTTTGGCCTGGACAGACGGGATATCTATATCAATCCCGAGATCACCTTTATCGGCTGGGAGCCGCATGAGATTTATGCGGCATGGCACTACTTCGATGGCGACGATGAGACCATCGGTGGTTACTGGGAGGACAGTGCCCTCCTGACCCTGGGCGTGCGCACCCAGTTTTAGCCGGATCGCCACTGGATGACACCATGGGAAATGACAAGGACCGCCGCGACCACCTTGACAAGAAAACAACCCCCACCGCCATCCTGCGCGCGGGGCTGTACGTTTACGCCAACCCCGCCTTTCTAAAGCTCCTGGGCTATCAGCAGTTTTCCGATATCGAGGGTACCTCCGCCCTTGCTATGGCCACTGAATCCGATCGTGACCGCCTGCGCGAACACTTGAAGCTTGCCGCAGATACAACACCCGATGCCCCATCACCACCCTCAGCCAAACTCACCTTGCTTGGCAAGGATGGCGGTCACCTTCGTGTCAAGGCAGCTTCACGAGGCATACTCTTCGAGGGTGAACATTGCATTGCAGTATGCCTTCGCGCCCGGCAAACGCCCACCTTCAAGGCCAAACTCTTGCAAACGCCGTGGCGCTTTTACCTGAGCCTTGCTTTCCTAGCCCTTTTTACCCTGCTGCCACCCGTCCTGCTGCTCGACCTCAACATCAACAACGACCCCAAGGTCTATTTCCCGGACGATGAACCCGCGGTCATCATTGACAATGCCTTGCGAGAACAGTTCCCGAACGACAAGGTCTTCATCCTGCTGTTCGAGGGTGTCGCCCTGTTCTCAGACGGCGTCCTCACCGCCTATCACCAGCTCGCCCAGAAAGTTGAAGCGCATCCCCTGGTTGACAAGGTATTCGGACTCACGACCCGGGACCATATCTCGGGCAGCGAGGATGGCTTCCTGGTCGAACCCATCATCAACACCCGGGATCTGGAAAACACCACACCGAAACAGCGACAACAACAGGCCATCGCTGATCGCTTCTCAAGAGATGCCCTGGTCGCCCAGGACGGTTCGGCCATCGCTATGATCATCGTCCCGGTGACCCTGGACAACAGCGTGCAGCGACTGCAGCTGGAACAAGAGGTGCTGTCTGCACTGAAGGAAGTGCGCCTGGAGGGTTATCTCGCCGCCCGTACCGGACACACCCCGCAGGATATCGAGGAGCTGCGCTCGATGCTGCGCGACAATATGATCTTTATACCCATGACTGTGTTGATCGGGCTGTCTCTGATCTGGTGGCTGTTCCGCCGCTGGCTGGCGGTTACCCTGACCGGAATATCCATCGGCGTCGTTGTCGGCTCAACCGTCGCCCTGTTCGTACTCACAGGACAGCCGTTCACGCTGATATCGAGCATTGTGCCGCCGCTGCTGTCGGCACTCACAGTGGCAGCCCTGGTGCACCTGTACAATGCACTGCACTATGCATCACAGCGCGGCATCACGGGACCGGCACGAGTGGCGTATGCGCTGGGTGAAATTCACCGTCCCGCCCTTTTTACCGCCTTGACCACAGCAGCGGGGCTCACGTCGCTGGCCACCAGCCCCATCCCCGCTATCAGGACGTTTGGCCTGATCTCGGCAGCCGGCGTCATGTTTATCTATTTTGTGGTGATCATCATCCTGCCACCGATTTTTGCCCGCTGGGATGCCAAACCCTGGCCGCACAGCAAAGCCGGCCTGCGCTGGATGGATGTATTTGTTCGGCGCTTGTCTGCTCTCGGCATCCGTCACCCGGTATGGATCGTCGTCCTTACCGCGACAGGGCTCGGCGCCGGGCTACCCGCCCTCTGGCAGATTAAGGTCGAAACCAGTCTGCAGGAGTTCTTTGCGCCGGAGCACCCGGTGCGAAGAGACACCGACCACTTTGAGGCGAAAATGTCGGGTACCGGCACCCTCGATGTTGTCTTCGAAACCGCGCAACGGGATGGCTTGAAACGTCCCAAGCACCTGGCCTTCATGCGATCGTTTCAAACCTGGGTGGAGCAACTGCCAGAGGTCGACAAGACCGTTTCACCCGCCGATTTCATCGAGGAAATGCACTGGGGTTTCAACGCCGAAGATCCAGCATTTCGGCGTATTCCGGACAACCCGGAGCTGGTGAGCCAGTATCTGTTCATCTACGACGGTGAGGACCTGTTCGACTATGTGGATCAGGAATTCAGCACATCGCACATCAGCCTGAGTATCAACGTCCACCCGGCCAATGAAATCCAGGCCTTGATGGATAAGATTCGCGGCTACCTCAGGGAACAGACGCCCACCGGGCTCGAATGGGAAATCGCCGGCAACAGCCGCCTGTTCGCGGACATGGAGGAGCTGCTGGTCAGCGGTCAGGTGTACAGTCTGTGGGGCGTGCTGGGCCTGATCTTCCTGCTGATGCTGATTCTCTGGCGTTCGCTGGGCGATGCCCTGCTCTGCATGATCCCCAATATCTCGCCCATTTTGCTGATCTTCATCGTCATGGGCTTCACTGGCATCTGGCTGGACATGGCCACAGCCATGGTGGCCAGTGTCGCCGTGGGTATCGCCGTCGATGACACCATCCATGTCT
>Ga0316191_10000929_pt1 | contig 19977 bp, 20 predicted proteins | sample Eddworburr2cm_MG_FD_204928 | JGI IMG/M metagenome (GOLD analysis project Ga0316191, IMG submission 204928) | Coastal sediment microbial communities from Maine, United States - Eddy worm burrow 2 cm | ecosystem: Environmental > Aquatic > Marine > Coastal > Sediment | place: USA: Maine... | reverse complement strand
TGAGCTGCCGCACGCCGAACGAGATCAGTATCGGGTCTACCAGCAGGATGATGGCACCACGGATCACGATATCGCGGTCCACCTGACCCGGGTCCATCCCCTTGGCCAGCCGCCGCTCCACCATGATGGCCAGCGCCGTGCCCGCAAGAAAGACGAAAGTCGGCGCGCACAGGTGGGTCAGCCAGCGGACGCTGAACTCCAGTGGCGGGAGAGCGGTCCCCGGCATCCAGCTGCCGGCGGAATCCAGCGCAAACCGATTACCGTTGAATGCCAGCGAGGCATGATCGACGACCATCAGCAGCATGACGATGCCCCGCATCCAGTCAATGCTCGCGTAACGTCGCCGCGCCGTGGATGTTGCAGGTTGCCCGGACGCCATCGGCGCCATGGTCGCATATCGCGATCGGTAGAAACACCGGGCCTTGCGGATCTTCATCCGGATCGACAATTCGCGGCTATTGTCCCATGATCTGAGCGGCCAGAAGCAGCGTATTGAAGCGTGCATGTCATTCTTCGCTGAGCTGAAACGCCGCAATGTCGTCCGCGTGGGCGCCGCCTACGTTGCCGTGTCGTGGCTGATCATCCAGGTCGTCGAGACCCTGTTCCCGGTCTTTGGCCTGAGCGACGGCGCTATCCGCGTCGTCGTCATCGTCCTCGCCATCGGCTTTATCCCTGCCCTGATCTCGGCCTGGGCCTTCGAGCTGACCCCGGAGGGTTTGAGGCGCGAGGCCGAAGTGGATCACGACTCGGCAGTCAGCCGCCGGATGACCCGACGCCTGGACCGGCTGTTCATGGTGGCACTGGCCCTGGCGCTGGGGTTCTTCGCACTCGACAAGTTCCTTCTGGATCCGGCCCGGGACGCGGAACAGCTGGCTACCGCCGTAGAGCAGGCCAAAGAGGACGCGCTCATGGAGGTCCGCGAGGAGGTGCGCGACGGCTCGCTAGCGGTGCTGCCCTTTCAGGACCTGTCGCCAGAGGGCGATCAAGCGTACTTCGGCGACGGGCTCGCCGTCGACCTGATCAACCAGCTTGGCAATGCTCCGCAGCTGCGTGTCACGGGCAAGACCTCGGCGTTCTCGTTCAAGGGCGAAAACATCACGATTCCCCAGATCGGCGAAGCCCTCAATGTCGCTCATGTGCTGGACGGCTCGGTCAGCAAATCAGGCGACCGGGTCAGGATCTCTGTCCAGCTCGTCGATGCCCGCGAGGACACCCAGCTATGGTCCCAGACCTACGACCGTACTTTGGGCGATATCTTCGATATCCGCGACGAGATCACCTTGGCGATCTACGACCGGCTGACCATCGAGTTCGACAGGCTCAAGCAGCGGAGCCTGAGGACCGATCCTGAGGTCTACGATCTCACACTGCAGGCCCGGGACGCTTACTACGCTGAGAACTCCGCCGATGACTACAAGCGGGCCGCGCAACTGCTGGCGCAGGCGCTGGCGATCGACCCGGATTACGTGCCGGCACTCTTGCTCTCGGTCTACGTCAATGCCGGGCTGTTGAACTCTGGCCTCATCAGCGAGGAGGAGGCGGATCGACTCATTGACGATCCGGTCGCCAGGGTGCTGACGATCGACCCTGGCAACGGCACGGCATTGGGGCTGCTGGCCTGGGACGACTGGGAGGCTCGTCTGGATCTCGAATCGGCGGCACGACGTTTTTCGGAAGCGCTGCAGACGGCACCGGGCGACCTGGAGCTGACGCGATTCGTCGGGCTCTACGCCAGTTCCATCGGTCGTCACGTGGATTCGGTTGCGCTGCTCGAGCGCTGCGTGGCCGCGGACCCGCAGAACGACAAGTGCCTGCACCATCTCGCGCGGTCGTACCTCTGGGCCAGTCAATTTGACGATGCCCTCAAGATGTATCACCGGTACCATATTGTCAGGGGACGAAAGAACGCCGTGTATTACGTGATACTGGCCCTGCTCATGCAGGGTAAGCCGGCACCGGCATTGTCCGAGCTGGAGTCAGTTGCGGACGACCGTCAGGACCGCCCGCAGATGCTGGCCGCCCGCGCCATGATTATGCACGACCTGGGGCGACACGAGGAGTCCACGGCGGCGCTGGACCGAATTGTCGGGCAGGTGGAGGACCGGTTCCGCGACCAGGCCTACCTCATCGCGGAAGCCCATGCGTGGATCGGCGACAGGGAATCGGCCTTCGAGTGGCTGGAGAAGGCCTACTCCTGGGATGAGCGATACGGCCTGCAGGGCTACTGGTTCCACCGGATCATGTTCCTGCCGATCTGGCGGAAACTGCACGACGATCCCCGCTGGAGCGAGTTGCGGGAGCGAATGAACATGTCGCAAGCGCGTCTCGACGCGATCGAGTTATCAATCCCGCCGTGGATACGGGCAGCAGGCGAGGAGTGAACTCCGTATCGGCATGCCGGATCATTCGGAGTGCTCTACGGCCAGCTAAGCCGGTCGGAACTTCTGCCAGCAGCGACACAAATCGGACGCAGGCGGCCCAAGTCCTGATGCCGGGATCCGGCGCGCTCAGTCAGCATCCGGACTGCGGGAACGAGCGACCACTGCCCGGCGAATGTCCCGCAGCTTGGCCTTGATTACCTGGGCGTTGTCGGGACCCATGCGGATCAGGACCTTCTGCCCGGCAGAGAGGGACTCCAGTCCAGGATCCGCGAACTGGTAAAGCGCCCGCGGTCGCACCAGGTCGATCGGCTGCCGCGGTTGGGGGGCATTGAGCAGGTCGTCGATCACCTGGATGACGCGGTCGTTGAACTGACGCGACGGGTAACCGAGTTCCTCATAGGCTTGCTGCAACAGTGGGTAGTACCGCGTATACACTCCCATTGCCTGTTCGACGTCGAGCGATCTGACCATGCGAACGAATGGTGCGTAGCGGGCGTAGTTGTCGGGACTCAGTGTGAATCGCCCGTCGTCGACCGACACCCGGAAACTTCCGCCGGTCGGCCTGACCGCCCTGATGCGGGTCGCCACGATCTCGCCGGGCATATTGTCCATCGTTACCACGCCCTTGCGCGCCACCTGATCGGAAATCAGAAAGCCCTCGACGGCCTCGCGCCCCAGAGCATCGGTCAACGCACCCAGGATCTCCGCGTCGCTGTCGTCCAGCCCGGGGAGCGGCGGTCCCTGCTCGACCGGCGGCTCAGGCGCGCTGGGCGCCGGCGGAACAGGATCCGCGACCGCTGTCGGCTCGGATGGCCGGGCGGGTTTGCGCGTGATGGGCGCTTCAGTGACGGCGACCGGGGGCGCTGACTTCTTTTTGTTAAAGATCGCCACGGCGATAACCAGGGTGAACGCCAGCGCGACGGCGATGATCGAGTTACGGTTCATGGCATGGATGGCCCGCTGCAAGTGGATCGGTTCACTATAGTACGACCTCCCGCAGCCGCAGTGTGTTCAGAGATCACCCGAGTCGTCGGACGGCTCCGGATTTCGTCGGGAAGCGACTTCGCAGTTCTGGTCAGGGAATTGTCCGGATTGTCCGCGGCTTGGACTGAATCGGGACAGGGCCGTCTGACGACCGGGCTCGCCGGATCCGGTCGGGACCGGGCACGAGGCACGCCCGGGTCATTCTCCGACTCAGCGGCGAATGCCCGGGATTGTGAAGCGCTTCAAGGTCTTCTCCGCGGCCGGGAGCGTAGAATTCCGGTCAGTGGAGCGCCAAGACCGGAGGGGAGCCGCGGAGGACACTCTTGCCGTCGCATACCCTGACCGTCAGGTTGGAGATGGACCCACAATAGCCATCCAGCAGCTGAGGCGCTGGCGTACAATTCGCAGGAGTTGTTGGTTGCGGAATCCGGAACCACCTGCCGGTAGATAGATCGAGGCATGTTATATGGCCTATTGGTGGGCAAGCCAGGGCGAAATGTACAAACAACAGCGTCAGGGGCACTACCTCTGGGCGCCGAAACACAATGCGTCCCGCCAGAGCTACTTTCACTGGCGGAACATGGCGGACGTCCGGCCGGGCGACGTGATCATCTCTTACGCTCACAGAGCGTTTCCGGCAGTATCCATCGCCCGGTCGGAACCCTACGACGCAGTACGTCCCACAGGCCTGGAGTTTGCCGAGGGCACCCAGGATGGCGTCAAGATCGACGTCAACTTCAGGGACGTGGTGCCACCCGTCACGCTGGACGGCGTGCGGGAGATACTTGCTCCGTACCTGCCGGGCAGACATGCCCCGCTCTACCCCGACGGCAGCGACTATCCGGGCTACCTGTTCGCATTGAACGGCCGCGCCGGTCGCGTGCTGCTGGATTACATCGGCAGCCCTGTCGGTCAGACAGGCGACGAGGCGATATCTGCCGTGGTCCTGTTCAGTGGCAAGGACATCGAAGAGCGGCGGGATCTCGCCGGAAGCCGCCTGGGGATGGGCGAGTTCCGCAAGGCAGTTTTCCGGCTCTGGGAAGGCCAGTGCGCGATCAGCCGCAGCACCATGACCGAACTCCTGCGGGCGAGGCACATCAAACCCTGGCGCGACTCGAACAATGACGAGCGGCTGGATCCCTACAACGGACTGTTGTTGTCGCCACTCTACGACACGGCATTCTCCAACGGGCTCATCTCCTTCGACAATACGGGCCGATTGATCCTGTGTTCAGCCATCAGCCCCTTCCAGTGGGACCTGGTGGGTCTGCGCCGAAAAGCCTGGCTGGAGCACCTCAAGGAAGAACATCTGCCGTACCTCGAATACCATCGGCAGCACGTCTTCCTTGGCAGGGACGCGACCGAAAGCGGCATCGACCAGTTAGCACCGTTTGCGATTAGCTGACTGCTGAACAGCATCAAGGCCCCGGATCGCGATGGCGATGTCCCGGGCTCAACATGGATATCCCGGGAAACTGCTGGTCCGACCTGACCAGGAGCACGCGCCCGATCCGGGCGTTCCCCTTTAACATCGAACTGCCTGATGCCCGGCCAGCCACCCGCAGGGGAAGCTGCTAACATCACTTTGACACCACCCGTGGCAACCCCGCCACGTGGTCCGGACAACGGTGCCAGCCCGCAAGCGACTGACCTGCTGTCGACCTGAAGGAGATACCGCGATGACCTCAAGGCAAGCCCCCCTGGTTTTGACAGCGCTATTACTGACCGGCTGCGCCGCCACGGATCCCGGAACCGGCTCCACCCGCGGCGAGGTGATCTCGGTGGAATACGGAACGGTCATGCAGGTCGAACAGGTACAGATGGATCCGAAATACGGCACCGGGGCCCTGGTCGGTGGCGGCCTTGGCCTGGCGGCGGCGAGTCGCCGCTCGGGTACGACCCAGGCAGGTGCCGCGATTGCGGGCGCCCTGATCGGCGCGATGATCCAGAAGTCCCAGGCCGGCACGGCCGAAAAATACACCGTCCAGCTCAACAACCGCGGTACGATCCAGATCGTCACTGAGCACCACGACATTGAAGCGGGTGACTGCGTCTCGGTCGAGCAGGGCAAGCACGCCAACATCCGGCGCGTCTCGCCCATCATGTGCGGGTCGCCGCAGGCCCATCCGGCCTACGAGGAGATGCATGAGGCCAATGTTGAAGAGTCCGAGGAGTGCCTGGCTAGCAAGGAGGCACTGTTAGCCGCCACCACAGAACAGGAGGCGGACCTTGCTTACAAGAAGATGCGTGCCTTCTGCGAACAATGAGTGGTGACCGGGCATTGAGTATCACCGCAAGAGACTGACAGGATCGATGGAACTCCGCAGCGACTTCCAGCAGCGCGCCGTGGTTATCGCCGGCGAAGAGAGTTGGACGGCGTCACCGATGCCGGGCGTGGATCGGCTCATGCTCGATCGCATCGGCGGCGAAAAGGCACGCGCCACGTCTGTGGTCCGTTACGCACCCGGAAGCGTCTTCCCGGAACACGTCCACGATAAAGGCGAGGAGTTTCTTGTGCTCGAGGGAATATTCTCCGACGAGCACGGCGACTTTGGTCCGGGAACATATGTCCGCAACCCGCCGGGGTCCTCCCACTCCCCGGGCAGCAAGCCGGGCTGCACCCTTTTTGTAAAACTCCGTCAGTTCGATCCGAGTGACAGCAGCCAGGTCGTGATCGACACAAACACAGCAGCCTGGTCCCCAGGTCTGGTACCGGGTCTCAGGGTGCTGCCGCTACACAGCTTCGGAGCCGAGCACGTCGCCCTGGTACGCTGGGATGCGGGCACGGTATTCGATCGTCATGGTCATCCGCAGGGTGAGGAAATCTTCGTCATCGACGGCGTATTCGAAGACGAGCAGGGTCGCTATCCCGCAGGTTCATGGCTACGCAATCCGGCGGGAAGCTCTCACGCGCCCTCCTCTACCGAGGGCTGCCTGATCTACGTCAAGACGGGGCACCTGCCATCGCCAGTCTGATCCCGAATAGACCGGAACCGGTGCACTCATGCCAGGCCGAGACCGGCTGAACTCAGGTAGCGAAGAGGCTGAGCCGCAGCCCGTGCTCTGTCCGGACAGCCTAGCCGCTGGCCGTGGCGGCCGGCATGACCGGCAGTACGTACCAGACGACGGCAAGGAAATGGCAAATGCCGCCAGCCAGCACGAACACATGCCATACAGCATGGTTGAAGGGCATCCGTTTCGCCGCGTAAAAGACAGCACCGAGGGTATAGCTCAGCCCGCCTGCAACCATCCATGCCATGGCGCTGGCGCCGATGGCATCCGCAACCTGCGGGGCCGCGATCACCACCAGCCAGCCCATCACCAGGTAACTGATCAGGGACGCTCTTGGATAGCGGTGCCCAAGCCAAAGTTTTGTCAGGATGCCGGCGGTTGCCAGCGTCCAGATAGCCCCGAACAGCCACCAGCCCGTGCTGTTGCGCATCGCGACCAGCACAAACGGCGTGTAGGTCCCGGCGATCAACAGGTAGATGGCGCAATGGTCGAGAAGCTTGAAAAAGTTTTTGCGCGGCGACACCGGCCATGCGTGGTACAGCGTGGACGAGAGGAATAACGAGATCAGGCTGGTTCCGTACACGATACTGGCCACGATCCGCCACGGGTCCGACGCGCCGATCGACAGGTACAGCATCCACGACAGGCCGGCGAGGCCCAGGATAAAGCCCACGCCATGCGTAGCAGCGTGAACGACCTCTTCGGCCAGGGTGTACTCGCCCTGCGATTTTCGTGTCATCTGGGTACTCTGGAGCCGACCTGCGACTGTTCGGCAGTGGTCCGGGGGACCGGGGCTTCACCAGTTTAGTCTACTTCCGGCAAGGTCGCAGATCCTGGTGGTGCCATCAGGTCTTTTTCGGCACGCCCTCCTCCCACGGCGCAGGCGCCAGCCGCTGACGCAGGAAACGGACGAATGTCCTGACCTTGGCGGACAGCTGGCGATGGGTCAGGTAGACGGCAGAAACCACCAGTTGCGGACCATTGTATCCGGGCAACACCTGCTCCAGGGCGCCGGATCGTAGCGCCTTACCGACTGCGAAGGTCGGGAGCTTTACAATTCCCAGTCCCTGGATCGCGGCGGCCTCCAGCGTCTCGGCGTTGTTGGAGCAGAGCGGGCCCTTCACGTTGACGGCAAACTCGCCGTCGGGCCCCGACAGCCGCCAGGTGGTGCCGGTCCGCAGATGACCGTAGTTGAGACAGCGATGTTCAGTCAGGTCACGCGGATGATCGGGACGACCGACCTGGCGCAGATACGATGGTGCGGCACAGATGACACGGCGGACATCCGCGATGGGTTCGGTAATGAGTCCGTTCTGCTCGCGCGGTTCCGAGATCCGGATGAGCAGATCGTAGCCCTCCTCGACCAGGTCTACGAATCGATCCGTGAGCGTAAGCTGCATCTCGATATCCGGGTAGATCGACAGGAATTCGGAAACCAGTGGTGCCAGCTGCCGGACGCCGAACGACATCGGGCCGTTGACCTTGAGGATGCCCTTGGGCGCCTCCTGGGCATCTGACGCCGCCCGTTCAGCCTCTTCCAGGTCGGCCAGTAGGCCGACGCAGCGTTCGTAGAACGCCTGACCGGTCGGTGTGGGCCTTACGCGCCGGGTGCTCCGACTCAGCAACTGGACGCCGAGGTCTTCCTCGAGTTTGAGAACATGCTTGTTGACGGCCGATCTCGACAGGCTCATTTTGCGGGCAGCCGCCGCAAACCCGCCGGCTTCCACGACATGGACGAATGTACTGATGCTCTCGAGCTTGTTCATGGCGCGGGCGGGTATCCATCAGGGCGACGGTGCGTCGCGATATTGTCTACATATTGGAAACTAATAATTCTCAATATATATTGTTGGCTCCATTTTGGAAACGTATCAAACACAACCCATTGATTAGTTGGCACCGGAGAACACACTGTCATGATTTCCATACGACGTTCCGGCGACCGGGGCCGCGCCAGGTTCTCGTGGCTGGATAGCCACCACACTTTCTCGTTCGGTCATTACCACGACCCGCAGCACATGGGTTTTGGCCCGCTGCGCGTGATCAACGAAGACAGGGTAAAACCGGCCGCCGGTTTCGCCACGCACGGTCACAGGGACATGGAAATCATTTCCTACGTGCTGGACGGGGCGCTGGAGCATCGGGACAGCATCGGCAACGGGTCGATCATCCGCCCCGGGGAGGTGCAGCGCATGACTGCCGGTAGCGGCATCCAGCATAGCGAGTTCAATCACTCGCCCGATGACGAGGTCCATTTCCTGCAGATCTGGATCCAGCCCGCACAGGCCGGCCTGGATCCCGGCTACGAACAGAAGGCATTCGACGATGAGGAGAAACACAACAGGCTGCGTATCGTGGTTTCTGCCGACGGTCGCGACGGGTCGTTGACGATCCACCAGGATGCCAGCCTGTCTATCGCCAGCCTCGATCCTTCGGCGGCGCTCAGGTATCCGGTGCAAAAAGACAGAGCCGCATGGGTTCAGATCGCCCGAGGCGCCGCGATTGTGAACGACCTCGCTCTGGAACAGGGCGACGGTGCGGCGGTGTCCGAGGTGGATGAGGTCGCAATCACCGCGACCGGCAATGGCGCGGAGATCCTGCTGTTCGATCTGCCGTCAATCAGCGCTCCCGTATCGTGATGATGCCGGCACGAAACGACTCGTTCGCATGGATATATCTTCTTCGTCAGTGTCTAAGCCCAATTGAACCCCGGCCTGACCCGGTACAAGGACCTGTTGCATGAACTCACAGACCCAATCGAACACCGATCCCGACATCTTCTTCCGGCCGCTGCAACTCGGCGCACTGGAATTGCGCAACCGGCTGATCATGGCGCCGATGACCCGCAGCCGCGCCAGCGATGACGGCGTGCCTGGGGAGCTGACGGCGACCTATTACTCGCAGCGCGGCGGTGCCGGCCTGATCCTCAGCGAAGGGGTGTTCCCATCGCCGATGGGCAAGGGTTATGTCCGCACTCCCGGCATCTGCACTGACGAACAGGTGGCCGCATGGAAGAAAGTGACCGACGCGGTCCATGCAGCCGGATCAGCGATCTTCTGCCAGATCATGCATTGCGGCCGGATTTCGCATCCGACGCTCCTCCCCGGCGGAGCCACGCCCGTCGCCCCTTCTGCGGTGCGCCCGACGGGACAGACCTGGACCAACGACGGCATGGTGGATTTCGTCACACCACGGGCGTTGGAGACGGACGAGATCGAGGTTGTCATCAGCGAGTATGCCGATGCGGCCTCATGGGCCCTGGGGGCCGGCTTTGACGGCGTCGAGTTGCACGCTGCCTCGGGTTATCTTCCGGAGCAGTTCCTGTGCTCCAGCACCAACCAGCGTAGCGACGAATACGGCGGCAGCATCGCCAACAGGGTGCGCTTCCCCCTCGAAGCTCTGGACGCGCTGATCGATGTCGTCGGCGCGGATCGGGTGGGTATTAAGCTGGTGCCGGAGATGGGCTTTAACGACCTCTTCGACGATACGCCTCGGGACACCTACAGCTATCTGGTCGAGCAGGTAGACCGCCGCAAACCGGCATACCTGCACATCGTTGGTGCCGGCTCGGAAGTCGACTACCCGGACCTGTTTCGTAGCCTGTTCTCCGGAACCTGTCTTGTCGGCGGCGGGCTCACGGCGGAGAGCGGCGCCTCCCTGCTCACCTCAGCCAGGGCCGATGCGGTCGTATACGGGCAGCTATTCCTCGCCAACCCGGACCTGCCGGAACGCTTCCGCAGAGGCGCGGCGCTCAACGAACCCGACAATTCGACTTTCTATACGCCGGGGCCCGATGGCTACATCGACTATCCGGCCCTTGACGGAATCCAGGCCTGAGGATCGCGCTCCCGAGCCCGGCAGATGGGACGCAGCGGGCCGCTGGATGTGGACATCTTTCGACAGGCACCGTATGACTGAGGGCATCAGCCTTTTAGAAACGGAGTATCAGGCATGTACGAATCGCCCAACATCGACAGTACGACCCGCACCGAGATCGAGTCCCAGGTGTTCCGCCAGTTGATCACGCACCTGCAGAAATATCCGGAAGTGCAGAACATCGACCTGATGAACCTGGGCTATTTCTGCCGCAACTGTATCTCCAAGTGGTACCGGGCCGCCGCCGCCGAGCGCGGCGTCGAGATCGACTACGACCAGGCCCGCGAGATTGTCTATGGGATGCCCTACGGCGATTACAAGGATCGCTATCAGAATAAAGCGACGCCGGAACAGATCGAGGCTTTTGAGGAATCGGAAAAGAAAGCGTCTGTCTAGAATCCGGATCCCGCCTGCGATGGCGGCACGTCGATCATCGCCCGAGCGGTGGACACTCTTTCCCGTCAGCCGCCGCGGCCGTGAGGCACATCAAAATCGAGATCCGGCCCCAGCGGCACGATCCCGAGGGGATTGATCGATCTGTGTGACTCGAAGTAGTGGCGCTTGATGTGCTCCATGTTGACTGTCTCGGCGATCCCCGGCATCTGGTAGATCTCCCGTGTATAGGCCCACAGGCTCGGGTAGTCGATGATCCTGCGAATGTTGCACTTGAAGTGGGTCACGTACACCGCGTCGAATCGGATCAAGGTGGTGAACAGGCGGATGTCCGCCTCGGTCAGCCGGTCACCGCACAGGTAACGGGACTCACCCAGGATCGCCTCCACCCTGTCGAGGGCAGCAAACAACCCGTTCACCGCCTTGTTGTAGGCAGCCTGCTTGCGCGCGAAGCCGGAACGGTAGACGCCATTGTTGATGTCCGGGTAGATCCAGTCATTCAACTCGTCGATCCTCTCGCGCAGTGATTCGGGATAGAAATCGGCCTCCGGGTGGCCGGCGATCTCCTGGAACTCGGCATTGAGCATCCGGATGATATCTGCCGACTCGTTGTTGACGATAACTCTCCGTTCCTTGTCATACAGGACGGGCACTGTGATCGTGCCGCCAAAGTCTGTCCTCGCTTCCTTGTACACCTCGCGCAGCAGGTGGAAATCATGGACCGAGTCGCCCGTCGCCCCAGGCACGTTTTGCTCGAACGTCCAGCCGACCTCGGGCAGGAACGCGTCGACGACATCGAAGCTGATGGCATGCTCCAGACCCTTGAGCTTGCGAAATATCAGCGTCCGGTGCGCCCAGGGACAAGCATAGGAGACGTACAGGTGATAACGGCCCGGCGCGGGTTGGAATTCGCTGCTGCCATCCGCTCTGATCCAGGACCGGAACGTCGTCGGCTTGCGGACGAACTCCCCGTCGTCGTCGACCTCACGCTCCCAGGTGTTGCCACTCGGCATGTTGCTGTGATCGGCACTCATCCTGCGCGCTCTCCCTTATCCATACAGTCAGAACTCAAATGGCAATCAATTCTCATCGTTCACATCACGGCGGATCCGCTGGCCCCGGGAGCTCTGCCGGAACGCTCGCCTGCGCGCATCCTGACTCGTGCATCGCTGCCCGCCACGACGCAGGAATTGTGCAGTATAGTCAACGGCTGTTGCAGCCCGAGTGTCCGGCATGGAGTCTCGCGAACCCACCGTAACCGCCCGGACCCCGGGCGTGATTCGGTCCGAGTGGTCGTTGTGGCTCGGTATGGCAACCACCGCTGTCTTCATGGTCTTCGGCGATGCCTGGCTAACGGATCTGTCGGACGGCGTCCGATTCTCGATTCTATTCGGCTGGCTGTTCATCGTGATGCTCCTACTGGCTTTCGCGGTCGTGCGCCACGCCGACTGTCTCGCGATCAAACTGGGCGAACCCTACGGCACCCTGATCCTGACCCTTGCTGTGATCAGCATCGAAGTGGTCATGATCTCGGCTGTGATGGTCACCGGCGAAAACAACCCGACGCTGGCCCGAGACACGATTTTTTCGGTGCTGATGATCGTGGTGAACGGATTGCTCGGCGTGACGCTGTTGATCGGCGGCTTCAAGCACAAGGAGCAGTTCTACAACACCCAGGGCGCGGCCTCTTATCTGGGCGTCATCATCCCGGTGGCGGGTCTCGGCATGATCCTGCCCCGATACATGACCGCAGCGCCGGGCGGTCAAGCAGGCCCACTCATGGCGGTATTTCTTGTCGTGAGTTCGGCCGCCCTCTACGGCGCATTTCTATGGATTCAGACGACCCGCCACCAGTCGTACTTCAAGCAGCCTGAGCTCGACATCGCGGGTGATCCGGGGTCAGGTGACGATCACCACGGTTTCGTCGTCCGCTCGACGCGGTTCCACGCCGTGTTCCTCATCCTGTGCATGCTGCCCATCGTGCTGCTGTCGAAAAAGATGGCTGTGCTGGTCTACCACGGCATCGCCAGCCTCGGGGCGCCGGAGGCACTTGGCGGCTTCTTCGTGGCGACGCTGGTCCTGACACCGGAAGCGGTCGCCGCAATCAAATCCGCCTGGGCGGATCGCCTGCAGCGGACCATCAACATTTCCCTGGGCTCTGCACTGGCGACCATCGGCATGACGATTCCGGCGGTGCTCGGTATCAGCATCGTCACCGGACGGACCGTCGAGCTGGGGCTCGAGGAACCGGAGATCTACCTGTTGCTCATCACGCTCATCTGCGCCGTCCACAATCTCGGCGGGGCGAGGACCAACGTGATGCACGGGTTCGTCCACCTGACTCTGTTTTTCGCGTATATCGTCCTGATCTTCGACTAAGACCCGTCGCCCTGAACGGCCGCTGGGCCGTCGGATCGGTCAGGCAAATCCGGGACACCCGGGGCCGTCCAGCCTCCAAGTGACATCGGTATCCTCGGCAATCAGATCAGGATTCCTATAAACTATCTATCTATCATATAGATAGATATGACTTCTTAGTTTCCGGATCGCTTTTGCTCACAACCATCCGCTACCTGCCCGGCCCCCTGCGGCGACTCATCCTCGACGGCGCCGATGTCCCCCATGACCTGGCCGCGGTTACCGCGATCGCCGAACGCGAGGAAGTCGATCCCGGATCGGCAGGCATGACCCGCAAGGGTATCGACGCCATCTGGGAAGCCGTCCGCAGCATGTATGCCACCGGCATGCATCCCGGCATCTCGCTCGTCATCCGCCGTCATGGCGAGATCGTCCTGAAACGAGCCATCGGACACGCCCGAGGTAACGGGCCGGATGATCGCGGTGATGATCCTGTGCCGATGACACCGGACACGCCCGTGTGCCTGTATTCGGCCAGTAAGGCGATGGCCGCGATCCCGGTGCACCTGCTATCGGAGCGCAAGCAACTCAGCCTGCTGGATCCGGTCAGCCACTACATCCCGGAGTTCGCCCAGAAGGGCAAACAGGACATCACGATCTATCAGCTGCTCTGCCACAAGGCCGGCATCCCGACCATCCGCGCCGACGGCGTTGATGTTGCCGAGCTGCTGCTGGACAGCAAGGAGGTGCTGCGACTCCTGTATGCCTCTGAGCCCGAGAAACCCGGACAGCATCACGCCTACCACGCGCTGACCGCGGGCTTCGTCGTGGCCGATCTCGTCGAGCGTGTATGCGGCCAGAGTTTCCGCACCTTCTTCCGCGACAATGTCACCGCCCCTCTCGGCCTGAAGACGATCGACTTTGGAGCCCGCGGGCAGGTCCTGAAGAAGCTGGCAAGAAACTATGTCGCCGGATTCAAGCTCAGCCTGCCAGTCAATCTGTACCTGAAACGGGCTATCGGAACGAGCCTTGAGCACGCGGTCGAAGTGTCCAATGATCCGCGCTTCTATCGTGCCGTCATCCCGGCGGGCAACGGCGTGGGGACGGCCGATGAGTGCTCCCGTTTCTTTCAGTGTCTGCTGAACGGCGGCGAACTGGACGGGACCCGGATAATGGACCCGCTGACGGTCCGGCGAGCGATCGCCGAGGTGGGCAAGCCGGAGTTCGACCGGTCGTTGCTGGTGCCGCTGCGCTACTCGGCCGGCATGATGCTCGGCGACACCCCCTGGGGACTGTTCGGGCCGGACACCGGCAAGGCCTTCGGGCATCTCGGCTTCACCAACAACTTCCTGTGGGCTGACCCCGAGCGCGCCACGTCGGTGGCATTGTTGACCACTGGCAAACTGGTCATCGGGCTACACGCCCCCTACCTACTCAACCTGCTCTACCGCATATCCAAACATTGTTCCAAGCTGTCCGAACAGGACCAGCAGACACAGCTGGCTGCTACCGGGATGGCCTGACACGGACCGCGCAGCCCGCGTGCCAGGATCGCGGGTGCCGCAGGCGACTTCAGTCGCGTCGCATCAACATCAAAACACCGACCCCGCCGAACACAAGCTCAAGCAGCAGATAGGATTCCAGTAACCAGTTGGCCGGCCCGTCGACAAGCAGGCTCAGCACGCGGCCGGCCGCCAGACCGAGCATGAACACGACCGCGCTCCAGATCGCGGCCTGCCTGAGCGCGACGTTGCGGAAGCCGACAAACCAGAAAACCGCGAGCGCCAGGTAGAGTCCCATCACAGCACGGAAGATGTGCACGCCATTGGGTGCGGAAACTTCCAGGCCGAACAGGAAACCCAGGCTGGCCTGTGGGGCCAGCCCGTAGGACAGCGCGATGGGGATGATCCCTACCGCGCACACCAGTAGATAGATCTGTCTCGCGCTCATTGACACTCCCTCTCGCACAGCCGCAGGTCCGGTTTTTAGACCAGACGGCTATTGTGCGTCATGTCAGCGCCTTTCGGCATCGGGTAGGCCGTAGCGCGGACAGTCTGTACTGCATAGAAGCCGGAGGGACAGTCACAAACCGGGCGTCCAAAGGACTTGGAAGCGTCGGTTCATGTACCCTGCAGGACCTTCGAAACGCAAGGCGCAGGATCAGGCATTGCGTTCGGTACGGAACGACGAACATGTGAGGAGTTGGTCACCATGAAATTCTTCGAACTTGAAGGCGGCGCTCGCTGGCCGGCGCTGGGACTGGGCACATGGAAGTCGGCTCCCGGCGAGGTGGCCAACGCCATCGCCGAGGCAATCGAGATCGGCTATCGACACTTCGACTGCTCACCGATCTATGGCAATGAACCGGAGATCGGACAAGCCTTGAGCACGGCGATGGATAGCGGGGCCCTGAAGAGAGAAGAGTTCTGGGTCACCTCGAAACTGTGGAACAGTGACCATCTGCGCGGTGACGTAGTGCCGGCACTCAAACGCACACTGGCCGACCTGCGGCTCGACTACCTGGACCTGTACCTGGTCCACTGGCCGGTGGCCCACCGCCCGGGGGTCGGCTTTCCGGAGAGTCCGGAAGAATTCCTGAGCCCGGACGATGCGCCGATCGCCGCAACATGGGCCGGCATGGAGGAGGCGTTGAACGCGGGTCTGTGCAAGCACATCGGCGTCTCGAATTTCAGCCGCAAGAAGATCGAAGCACTGCTGCAGAGTGCGAAGATGCGGCCGGTGGCCAATCAGGTGGAGTGTCACCCGTTCCTGGCTCAGCGCGGACTGCTGGATTACTGCAATGAGCAGAATATCGTGCTGACCGCCTACTCTCCCCTCGGCTCGAAGGACCGCCCGGACTTCGTCAAGCATGACGACGAACCCGGACTTCTGGATAGTCCTGTCATCCTGGATATTGCTGACAAGCACGGCTTCACGGCGGGCCAGGTCATCCTGGCGTGGGCGCTGCAGCGCAACACCAGCGTCATCCCGAAATCGACCAACCCCGGTCGCCTGCGCGAAAACTTCGCCGCCGCGCAGATCACGCTGGACGATGGCGACATGGTGGCCATCGACGGGATGGATCGCCACTACCGTTTCGTCGACGGCACGTTCTGGTGCCCGGAGGGCTCGCCCTACACGCTGGAGAATCTCTGGGACGAGTGACGACGGGCGCTCCGGCCCGGAGCGCTTGTCCCTTACAATTGGCGACGCAGGGCGGCCTCGGGCTGGTCCGGCAACCCGTGCACCGATGGGGCCGATAACAAGCCCGCCCCAAAGTGCAAAGCTCTCGATCCCAAGGTGATCGTGGAGCACTGAATCTCGCGGCGGGACAAGAGGCTGGCTAGCCGCGGATATAGCTTTCCAGCTGCTCGATAGTCTCCTGCTGGTTGGCGATCACCGCCTTGACCAGGTCGCCGATCGAGATGACACCGACCAGCCGGTCGTCAGCCATCACCGGCAGGTGGCGGATGCGTTTGTTCGTCATCAGGCCCATGCATGCCTCGACGGTCTGCTCGGGCGAGGCGAAGATCACTTCGGCCGTCATGATGTCGCGGACCGGCGTCTCCCGGGATGATCGACCCTTGAGCAGGACCTTGCGCGCATAGTCACGCTCGGACAGGATCCCTACGACGCGCTGATCCTTGATCACCAGCAGCGCGCCGATGCCCTTCTCCGCCATCAGCGTAATGGCGTCGAAGACCAGCGCGTCGGGATCGATACTCCAGATGTCGCTGTTCTTGGCGCCCAGCAGTTGCTCGACCATTTTTTTCATTGTTGTTGTCCTCCCGATATCGACGGGCCGGGATCGCTGTTGGCGGATCCAGGACGTCCCCCTCGTCCCTGGATCTCGCCTCCGGGCGCCTCATCAGTCATTTGCACAGTACGGCTAACATAGCGCATTCGCGGCAGGGCGGGAATTCCCCGTCCTGTACACGAAACGGAGCCTGGATCCAACCCGAAGCCTGGTGAACTGCCGGCAGGAAGCGGGCGCATCGGTTCAAGCGGGGTACGCGCGCGCTCAGCCCCAGCCGATCTCGTCCAGATGATCGTCGTCCATCCCGAAGTAATGGGCGAGCTCATGCAGGACCGTCCGACGGATCTCCTCACGCAACTCATGCTCCGGCAGGTCCAGCATCAGGTGCGATCGGCGAAACACATAGACGGTGTCGGGCAGTTCGGCGAGGTATTCGGCCCCGCGCTCGTGCAGCGGGATGCCTTCGTAGAGACCCAGCAACCCAACCCGATCGGGGTCCTGTTCAATGGACGGGTGCTCCTCCACGATGACCCGCAGGTTGCTTACCTGCTCGATTGCCCAGTCCGGCAACTCTTCCAGAACATCGTGCACGACTTGTTCGAACGCCTCGCGGTTCATCTGCACAGCACAGGCCGGGGGCGACACAGGGCAAACCATCGCCCCAAGCAGGATCCGATCATCAGGAAACGAACGACGACCAGTCGGGGTCCACCGCAGCAACGGACAATTGCGCGACCCATCCGTCCATTACCCGGTCGCCTGGCTCCTCGGCGCAAGTCCGTAAACGTCACCCAGTGGCCGCCTCTGGAACAGCCACGCCGACAGGGCGGCGACGGCGGCGACGGCCCCGATGATCAATGCCATACGAATGTAGGGCTGACCCGCATGCATGCGTTCTACCGTCAGCTGCATCAAGGTTCGCAACCACTCCACGGTGCCGAGCACCAGGGCCACCTGCACGACTCGCGCAGCCCATGGCCTTCGCACGAACAGCAGCCCGATCAGCACCAGTGTGCCGAACACGGCCGGCATTTGGCCGAAACGCAGGAAGTGGGCGCCCAGTACGAGCAGGCTGAGGACGACGGGGACGAAACTGAAGATCAGCATGCCATTTTAATACCCGGTGCCCGACTGAGTTTGCGGGCGGTCCTGCCACGTTCGATCAATTGAGGGCATCCGCGAGGTTGCAGTCCTGCCGATCAATCCAGAGAGATAGATAGATGCCCGTGGCTTGCCTGGCCTATTTCCGAACTGCCCGCGCTTGAGCGGGCCACCAGCCACGCAGCATTCCGTCTGCTGAATCAGCGGCTTCACCGATACTGGCCGCGGCCGTGATCGGAACGCGGTTCAGGCGCCGCCCAGCAACTTTTGCATCTTTTCCAGCAACCGCTTGAAGTTGACCGGCTTGGTGTCGTAGTCGTCACAGCCCGCCTCAAGCGCTTTCTCCTCGTCGCCCTGCATGGCATGAGCGGTCAGCGCGATAACGGGGATCCCGTTGATCGACGAGTTCGCCTTGATCTGACGGGTAGCCTCCCAGCCGTCCATGACCGGCAGACTCAGGTCCATAAGGATGATGTCCGGGTTCTCGGATGCGGCCATGTCCACGCCCGCCTGGCCGTCCACGGCAATGGCGACCTCGAAGCCCTTGCGCTGCAGCCGGCGCGAGAGCATATCGCGATTCATTTCATTGTCTTCAACCAGCAGTACTTTGGTCATCCTGATGCCCGATACCCATGCGCGCGTCGCTGCAAAAGCGTAATTGTAAACCACTCGAGGCTGCATGCCGAGAGGCCCAGGATCCAGATGACGGTTGCGCGCGATATGACTCCGTCGGCATGATGCAGGCTCGGTCCAGCGGGACCATTTGTGGATGGAGCGAAGATGCGTTGGCGGACAGGCAGGCGTAGTAGCAATATCGAGGACCGGCGTGGGCGACGTGTCTCTCGCGGTGTCGCGGGGGGTGGGCTCGGCACCGTGGTGATCGTACTGGTCGCGCTGTATTTCGGCGTGGATCCGGGTGTACTCATGCAGGGGGTACCAACGCAGCCCCACACCACGGAGACTGCGCCGCCCTCCCCCGAGCAGCAGGAACTCGCGGAATTCGTTTCCGTCGTACTCGCCGATACAGAAGACACCTGGCACGAGATCTTCCAGCAGTCTGGCCAGCGCTATCAGGAACCGAAGCTGGTGCTGTTCACCGGCGCCGTTCAGTCAGCCTGCGGTTTTGCCCAGGCGGCCATGGGGCCGTTCTACTGCCCGGGCGACCAGAAGGTCTATATCGACCTCAGTTTCTATGACGACCTCAGGACCCGACACGGCGCCCCGGGCGACTTCGCCCAGGCCTACGTCATCGCCCACGAGATCGGCCATCACGTCCAGAACCTGACCGGCATCTCCGGCGAGGTCCAGTCCATGCGCCGTCGCGTCAGCGAGACGGAATCCAACCAGCTCTCGGTGCGCCTTGAGCTGCAAGCCGACTGCCTGGCCGGCATCTGGGCCAATCACGCGGATCGCTCGCGTCAGATCCTCGAGAGCGGCGACATCGAGGAGGGGCTCAACGCAGCCAGTGCGATAGGCGACGATCGCCTGCAGAAACAGGCAGGGGGCTACGTCGTGCCGGAGTCATTTACCCACGGCAGTTCCGCGCAGCGGGTGCGATGGTTCAAAAAGGGAATGAGGTCTGGTCGTTTCGACGCCTGCAATACCTTCGAGACTGAACGGCTTTAGGCGAGCACGCCTGCCGGGCCCGTCAGAAAGCTGAGCGATGATGGTCGGCGCCGCGTCGAGATGCTTACTTCAGGCGGTCCAGGTACGCGGGCCCACCGAGCCCCCGCACCTGTTCCAGTATCCACGCCGCCCGCTCGTCTACATAGGCAGATTGATCCCTTGGATCGATGCGCGACGGACTGGGCAGTACGGTCGCAAGCCGTGCCGCCTCCGCCAGACTTATGCGGTCAGGAGACCGGCCATAGTAGTGCCAGGTGGCGGCCTGCACCCCGTACAGGCCCGGCCCGAACTGGGCGATGTTGAGATAGATCTCCAGGATCCGCCGCTTGCTCCAGCTGGCCTCGATCAACAGCGTGAGCCAGGCTTCGATGCCCTTTCGAATCCAGCTGCGCCCCGGCCACAGGTAAAGATTCTTCGCGACCTGCTGGCTGATCGTCGAGGCGCCGCGACTGGCCCCGCCGGCAAGCGCGTCCTGCATGGACGTCAGGT
>Ga0316191_10000928_pt1 | contig 19980 bp, 17 predicted proteins | sample Eddworburr2cm_MG_FD_204928 | JGI IMG/M metagenome (GOLD analysis project Ga0316191, IMG submission 204928) | Coastal sediment microbial communities from Maine, United States - Eddy worm burrow 2 cm | ecosystem: Environmental > Aquatic > Marine > Coastal > Sediment | place: USA: Maine... | reverse complement strand
GTTTCCGATACATTGCGTCTGGAGACGCTCCGTCCTTCGGACTGTAAAGTACAGTAGTCATTCCGCCCTTTGGGCGGCTGTCCGAAAGCCTGCGGCTATCTTCCAGTATGTGTCGCCTTTGGCGACAGATTATTTGCGAGTGTAATTACTCGCAAAATTGGTCGGGGCGAGAGGATTCGAACCTCCGACCCCTTGCACCCCATGCAAGTGCGCTACCAGGCTGCGCCACGCCCCGACTTTTTGCTACTTTAAATTTATTACAGACATCGATGTAAGCCGACCCTGTAAGGGGCGGCTATGATACTTGATGGATCAGGTCAGTGGGAGCCTAGCGACGCAGAATCTTCAGAACTTCTTCAAGCTCAGTCCGGACCTGCTTAATAATTTGCTGACTCTGCGTAACATCTGACTTGGCTTCTGTGCCTGTCAGCCGCTGGCGCGCGCCACCGATGGTGAAGCCCTCTTCATAAAGCAGTCCGCGAATCTGGCGTATAACCAGCACATCCTGACGTTGGTAATAACGTCGGTTGCCGCGCCGCTTTACCGGCTTCAACTGTGGAAATTCCTGTTCCCAGTACCTCAGCACATGTGGCTTAACGGCACAGAGATCGCTTACTTCACCGATGGTGAAATAGCGTTTCCCCGGAATTGGTGGTAGTTGGTCGTTATTCCCCGGTTCCAGCATAGGCCTCTACTCGGGCTTTTAGTTTTTGTCCCGGTCTGAACGTGACTACGCGTCGCGCCGTGATCGGTATTTCTTCGCCCGTTTTGGGATTTCGTCCCGGTCGTTCATTCTTGTCGCGCAAATCGAAGTTTCCGAAACCGGATAACTTGACCTGCTCTCCACTTCCTAAAGCGCTACGCAAATCTTCAAAAAAAAGATCTACAAGTTCACGCGCCTCGCGCTTGTTTAACCCCAGTTCTTCAAAAAGGGATTCAGCCATGTCTGCTTTGGTTAATGCCATGGAATTTATTCTCTTATGCTGGCGTTGAACTCGCTGGAAAGTCGCTTGATAACAGCGTTGATTACAGAATCAATTTCCAGTTCGGTTAGAGTGCGGGAAGTTTCCTGCAAAATCAAGCCTAAAGCCACGCTCTTTAGACCGCTTTCAATACCTTTTCCGGTGTATACGTCGAAAACTCGAATATCACGCAGCAAATCGCCCGCGGCGTCTCTGGCCGAGGCCAGTAAACGGGATGCCGGGATATCGTCCGCAACGATCACCGCGAGGTCGCGTCGGACCGATGGATAGCGGGATACTCCACCAAAAGCGGGTAAACGTGCGGCCAATGCTGCACGCGCTTTTAGCTCGAACAAAACCGGTGCGGGGCTTAACCCATACTTTTTGGCCAGGTGCGGATGCAGCTCACCCGCCCACCCTATTGCAACGCCGTCCCGAACTATTCGCGCGGTGCGCCCCGGGCGCAAAGAGGGATGCTCGGCAGCCTCGAAAATGAACGCCTCCGCGTCACCGGTTAAGGTGGCCAGACACTCAATATCTGACTTTATGTCAAACAGGTCTGCGCTTGAAAAACGACCATTCCATTGTTCCGGTGCGAGGCTACCCCACGCAACGCCAGAGACAAGTTCTTCCTCAACAATTTCAGAGTCTTGCTGACTAAAGCTAACCCCAGTTTCAAATAGCTTGGCCCGGTTTTGCTGGCGCTTTTGATTGACCGAAACGGCCTGCAACAAACCGGGCCATAACGACCGTCGCATGACCGACAGTTCACCGGACAGGGGGTTGGCTAACGCCAGTTCACCCGCCTCGCCCAGCAACGCCGCCTGCCTGACGGGGTCAACGAAACTGTAGCTGATCGTCTCCTGGTAACCACGATCGATCAGCAAAGTGCGGGCACGATCAAGCGGCACTCGTGTTTCGGTAATACGCGCAAGCAACGGCACGGCTTGCTGTGGGATCTCTGGCACTTTGTCGTAGCCGTATAGCCGGACGACTTCCTCGACCAGGTCTTCCTCAATGGCAATATCAAAGCGAAACGCAGGTGGGGTTATTGCCCAACCCGCCGCAACCTCCGCAACCCCGAAGCCAAGGCGCGTGAACATATCGCTGACTTCATCCACCGGGACAGCAATACCTAACATGCGGTCGAGCTTGCCTTTTCTTAAGGCCACAGCCTCTCGTTGCGGCTGGGCAGCCTCGTTGCGCATTTCCGTCACCGGACCAGCCTGGCCGCCAACGATCTCGAGCAGCAATTCTGTAGCCCGCTCCAGTGCTCGAATCTGCTGCGTAAAGTCCACTCCGCGCTCAAACCGCAGCGACGCATCCGTATGCAAACCGTAGCGTCTTGCCCGGCCCGCCATAATGGCAGGGCTAAAAAAAGCACTTTCCAGGAAAATATCCGTGATCCCGTCCGTTACTGCGGTCGACTCACCACCCATGATACCCGCCAGTGCAACCGGGGCTTTCTGGTCAGCGATGACCAGGACATCTTCCTGCAGGCTTATCTCCTGCCCGTCCAGCAATGTCAGTCGCTCACCGGCTTTGGCCAGTCGAGCAGCCAGACCACCGTTCAGTTTGGCCAGGTCATACGCATGCATCGGCTGTCCGAGCTCCAGCATGACGAAATTAGTGACGTCAACGACGGGCTGCAGTGGCCGTATACCAGCGCGGCGCAGCTTCTCTGCCATCCACAAGGGCGTTTCCGCCTGAGCATTAACGCCTCGCAGAACACGACCAGCAAATGCGCTGCAGGCCGCATCCGCATGAAGCGACAGGTCGACGGTGTCTTCTATGACGGCCGCCGTCACCCTGCTAGCGGGTTCGGAAAAATCGAGCTTGTTAACCGCCGCTATATCCCGAGCCACCCCGACCACACTGAAGCAGTCCGCACGATTGGGCGTAAGATCAAGATCAATAATGTGGTCATCAAGCCCCAACGCCTGCGTTATTGGCATGCCGACGACGAATGAGTCATCCAGTTCAAAAAGGCCATCGGCCGTTTCCGCGATGCCCAGCTCCACGCCGGAACACAGCATGCCAAACGATTCTTCGCCACGGATTTTGCTGCGCTTTATTTTAAAATCACCTGGCAACACCGCACCGATCACGGCCACGGGGTATACACCGCCGGCGACTACGTTCCCGGCACCACAGACAATTTTTAGTGGCTCATCGACGCCGACATCGACGCTGCATAAAGATAATTTATCGGCATTGGGGTGTTTGCTTTTCTCAAGCACCCGCCCCACCAAAACCTTATCGAGTGGAGGTGCACAGGCTTCGATACCATCAACCTCGAGACCCGCCATGGTCAGTTGTTCAGCCAGTGCCTGACTATCGACATCAGGATTAACCCATTCACGTAACCATTTTTCTGAGATTTTCATAGCGCAATAACCTCAGACAAACTGCTGCAAAAATTGCAGGTCGTTTTCAAAAAACAGACGCAAATCGTCGACGCCATAGCGGAGCATGGCCAGTCGTTCGATTCCCATGCCAAACGCATAACCGGTGTACTCATCCGGATCGATATCTACATTCCGTAAGACGTTCGGATGCACCAGCCCACAACCGCCAATCTCCAGCCACTTGCCAGACTCAGAAAGAATATCCATTTCTGCGGAAGGTTCCGTGAATGGAAAATACGAAGGTCGGAAACGCATTTGCATATCGCGCTCGAAGAAGCACTCGACAAATTCATGCATCACGGCCTTGAGATTCGCAAAGCTCACATCACGATCGATGACCAGCCCTTCAACCTGGTGAAACATGGGCGTGTGCGTCATGTCGGAATCACAGCGATAGACGCGTCCGGGCGCTATCACCCTGATCGGTGCACCGTGCGCCTGCATAGCCCTGATCTGCACCGGGGATGTATGCGTGCGTAACAACCGACCATCAGCAAAATAGAACGTATCGTGCATGGCACGCGCCGGATGATCGGCGGGCACATTCAGTGCCGTAAAATTGTGGAAATCGTCTTCGATCTCGGGGCCCTCGACGACCGAGAAACCAGCACCGGCAAATATGGCTTCGATGCGTTCGCGCGTGCGTGTAACCGGGTGCATGCCACCCAGCACCTGGCCGCGACCACTGAGGGTCACATCCACCGCATCCGCTTTAAGTTGCTCCGCCAGCACCGCGGCTTCAAGCGCGGCCTTGCGCTCTTCAAGGGCGCCCTGCACTGCCTGCTTGGCCTGATTAATGGCCTGGCCCGCTGCCGGGCGCTCGTCCGCGGACAGTTTACCCAGCGCCTTAAGTTGCTCGGTCAACGCACCCTTCTTACCCAGGTAGGTAACGCGCACGGCATCAAGCGCCGCGAGATCATCGCTGGCGCCTATTTCTTCCCGGGCACGGGTAACAAGTTGATCAAGGTCCTGCATCAGCAACCGGAACTCCCGCTAATGTTGCCGCATATCGTTCAGGGATCAGACCCTGGCGCCATCGGCGGCAAAAGGCTTTGTCCAGAGCGATTATTTAGGGTCTGCCCCTAAGCATTGCCCGGCATCAAGCCATCCAAACATCGACATCTGAACGCTCGGCAGAAAATCACGCCAATTATCGAAATAACCCCACAGACACACCGGGCACCTGTGGGGTATTTTCAAAAAATCGACGTTCCCGCCCAACGAATCAAGCTGCGCTCAAACTCGCTTTGGCCTGCGCGGCCAGCGCACCGAACGCATCGGGGTCATGCACAGCCAGGTCGGCCAGTATCTTGCGATCGATTTCAATCGCAGACCGACTCAAACCGTTGATAAAACGGCTGTAGGACAGATCGTGCAACCGGGCAGCCGCGTTGATGCGGGCAATCCACAATGCACGAAACTGGCGCTTGCGCTGGCGGCGGTCACGATAGGCGTACTGCCCGGCTTTCGTGACGGCCTGGTTGGCTGTTTTAAATAGTTTGCTGCGGGCACCGTAGTAACCCTTGGCTTTCTTGAGAATTTTCTTATGGCGCGCCTTGGCGACGACACCGCGTTTTACTCTAGGCATTTTCCCGCGACTCCTTAACTGTAGGGAAGCATTTTCTTAACGGCTGGTACATCGCACTCGGCTACTTGTTCTGTAGAACCAAGTTGACGTTTCCGTTTAGAACGCTTTTTAGTAAGGATATGTCGCAGATGCGACTGGGCGCGTTTAAAGCCACCCTTGCCGGTGCGGCGAAATCTCTTCGCTGCACCGCGATTGGTTTTCATCTTAGGCATTACAAACTCCTTAGGCCTGACCCGTGCAAAATTGCCGGGGAAGGCGGGCCGAGAACAAAATCCTCAACACACTTTTATGGACAACTACTGCAAAAATCGCGGCAGCTATTTCTTTTTTGGCGTCATAACCATGACCAGTTGCCGCCCTTCCATTTTTGGAAACTGCTCGACAGTGCCATAGTCTTCAAGGTCTTTCTCAACCCGTTTCAGGAGCTTGACGCCAAGCTCCTGATGGGCCATTTCTCGACCACGATAGCGCAAGGTCACCTTGACCCGATCTCCTTCCCCAAGGAAATCAATCAGCTTTCGCAGCTTAATATTGTAATCACCAATGTCAGTGCCGGGCCGGAATTTTATTTCCTTAACCTGAACCTGCTTGGTTTTCGTTTTTCCCGCCTGAGATTTTTTCTTTTGTTCAAAAAGATATTTACCGAAATCCATGATTCGGCATACAGGCGGTTCAGCATTCGGGGATACTTCGACGAGATCCAACGTGACCTCTTGCGCTTTAGCAATAGCATCCTCTAGTTTAAGGATACCGGCTTGTTCACCTTCAGCATCAATTAACCGGACCTCAGTCGCGGTGATCTCTTTATTGCGTCGGACACGTTTAGTAGCTATTCGTCAATCCTCCAAAATAGAACGGCCGTGGCTCGCGACTTCGGTTCCAAGGCCAGCAGCAAATGCCTCTATTGGCATACTGCCCAAATCCTTACCGTCTCGCGTTCGCACGGCCACGCAGTTAGTTTCGGCTTCCCGATCTCCTACCACGAGGAGATACGGTATCCGCTGTATCGTGTGCTCGCGGATTTTAAAGCCGATTTTTTCATTTCTCAAGTCTGATTCGACTCTAAAGCCCTGTTTTTTCAAGGACTGGGCAACCGATTTGGAATAATCAGCCTGTTTATCGGTGATATTCAGAACCACAGCCTGCGTCGGTGCCAGCCAGGCGGGCAGATTACCGGCGTAATGTTCCAGCAATATCCCTATAAACCGCTCAAAAGAGCCTAAAATCGCCCGATGCAGCATGACCGGGGTCTGCTTGCTGCCATCTTCAGCTACATAGGTCGCCCCGAGTCGCTGCGGCATGGAGAAATCCAGCTGCACGGTGCCCAACTGCCACACCCGGCCGATGCTATCGCGCAAATCGAAGTCAATCTTCGGCCCATAAAAGGCACCGTCGCCCGGTTGGATTTCCCAGGGCAACCCCTTAGCCTCTAGCGCACTTTGCAATGCGTTTTCAGCCTTATCCCACAGCGCCTCTTCGCCCACCCGCTGCGCGGGCCGTGTCGACAGCTTGGTCGATATATCCGTAAAGCCGAACACTTCATAAACACTGAACAGCAGGTCTATAAAGTCAGCGACCTCCGATTGGATCTGATCCTCGGTGCAGAAAATATGGGCATCATCCTGCACAAAGCCGCGCACCCGCATCAGGCCATGCAGCGTGCCGCTCGCCTCATTGCGATGGCAGGAACCGAATTCAGCCATCCGTAAGGGCAAATCCCGGTAACTGTGCAGGTCACGGTTATAAATCTGCACATGACACGGGCAATTCATCGGCTTCACCGCATAGACGCGCTGATCCTCGTCCCCCGTGGTGAACATGTTTTCACGGTACTTATCCCAGTGACCCGATTTTTCCCAAAGCGTTCGGTCCACAATCTGCGGGGTATTTACTTCCTGGTAATCATTTTCGATCAGCCGTTCGCGGATGTAATTGCGTATCGCACGGTAAAGCTTCCAGCCCTTGTCGTGCCAGAACACCAGCCCGGGCGCTTCTTCCTGGAAGTGGAACAGGTCCATGGCCTTACCGAAGCGACGATGATCCCGTTTCTCCGCTTCTTCCACCCGGTGCAGATACGCTTTTAGTGCTTTCTTGTCCGCCCAGGCGGTGCCGTATATCCGCTGCAGCATCTCGTTATTGGAATCACCCCGCCAATACGCACCCGCGACCTTCATCAGCTTGAAGGCTTTCAGGTGACCGGTGCTGGGTACATGCGGCCCGCGACACAGATCCGCCCAGTCGCCCTGCCCGTAAAGACCAATGTCTTCACCCGGCGGAATGCTCTCGATGATCTCAGCCTTGTAGAGCTCCCCCTGATCCTTAAAGTGCTGAACGGCCGCATCGCGCTCCATCACCGTACGCTCGACGGCGAGATTTGCTTGCGCAAGTTCAGCCATCTTTTTTTCTATCTTTTCAAGGTCTTCAGGTGTAAAAGCTCGACTGTACGCGAAGTCATAAAAGAAGCCATCCTCGATGACCGGGCCAATCGTCACCTGCGCATCAGGGAAGAGCTGCTTGACCGCCTGGGCCAGCAAATGCGCTGTCGAATGGCGGATCACGTCCAGCCCTTCGTCATCCTTAGCCGTGACAATCGACAGCTCTGCATCATTCTCGATGAGGAAGGAGGTATCCACAACCTTGCCGGACACCTTGCCGGCCAGCGCAGCCTTTGCCAGCCCAGGACCGATATCGGCAGCCACAGCGGCAACAGTTACAGGCTCATCAAAAGTGCGCTGACTGCCGTCAGGAAGAGTAATAATTGGCATGAGTGGTTATTAATGTCCGGAAAGGCGCGCATTGTATAGAAATTCCGCGCATCAGGCAGCTATTGCGTAATTGTGGCCGAGCCTGAGCCAGCCACTACCGGACACGCTTGAGCAAGACGTCAAGTCAGAACGCGCCTCCAAAGACTGAACGTTTTACGTTGTGAAATATGGTTTCTTTCGCAGTGTCCCAATAAGCTTGGCCACTATCGACCCAAAACGGAGCCTCGGAGTCATCGGTGGTCGGAACCAGACGGGTGGGCCGGTGTATAACCGGCTGGCCTTTCGAGGCGCGCGCGGTCCCAGTCCGCCAGGTCTGCGCCCGCCGCATACGTCGATTGAAGAAAATCCGTTAACGTCGCGTCGGGATTCCTGGAACCGCGCACGGCCTTGTAGGGCAACGCGAACTCCCCGAGATCGGCCAGCCAGAATGCGGCATCGGGACGTATCGACGAGTCGGCAAAGCGCTCCGGCGTTGGGTAAATGTACGAATAGAAAATGGGCTCCGGCGCGTCGGCGTTGCCAGGCCAAAAGCCGACACTCGACACTTCTTCCGAGTACGCCTCAACCATGACCCGATCCGGGCAGTTCGGCGCGCCGCCCGGATGCGTCGGCGCCGGCCGGCCCGAGAAACGTGTGACGGCGAGATCGAAACTGCCCCAGAAGAATTGCACCGGGCTGCACTTGCCGGTGAAGCGGGCGCGGAACTGATCGAATACGCGGGTCGACTGTGCCAGCGCCTGCCAAAGCAGCTTCGCCTGCTGCTTGTCGTATGTTTTGTGCACCGTGTCCTCGGCGAACGGGATCGCTACTTCGACTTCATTTGGCGAGGCATGGATCTGCACAGAGATGCCCAGAGATTCCAGCGCTGCCATCAACTCATTGTAGAAGTCGGCAACGGCCTGCGGCTTGAGCGGCAAGCTGCGCGTCTGTCCGTCACTGACGGCGATTCTCAGTGCATGGTCGATGAAATCGAATTCGATCTGCAGCAGTTTGTCCCCATAAGGCATGGTTGACGTGGACATTCCGCGGGCGGTCACATAGGAGCTGACGTGCCACGACTGGTTAAGCCAGGGCGATAATGTCAGACGCAGCTTGCCGACGATCTGTGTCCACATATGCAGGGTGGCCAGGGTATCTGTCCACTCGGTGTACGGTAATTCCGGCCAGGCATCGGACGCTACGGGCGAGTTTCTCGTGACTATTTCTGCCATGGTTGATCTCCGGAAATTATTCTGTTTTTAAGCCTATGCGACGGTATGGTCGGCTCGCATGCGACGCACTTGAGTGTAGATGAATACACGCAACCTGACAGGCTGAATTAGCCGCACTTGGAAAAGGTGGCTTTCCGCCTGGAAGCAGACATTCATAGCGTTCCGATAAGTTTGGCCGCTGCCGACTGCAGCCATAGAAAAGCTTCAAAACTTAAGTGGCGCGCCCGGAGAGATTGCCGACTTGCTCCGCAAGTCCCCCTGCGGGCTCCGCGGCTGCGCCGCCCCGGCGCTCTCTGCCGCTGACCCACGAAGCGCGTACTAATGCACAACAACGGCCGACTCCAGCTGTCTTAGCACTATTGGCCAAGACTACCTATAGCCGTTCTTCGCTGAGCACTTCCATGTCAGTGAGTTTCCATACACCGTCAACCGGTGCAATGGTCAATTGCGCTTCGTACTGGTTCTTCCGCTCGTGCACATGGCCCCAGTGACCTACTGAGCCCGCAACCCGCCAGGTTACGTCTGCCTCAATCGCGCCATCATTAACAGAGACAGCTTGCAGATCAACAATCTCTATATCTTTCACCTTGGCACGCGCACCGCCCTGGTTGGCGAGCTCCAGACCGCGCCGCGTTTCAAGATAGATGTCCGTCAGCAAGTCACCCGTTACTGTTTGATCGAGCACATCATAGATCTGCCCTTCATCGCGAAAATCGAAGGCCCGATAAACGTTGTGCAGCACCCCGCCAACGAGTTCCAGAGAGGCTTCATCCGACAACCTCACGGCAGAACCTAACCAGAATGAGAGGCCTGTCAATACGGCTGCACTAATAGCCGTTACCCCCGGTTGCATGCGGCTCGCGCCACCTTCGCCACGCGCCAGCCAGCGCCAGAACAACCAGAGGGTGATAATCAGCAAAATCCAGCGCAGGTAACTGGCCATTAGCTGCGTCTCTGACGGCGGCGCACGTAACTCGGTAAGGGTTGGCAGCTCGGGGTTCTTCAGAAAATTCTGCCATTCCAGGATCGCATAATCAGGCTCGAGAAAAGACGGTAGCGGCCCCGCCTGGTCAACCGCTGATACCGGCACAAGCTGAATCTTGTCGTTAAACAGGTCCCACTCCATCGTGACCTTCTGCGGCAGTGGCTCAACTGTCGGGTAAACAAAAATCGCCCCCAAAATGGCGGAGTTAAGATCGAGATCGACAGGCGGATCGATCACCCTGCTGGTCTTTAGAGTACGTTCCAGAAAATTGATCCGCGCGAGTTCCGGCTCAATGACCTCGCCATCAATCAGTACTTTATGATGCGCACGCAGGAACTCACCGACCTTGCGCTTGAGTTCAGCCTGATCGCCAGCGGGAATAATTGTTTTACCGGCAAGCCCCAGGTCCAGCCAGTGCAGCAGATCCTTGGGCCGCAGGATAATCTCCTTGCGCACCTCGTAAGGCTCGACATAGATAAAACCACTCATGGGCGCGAAATAGTTGCGGCGCAATGACCTGTTCGAAAATTTCGTGTACCACGGGTCGTTCCAGTCGAGCTGCAGGTCCTGAGCCGGGGTCAGGTAACGAAAATCATTGACTGCAATGCCCTGGTGATAGAGCACGTAGCCGATACTGGACCCGCTCATGGTTGGCCCGCTGCCAAACAGGATTGTGTCCGGGCGCTGGTTAAATTCATAAATTATGCGTGCGCGAATCACCGTAATGGCCTCACCCTCTCCCACCGGCAGTAATTCACCGGTAATTGAGTCACGCGGTTGTCGTTCACCAGGCCCCATCTCGGACAAGCGCCCGAGCATCAGCGCCCCGCCGTTAGCCTTGAAGATAATGTCCCGCTCAAAAAATAACTGCAGGCGCTCCGCCAAAGGCTGATCGCCGTAACCTAGTTCCTTATAGATTGCATCCGGCAGCAGATTGCGAAAAGCCGGGACATCGTCCATGCCGATTTCCAGTTCCAGCACCAGTTCATTCTCATCAACATAGATTTCGGCAATGGTTTCCGCAAACATGGCTTGCGAGCGCATGATTGCATCGGCATGAGCCGACAGCGGCAGCAACAATACTGCAGCCAGAATAACTCCGGCAATCTGCCTGATTCTCGACGAACTACTCATTGCTTCTATCATTGTTCTTCTGTACTGCCTTTGTCATTACGGACCTTGTTAAGCCGCTCGACATTGGCCGCCATACCGGTGAGGTAATCACCCGACGCCGGTCGGTTCGCCAGTGGGCTAAACACGATCGACTGATAACCAAGTGCTCGCAATGCATCGCGATTCGCAGCCAGCGGCTCTGCCTCCCAAATAATCAGCCTCGGGCCCGGCGACCCTGCATCGACAGCATCTGCCAGTGCGCTGATATCAGCCGGGCTGACAGGCTCGTCCGGCTCCCACATTAGCGTTTGCCCTGTTAGCCCATACTTTCGCTGCAGATACTGATAGACCGGGTGTGAAAAAATAAGTTGTGCCTGGGCCAGTTGTGCAAACGCCTCTGCCGCGGTTTTATCCCATGCTTCGAGGTCACTTGTTAAAGCCTCATATGCTTCATCAAATTCTGCCGCCTGTTCCGGCCGCGCCTCCACCATCGCCTGCTTTATGGCCTGCGCCTGCATAGCCGCGAGATCAGGGTCGAGCCACGTCGTGAATGCCACGTCACCATGGCTGTGGTCACCTTCGGGTCCGTGTTTGTGCCTGACATTAGCAGGGACCTCTATCAGCCGGTCGCTAAAGGCCGCGGACGTATCGACCATCCCTGCGGTGGGCAAAGAAGCCTGCGCCCGCCATTTCGCGTAACCCGCGCCATTTAGCAATATCAGATCAGCCCCCTGGTACGCCAGAATATCCTCGGGCCCAGGCTGCCAGAATGCCGGATCAACATCACCGGGCGCGGGGAAACTGACGTTCACGTACTCGCCGCCAATACGCTCGGCCATGTAGGCCAGCGGGTAGTTAACGGTATAGATTTGCAGGTCATTCATGGACCCGGATATAACCACCGGTGCCTCCGGCGCCTGTCCGCAGGCCACCAACATACTGCTCAGAAGCCCAACCAGAATAGCTTGATGGCAGCTTCGCACTCGTGAAAAAATAGCTTTCTTTATATTATTTATCAATATCTTATCTAATTTTTATAAATCTATTTATCATGCTAGAAATAGCCGAATGACATCAGCTCCGTAGGCACGCGTAGCCAGTGTCAGGCCGGTCGCCAACACGCCGCTGACCACGATCACGCCGATCACTTCGGCCATCAGGATGGCGTTAACAGCCGGCCTGGCCGCACCGATTTTGAAGAGGGTCAGTCGCTCCCGCCGCCGCAGGCGCAGTGACAGCAAAAACACCAGTATCGTAGTCGCCAGTGTTGCGATCCCGACCACCGCCACGGCAAACACCACAAATTGCCGGACCGTAAATACCGTACCCAGCAACTCGGCGATCACATCCGCGGGGCGAACGATCTGACTGGCAAATTCATCACCCTCGAAGCGCCCCAGCAATAACACTCCGGATTTCTGATCGTTCGGTATCGCCAGCACCGCGGTTAACGGGAAGGCTGTGTCACTGCCATGGAAATGAAAGGAATTAATATTCTCAGTCGTAATTTCGTTGTATTGGACTACCGCCGCATTCGCAACAATCTCATTGTCCGAGGAACTTATTACATTCGCAGCCGCCTCGGGCGCTTGCAGATCCTGATGTCCGTGACCCAACCCCTGCATAATCCAGCTGGTTTTCAAATCGACAAACACGGCATTGTCGTCTGCGGTCATCGTCGGGGCCAGTATGCCAACAACTTGCATCTTCAACGGATACACACCCGCGAGATCGAAAACGGTTTCCGGCGATGAGATCACCGCATCCCCTACCCCTACTCCCAACTCGCGGGCTGCCGCTGCACCCAGCACAGACTCACCCAGCGTCACCAAGGGACGACCACTTGCAACAGACAGACCACGGAACCTGAAATAATCGAGGGTCGTGCCGACTACCGGTTGGGAACGCACATGGAACCTGACATTAAGCGGAATACTTTGAGCCAGCCCGGTAGCCCGAAGTTTAGCGGCCTCAGAAAAATCCAGCGGAGTTGGAATAGCGCCGTCGAAGTATAGCGAGTTAAGTGTCAGTTCCAGCCGGCTCCCCTTCGCACCCACTACCAGGGGCGTGCTACCAGCGCGTGCTGTCAACTGGGTTGCGCTCTCTTCCACCAGCACATTCAAACCGACCGGCAGAAAAATAATCAGCGTAACCGACAACACCAAGATGGCCGTTTTCCAGCGATGGAAAGCCAGATAGCGCCAGGCAAGATACAGCGTGTTCGTCATGCCGCGGCTTCCCGGGGCAGGAACTGCTGGAAATCAATCACCCGATCGAAACGGTCGACGAGTTCATGGTCATGCGTCACCGTGATCAGTGCAGCATCATGCTCCTGCACGTAATCAAACAGAAAATCCATGGCCACGCCCTTATTGGCCGGGTCAAGATTGCCCGTTGGTTCGTCGGCGAGGATTAACGCTGGCTGCGTTATCAGGGAGCGGCACAAAGCGACCCGTTGCCGCTCGCCCTGCGAAAGCGCCTGTGGGTAGCTGGCCCGCTTGCCACCCATACCGACCTTGAGCAGCAGCTGCTCCGCGGACTGCCGCACCTCGGGCGTTAAACCACCACCACCACCGAGGCGACATGGCAACAGCACATTGTCGAGCACGTCGAGGTACTCGAGTAATTCAAACTCCTGGAACATCAGGCCGAAACGATTCAGGCGCAGATCGCGCAGCGCCCGATCTTCGAGCCCCCCTAAATTCTGGCCATCGAAACTAACAACACCGGAATCCGGCGCCAGAATGCCCGCAATCAGGTTTAGCAGGGTAGTCTTACCCGAACCACTGGGACCAATCACGGCCAGCGAATTGCCGGCCGTGATCTGCAGCTCCGGTACTGTAAGGCTGAAGCCCCCAACCGGATACCGGAAATGGATATCCGTAAGACTAAGCACGGCAGCTAATGATTCCCCTGACAATATTGTTATGCGTCAATTATAGACGCAGCCGGGCAACCGTTCGTAATCGGGCTTACTGGACGACCTCAATCAACTCGACCTCGAACGTCAGCGCTGCATTGGGCGGGATATCGCCCTGCCCACGCGGGCCATAAGCAATATCAGAGGGACAGGTCAAAACAGCTTTGCCGCCTTCTTTCATCATCGCGATACCTTCAGTCCAGCAAGGAATCACCTGGTTCAGGCCGATACTGATGGGCTCGCCTCGTGCATAAGAGCTGTCGAACACGCTGCCATCGCGCAGGGTCCCTTTATAATGGGCCTTCACCGTTGATGCAGCAGTCGGTTGCGCACCATCGCCCAACTGCACTTCTTTGTAAACCAGACCGGAAGCTGTCTGGGTTGCGCCTTTTTCAGCCGCCATTTTGGCAATGTAATCGAGACCCGCCTGGGCTTCGCGCTCCGCTGCAGCCATCATCCGCTGCTGCGTCATCTCACGGACCTTCGGGCCGTATATTGCTTCGTCCAGTTTGTCTGCATCGCCTTCGAGCGAGTCGCTCAAGCCTTCCACAACCTGCTCGGCCTCATCTTCGGAAAGGTTCAGCATCTCCAGATTTTTGTAGATAGCCGTTCCCAGGAAGTAAAAGGTTTTATCCTCTTCACTATCGGCGGCCTGCGCAATGGGCGCCAGCGATACAAATGCCAGCACTAAAAATAGCGGCTTGAATTTACTGATATACATAAAACCAACCTTCCATCAAAAATAAAACGAGTGCAACCAACTGCAACGACGGGCCTTTAAGCCCGCCGACTTCTGCATGTCAGCTAATAAAAACCATTCCTATGGTGTGTACCAGATCGGCGAGGTGTAAGCCCGGTCTTGTTGTGATACGGGCACATCATCGGCCAGATCTATTCCATAGCGAACCGCATCGTACGTGGTCCAGCGTGGCGTCGGAATCTCCAGTACCCGCACATAATAAAAGGCCTTTTGAGCCACATCAAAATCGGGGTCCGTCCATATCGCTTTCAGTGATGCCGCACCGATGGTATTGGTGTAGGTAGCCGTAGCGACATCAACCGTATTACCCACGGGTTCATTACAGCGCATCTCGACAACGGTCCGATCACCACCACACGCCACATCGTATACCTGCTCCTGGGTATTACCTTCAGCATCCAGCCAACCTTTGATCACCTGCACCCGATCAAGGTTACCGGTATCAGGATCCTTCAAAGCGGCAATCATCAAACGAGGCGCCTGTCCCTCAGCAGCACTACTTAGGTCACCGCCCATGGACACGCCGTTGCTGTAGCCGAGTTGCACGAAGTCGGCGCTGTTCAGATCAGCTTCGCTGAAGTCCCAGCCCGCAAATACGCGAACCTGCATACGGGGGCCAGTAGAGGCATACGTTTCCTTGCGCTCCATGGCGTCGAAGATGGCCTCGCGGGTGTTTTCGGTTGCCCATACAGCGGCTAAACCCGAAGCGATGGTCTCGCGGTAATAAACGGTTCCCGCAGGGCCCGATATAACTGGATCGGTCATACGAGCCGGCCCAGGCTCCATCGTCGACATCTTGCCAAAGAAATTATCCTGCTCGGTGGTGGCCAGACTGGTGTGGCTATCAGTAGAGCCGATCAAGCCAAACTTATAAGGGTTGGTGCCCAAACGCGCTTCGATTGTCAAACCTCGCTTCAGGGCTTCGCGACCATATTCACCCGCCAGCATGTCATCCGTCTTGGCTACCGAGGCATCAAGGTTGCCCACGTCCCACGTCTCATAGTCGGCAAACTCATCATTGGGTGACAGGAACGGATGGGTCTCCCCATCGCCTTTCATCTGGGTAATTTCGTACAGAGGCTCCCAGCGTATCCGTGTGTTGACGTATTCCTCGTCCAGCGTGACACCATCGAACTGAGCTTCCAGCGGAAACATGATGCCGTTGGCCAGGTTACCGTTGTGGGCAATCGCCAGCAGCTTGCCGCCGGTCTGGTCTTCATAGCCCTGCATCCACTTCCACAAATCACGGGGGTTGGGGCTGCCATAGGGTGCGGTGGTTGTGTAAGGGACCATCTGCCCGCCTGCATCGCCGCCGTCCCGATAGACCACGACGCGATGCATGTTGTTACCCTTGATTAGCGAGGTCCATTCGTAGCCGATAAAGGCCGTAAACTTGCCGGGGTCGTTAAATTTCTCCGCGGCGGCGATAGTGCGGTCCCAAGCATCACTGTAGGGCTGCGAATCAGGGTCATACATAAGTGCGTCAGGCAATGTGCCCTGGGAGAATTGCTTGATCAGCTCTATGGCAACCTCGTGATTCTTGCCGGCCTTTAAATCTTCATAAAACTGCTTGCCCATGGGGTCGGCAATAATGCTCTCTTTACCCGCATAGAGATCCGGCACCATCCCCATGTTGTCCGAGTGATCGGCCACCACCAGAAAATCCAACGGTTTAATTAACTGGGCTTCCTGCCCCATCGAGGCAGTGATTTTCTCGCCGCGCGCGAATCGATAGGCATCGTTGGGGTCGAGGATGTTACCGAAGGCACCCGCATCAAATGAATAGGATGTGTGCAGATGGGTGTCACCCCAGTAGACCTCATTTGGTGTGGCACTAGCGGTGACGGACGCCGGAGCAGCCTGCTCGGCGCCAGTGGCTGCCGGCTCGGCATTAGTTGCCGTATCCGCCGGTGGCGGAGACTGATTACAGGCCTGTATGAGCACTGCAAAACCCAAAATCAATAAAGCCTTTTTCATTTTCACGCGGAGTTCTCCGTTTATCAGTTTTGCTAACAATACGCTGATTAGTTGCCATAACCAATACGCATCCCTATCCAAATTAGCGCATCGAATAAAGCCCAAAAAGAAACCCGCTGCAGCGGGTTTCTCTTAGTAATCCTGATCAATTAGAACCCGACTAATCCTGCGTCTCATTCAGCCCATATTCCTTGTTGATCGTATCATACGTAGGCTGAATCACATCGCTCATATCGTATCGGCCATTGGCGATCATGTCTGAATAGGGAATCCGCGTGCTGGCATCAGGCGCCTGCGGTTTCTCGGTTGCCGGTGGTGGCCAGACGTCTTCATCAATAATGGCCATACGCACCCGAATATCATCCCTGGTGATATTCCACACCATGTAATCCTCCGAAAGACTCAACGGACCATCATAGGTTGACCGGACGCCATCATGGATAGCCCCCGTGGTGTCGAAATCCTTAAAGAAGTGATACGCCACCGCCATGCGGGGCTTGATGATCGACATCATCTTGCCAAATGCTTCAGGCGAGGTATGGATCTGGGTACCTACCGCCAGAGCACTCTGAGGTGTGAACTGGAACTTCTCGATCATGTCCGGCACGGCGATAAAGCATTCGTGGATAGCCAGATCAGCATCCTGCGCATATTCCGCAAACCATTTATTCGGGTAGGTATCACCGCCGAACACAAACTTGAAGCCGTTCCATTCGACAATGAAACTTACCGGACCATCCAGCGAGTGAATTGCAGGGATGGAGCGAATCGTCACGCCGTTTTCCTGATAGACGACCGCATTCACAGCCTTGTAGTCGAACTCGTTGGCCTCGATATGGTAGCCACGCGGATCAGTGAGCCCCTGCCGACCGTCAATGTCCCAGGTAAGCGCTTTGCGTAAATGCTCGACCGCATATTTGGTGCCACGCTCCGGCGTTTCACCGCTGGGCCCCCAAACGCGTAAAGGCTTCTGGCGGCCGGCCAGCGCCCCGCCGACGAACAACGCATCCAGATCGCCGAAGTGATCAGTATGCAGGTGGCTCAAAAAAACCTTATCAAGAAAATTGTAGGGTATCTGCATGGCAGCGATGCGTTCTGCCGAGCCGGTACCTAAGTCAAAGAGAAACTTGTCACCGTTGCCCAGTTCGAGCAACCAGCATGATGCCGCCTGTTTCGGCCGCGCCGTGGGCATGCCGGTACCGCAAGCAATCAACCGCATCTCATCCGCCCCAAGATCTTCAGTGTTGGGCGCGTAGAAATCGCGGGGCCGTGCCTTTACCGGTGAAATTGCAGGTGGGTTGTCAGCTGCAATTGCTGATTCCACAAGTTGAAACTCTCGACCAGCCTGACCGTCGGTGTTACCCCACTGATAGGCAGAAATAAACACGAAGCTCAGCGATACGAAAATAAATAGTTTTTTGATTACAGATGTCATTTTTCTCTCCCAAAAAATGATCTTGCTTAATTTCTTCGCTGCCCATATATCGGTAGGCATAGACAGATAAAGTACTACTTCTTTTCAGAAAGAATAACAGCCTTAAAAAGGCGGTGCTGCAGGGAAACAGGGGCTGTGCGAGCCTATGAATTCACCGCCCATCCTCTCCTAATAGCCTTAAAGCGGCAAATCCAGCGGCCCTGCCAGTTCGGTTTCCACGATTGTGCCGGCGGGAACATTAATACTCGCACCGGAGGTCAGTATCGATGCACCGACACCCACCTTCGCGCCGGTCTTCGCACCCGAGCTGCCACCTATCAATCCGCCAATTGCAGCCGAACGTGCTGTACGCCCAACGGTGCGCCCTGCTTCATTACCCGTCTGTGCCTGCAACCCGATCGTAGCCATCGGAAATAACTGGTCATTAATCATCATGTCGTTAAATGCCAAAGTCAGCGATGCTGAGCCAGCGGCCCTGCCAGATGTTTTTGCTTCCACAACCTGTCCGTAAAGGAAGGTTCCCCGTGGAGCCAGCGTAACCCCATCAACGACAAGCGCACTTTCCAGCTGACCTTTGAAACGATGGCCGGCCTGATGCATTTTTGAATCAATCGAATCGGTCATGCGTATCACCAGGCGTGTGCCTGCGGGTACTGTCTTGGTGGTAGCTGCGCTGCTGCCTGCATTAATTTCTGCATCTCTGGTTGCAACACCTGAACTAAGGTAGATGCCAACCACCTCGCTTTCAGGGAATGCCTCTATATCCGCGCCCGTGTTAAACATGATGATGTTGTTGCTGGAACCCACCAGATCACCTTCCAGCAACCTGCCATCGGCCAGTTCCAGTGTATCGGCTTGCAAGCCCAGGGAAACCAGACCGGATGCTAACGCGATTGTTATACGGAAATTATTCATCGTCATACCTTTGCTGTTTTAATAGCCACTTCAAAACTGAGTTACTACGCGACACCTATGCCATCCTTCTGAAACAGGATACTCATTTATACGGGCTTCATGTCAGTACCGCACTTTTCATTAGACTCGGCGACAGGATTACAGTCTACCGGGGCCAGCGAGTAGCACCAAATTGCCAGGTGTAACCTACAAACGGTCCCGACATTTTGATATCCCACAAATAAGGATCATCACCGCTGCCGCTTATATATTCATTCTTGAAATAGCGATAGCCCAAATTTAACGCCATCGTCTCGCCGAAGCGGCGGTTAAAGCTGGCGAGACCATTCCAGCTGCCCGATTCAGAATCACCCGCTACCGCGTAGTCACCGCGCACACTTAGCGTCCATTTCTGCCCGAGCATCGTGGAGTAACGTACGCCTGCGAAAAAGTCTGTCCAGTCCGCATCGACACTGGGCGACGCATTAATATTATTAAATTCGGCATCAACATCCTGCGATTGCCAGCGGACACCACCCAATACTTCCCAACCGGGTGCGACCAGGTATGAGGTCCAGCCTTCGACCAGCCACATTTTAATTTTAATTTTGCCGCCGATAGTCGCAGGCGTTCCTGGCGGTATTGGCGGTAGCGTCACATCCTGGGTAGGCGTATCAATTTCGAGATTGGAGTAGAAAGGGTCAATGACGAAGTTCCATTTGCCCTTCCTGAACTCCGTATGCAGTGCGGCAGCAAAATTCAGGTTATCCAGAATATCGCCAAATGATGCATCCACATCAATCGGCGGCAGAGGGCCAACAGCCGATTGCCCCTCCAGCGCGACGCCCCATAGATAGGGTGTCAGTACGATGTTCCAGCGATCATCGCCTTCCTTGTCATTATCTGCGGCATTAACTGTCGAAAAGCACAGCACAAGAATGACCCCACAAAACACTCTGCCG
>Ga0316191_10000927_pt1 | contig 19980 bp, 16 predicted proteins | sample Eddworburr2cm_MG_FD_204928 | JGI IMG/M metagenome (GOLD analysis project Ga0316191, IMG submission 204928) | Coastal sediment microbial communities from Maine, United States - Eddy worm burrow 2 cm | ecosystem: Environmental > Aquatic > Marine > Coastal > Sediment | place: USA: Maine... | reverse complement strand
GCCAAGTGAGACCTGCTCGTAATGATCATTGCGCTTGGTGATCTTGACCAGGTCCTGTACCCCTTGCGGCCCCACCGGAATGACCAGTCGCCCGCCGGGAGCCAGCTGCTCAAGAAGCTTTTCTGGCAGTTCGCTGGGCGCCGCCGTCACAATGATGCCGTCATAGGGACCGTACTTCGCCCAGCCGTCCCAGCCGTCACCAGGCTTGAACTGGACGTTGTAGATATCGAGATCACGTAGCCTCTGTTTGGTCTTGCGAAGAAGCTCCGGGATGCGTTCGACGGTATAGATTTTTTTAACGAGCGGCGCCAATACAGCAGTCTGGTAGCCACAGCCCGTACCGATTTCGAGAACCTTTTCGCCTTCGAACCCATCCAGCAAGGCCTCGGTCATGCGGGCAACGACATACGGCTGGCTGATTGTCTGGCCCAGACCGATCGGCAGTGCCGTATCTTCGTAGGCCCGGCTCGCGAGTGCCTCATCCACGAACAGGTGTCGCGGCACGTTGCGAATCTGCTCCAGAACCGCCTCGTTATGGATGCCCTGGTCGATGAGTCGCTGTACCAGGCGATCGCGTGTACGGCGCGATGTCATGCCGATGCCCTGGCGAACGTCGATCATTGACCCAACCAGTCCGCGATACCGGCCACCGCCTCGTGCCGCGTCAGGTCAACCTTAAGTGGCGTCACTGCGGCCGCGCCCTGCTCAATCGCGTGAAAGTCGGTGCCCTCGCCCGCATCCTGGCTCTCACCGGCCGGGCCAACCCAGTAAATTGGGCGACCATACGGGTCTTTGTCCTTGAGGATTTCCTCGGACTTGTGTCGAAAACCAAGGCGCGTAGCGCGGATGCCCGTCAGCTCGTCGTAAGGTCGATCCGGAACATTGACGTTGAGCACGGTATCTGACGCCAGGCTGAGGCGCTCAAGCTTCTGAACGAGCTCTACAGCGACGCGCGCGGCGGTATCGAAATGCTGCAATTTAGCGCCTACAAGCGTCCGGCCGACCAGGGATACGGCTATCGTCGGGAATCCCAGAAAGCGACCTTCCATCGCCGCCGCGACCGTGCCCGAATAGATCACATCGTCGCCGAGGTTCGCACCATGATTAATGCCGGAGACAACCAGGTCCGGTTCGTAATCAAGAAAACCCGTCAACGCGAGATGCACGCAGTCCGAGGGCGTGCCATCCACCTTGTAACGGTTCTCCGCCACTTTCGTCACCCGCAATGGCGTGGCCAGCGTCAGCGAATTACTGGCGGCAGACCGATTGCGGTCGGGCGCGACTACAACCACGTCGGCGACCTGCGCCAGAGCGTCGGTCAGCGTGTTGATACCTGTGGCGAGATACCCGTCGTCGTTACTTACGAGGATTTTCATTCTTGTGACTGACGCGCGGAGCCTTGATTGGCATTTAAGACGCGCTCACTATACCGGTTGTTTAGCGTACACCATAGCCTCACAGACACGACCATGAGCAACGACAAGGACCCCGACGATTTTCGCCAGGCGATGCGCGGCATCAAGCCGCTGAGGAGCGAAGTGCGCGCGCCCGAATCGAGGCCCAAGCCCAAACCCAAGGCCAGATTCTCGAAAGCCGACGAGCGGCAGGTCTTGGCCGAAAGCCTCGAGGATGACATTGACACCATCGAGCATGGCTATGGCGCTGCCCTGCGCTTTCACCGCCAGCACGTCGGCAAGCGCACGATGCGGAAACTTCAACGCGGGGGCTACAGCGTCCAGGCGGAGATCGACCTGCACGGTATGACTGTCGACGAGGCGAGACCGAGGCTGGCCGACTTCATCAACTACAGCGCATCACAAGGGAAGTATTGCGTACGCGTTGTGCATGGCAAGGGGCTCGGCTCAGGCGATCGCGGCCCGGTATTGAAGAATGCGGTCAACCGCTGGCTCAGGAAGTGGGATTGTGTGCTGGCGTTTGTCTCGACCAGGCAGGTCGATGGAGGCACAGGCGCGGTTTACGTGCTGCTGCAGCGGACCTGACAGACCGGCAACGACCCGCAGGCGCATGCCCAGCTAGGCATTTTCCAGAATTGACAAATTTTAATCCAGATTCAATTATAGTCAGGCGAAAAGGCAAATCTGGCGCAAGCCAGTGACGCAAAGCCACGGGTCCTCAAATCCTCCGCGACGCCTTTCGCGACGCCACGAAGGACCCAGGATCGCCGGGCTGCCGACACTACACGGCTATCTACAGGAGTAATGTCGTGACGGTTCTGAAGAAAATCCCGGTCTCAGTTTATCTGCTTGCCATTCTATTTACGTACTACTTCGCAACGGGTGCTATAGGATAGGATTGACGAGCACGTAACAGGATCATATGACCCGGCGCAGCAATTGACTGCTCTCGCTCGGGTCGGGTGATACCGATCTGGAAGTCTGTGTCGCCCAATACCAGCCGTTGGGCAGCGGCTGGGAAGGGGCGGAGCTTTATGCGCCCGCCCCGCCCACTGAAAAAACCGCTGTATCAGTCCCGCGGACCAAGGGCGAAAAGCGCCTAGAACAGGCCCCAGAGATGGAAGACCGCGGTACCTGCAAACGTGCCCAGGGCATATCCCAATACGCCAACGAGTACACCAGGTGTGACCAGGTCATGCCAGCCGCGAGCGGCCGCCAATGCCGGGGCCGTCGTCGCGCCCAGCACGGCGGCGTTCGAGGCCGTGACGAGTTCCGGTATTGTCAGCCGAAACAGGCGCCCGACGCCAAGCAGCACCACGAGATGAACGCTGAGAAGGATGATGACGAGAACAATCAGTATTGGGGCTATCTCCACCATGGCCTGTAAGTTCGCGCCTGCCGCGATGGCGGCAAAGAAGACGAACGCCAGCCCGACGCCTATTTCAAAAGCTCCGTGCAAACGCGCCATCCAGTGCGGAAACGCCGTCGCCACAATCAGCACAAGCAGCGTGATGATTGCGTAGCGCAGACTGGGCATTCCAATGGCACCCGTGATCGCATCTCCAATGGCGACAAAGCTGATAGCCGCCGCGAGCGCGAGTGTGATGCTCGTCGAGGAAATCCGTTCGCTTCCCCGCTCTTCCACCACTTCCTCGCCGTGCTCGTGAGTTGTGAAACGGCGAGCCAGCCAGTTCCATCCCGGCAGGAGCGCCAATACACTCAGGAACACCGCGCTAAACAGATTGTCAGTCGCAGTTGCCGCAGAGAAAAACGAGGCATCGGTGCGTAAGCCTGTGATCTCACCCAGCGCTGCGTAGTTGACGGAACCACCGATGTAAGTTGATGTGAACAGGCCTGCGATTCCCGCTTCACGCATTTCAGGATCGATATCGGCCGCGGTCGCCAATGCGCTGAGGTCCAACAGTCCGACTGCAATGATCACACCGAGGATTGTCCCGACACTGGCAACGAGAAACGCAACTGTCATGCGCGTTGTTTCGAAAAGCATGTGCCTGAGATTGGCCTTGAACAGGAACAGCGGAATGAGTACAGGCACGAAATAGCTGAACACAAAATCGAAGGCCGGCGCCGAGTGCGGAATAATCTTCATGTTCGCCGCCGCGATCGCAGACAGGATCGCAATCACCGCGCCGGTAAGATGAGAACCGATTCGAGTCTTCTCAGCCAGGAAAGCGCCGCCGGAAATGACGAACAAAGCGGCCATCAGGGCGAAATCGTTGTCAGGGCTAATCAGGGTCATGCGTTCGTTGCTCCGGTGGCGCTCGTAGTCGCGAGTTCTCGCAATACAGAAGTGGCGAATGTTCCACGCCCCAGCGCGAAGGACAACTCGACCGCATCCTCGACGATGTTACAGGACAAATTGGCCACCTTGAGCCGCAGGCTGCGCGTACCAGGCTCGACACGCGCTTTGCCAAGCGCCGCAATCCAGGCATCGTTACCGCCCGTTGATCCATCGCCCGCGAGCTCGCCCACCGGGTGAATATCCATCTCGCTGCAACGGCGTTCGATCTCCTCATCGACATCGTCCACGTCGAAGACACTGCCGGTACCATCCAGGTTGGCCTTGTCACCCGGCAACATGGTGTTCCAGGTGCCCGCTCGTACACGGGTATCGAGGTAGTCGTTAAACATGAAGGAACGGGCCGTCGAAATGGCGAGACTGCGCTTGTGTCGGGGGAGTCGCTTGCCAGAAGCCCAGACGTCTGCCAGTGACACGTTATTGCCGCCGCGACCAAAGCGCTGCTCGCCGAAATAGTTCGGGACACCCTGCTCCCTGATCACCTGCACACGTTTTTCGATTGCAGCGGCATGTTCGTGCAAACCGTTGCCGCGCAAAACGATGTGGAAGCGGTTCGCCTTGTGAGCACCCCTGCGCAGTTTCCGATTGTGTCGCTGCACGTCGAGTACCTTGACGCCCTCGACGTCGAGTGCATCCCAATCCGGTGCATTCCAGCGTGGCACACTGAACCATTGCCTAGTTACCGCGTGGCGATCCTTGAGGCCGGCATAGCCCACATCTTTGGCCGGTACGTCGGCAAAGCGCGCCAGCTGCCGCGCCACCCATTCCGTGTTCGCCCCGGTCTTCTCAATCCACAGGAAGTCGTGTTCGCCGTCTCCGGTGAATTCGAAACCGAGTTCCTCGGTGACCTGGAAGTCCTCTGGTGTGGTGCGGATGGTGGCCGGGAACAACGGGGCGCCGAACGCGCGCGCCCACTCAGGAAGTGACATTGGAATTGACTAGTCGGATACGCTGGCGACCGGGACAACCTGGTAGAACGTCTCTGTCTCGCCGATCATTCCCAGGTCTGTACGCGCACGCTCTTCAGCGGCATCGCGGCCCTGCTTGAGATTGATGACCTCGGCATCGAGAGCCGCATTGCGCGCTTTGAGGGACTCGTTAAGTTCACGCTGCTCGGCAACGGCCGCGCGCAGTTTCAGGGTCTTGCGATAACCGTCGTCGGAAAACCACAGCTCGGCCTGCAGACCAAGTCCGACTATCGCTAACAAAATCAGTAACCAGCGTGAACCGCTCACTTGCTTCCCCAAGCTGACCCTGGCGGTGTCTTCAGGCCTTTACCGAAAACGCGCCACGGGCCGCATACCCTGCTTCTTCGCCCAATTCCTCTTCAATGCGCAACAGCTGGTTGTACTTGGCGATGCGGTCGGACCGGGACAGGGATCCGGTCTTGATCTGCGTCGCCTGGGTGCCTACCGCGATGTCGGCGATCGTTGCATCCGACGTTTCGCCGGACCGGTGCGAGATCACCGCGGAGTAACCCGCCTCGTCTGCCATAGTAATCGCATCAAGAGTTTCGCTTAAGGTACCGATTTGGTTAGGTTTTATCAATATCGAATTGGCAATTTTTTCATCGATGCCACGTTGCAGGATCGAGGTGTTCGTGACAAACAGGTCATCGCCGACAATTTGAACCCGATCACCCAGCTTTTCGGTCAGCAGGCGCCAGCCCTCCCAGTCGCTTTCATCCATGCCGTCCTCGATCGTGATGATCGGGTACGCGTCGGCCAATTCGGCAAGGTAGCCAGTGAATTCAGCCGCATCGAACTGCCGACCTTCGGACGCGAGATCATACACACCATCCTTGTAGAACTCCGAACTCGCGGCATCCAGGCCAAGCAGGATGTCCTCGCCCGCCTTGAACCCGGCCTTGTCGATAGCCGTCATGATCGTGTCGAGCGCTGCCCGGTTTGACGGCAGGTTCGGGGCAAAGCCGCCCTCGTCACCGACTGCCGTATTCATGCCCATCCCCTTCAGGACGCTCTTCAGGCTATGGAACACTTCCGCGCCATAGCGCAAAGCCTCGGTGAAGTTCGGAGCGCCAACCGGCAGGATCATGAACTCCTGGATATCGACGCTGTTGTCCGCGTGCGCACCGCCGTTGATGATATTCATCATCGGAACCGGCATCGTCGTGCTGCTGCCGAGATGCCGAAACAGCGACATGCCCTTCGAGACGGCTTCTGCTTTTGCAACGGCCAGGGAAATGGACAGCAGAGCGTTTGCACCCAGGTTGCCCTTATTGTCGCTGCCATCAAGCGCGATCATGCAATCATCAACCGCACGCTGATTTTCGAACTCGCTCGCAAGGAGCGTGTCGCGCAGCACGCCATTGACGTTGGCTACTGCTTTCTGCACACCTTTGCCCAGATAACGCGACTTATCGCCATCGCGCAACTCAACGGCCTCGCGCGTACCGGTAGAAGCGCCCGAAGGAACGCCGGCACGCGCTGTGCTGCCATCCGCGAGTGTGACATCTGCTTCAACAGTCGGGTTGCCGCGTGAGTCGAGAATTTCCCGACCACGTACATCAATAATCTTGATCATCGTTATTCCTAGGTTTCAGTTGAGGCCGGTACACCAAGGCCGTAGTCTGCTTCCTGGTAACCGTGTTGTTTGATACTCGTGTCGATCGACATGAGCGTTTCCAGTAATTGTCTCATTTTATCGAGTGGCCACGCATTGGGCCCGTCACTCAGCGCTGTTGCGGGATCGGGGTGCGTCTCCATGAAGAAGCCCGCAACGCCCGCCGCCGCGGCCGCACGCGCCAGCACAGGTATGAATTCACGCCGGCCGCCGGACGCCGTGCCCAGTCCGCCTGGCTGCTGTACAGAGTGTGTAGCATCGAATACGACCGGCGCGCCGGTGCCGCGCATGACCGCAAGGCTGCGCATATCCGACACGAGGTTATTGTAGCCGAACGAGAAACCGCGCTCGCAGACCATGATGTTTTTATTCCCGGTTGACCGCGCCTTGTCGACAACGTTTTGCATCTCCCACGGCGACAGGAACTGGCCCTTCTTGATGTTGACCGGCAACCCGGTTGCCGCCGTACGGAGGATGAAATTCGTCTGTCGACACAGGAATGCCGGTGTCTGCAGTACATCGACAACATCCGCGACCTCATCCATCGGCGTATCTTCATGCACGTCGGTCAGGACTGGCAGGTGAAGTTGCTTCTTCACTTCGCCGAGGATGCGAAGTCCTTCTTCCATCCCTGGTCCGCGAAAACCATCGCGGGACGATCGATTCGCCTTGTCAAACGACGACTTGTAGATAAAGGGAATTCCCAGTTCAGATGTGATTTCCTTGAGCGCGCCAGCCGTGTCGAGTGTCATCTGTTCACTCTCGACAACACAGGTTCCGGCAATAAGGAAAATCGGTTGGTCGTTGCCAACGTCAAACCCGCAAAGTTTCATGCCTCGGCGGCCTCCGGCAGATCCATTTCGGCGCGCGCACGCACAGCCGCGATGAAGCTCTTGAATAATGGATGTCCGTCACGTGGATTCGACGTGAATTCGGGGTGGAACTGGCTCGCAAGAAAGAACGGATGATCATCTATCTCGACCATTTCGACGAGGTTATCGACCGACAAACCTGAAAAAACGAGCCCGGCCTTCGCAAGTTCGTCACGATAGTTGTTGTTGACCTCGTAGCGATGCCTGTGCCGTTCGACAATTTCCGTGGCACCGTAGCTCTTCGCTGCCAACGAGCCTTCCGCCAGGGTCACAGCTTGCGCACCGAGGCGCATCGTGCCGCCCATCGCCGATTCTTCGTCGCGCTCCTCAACATCACCACTGGCGTCCTGCCATTCCGTGATCAGGCCGACCACCGGGTGTGGCGTATCCTTGTCAAACTCGGTGCTCATCGCGCCTTCGAGACCTGCCAGGTTACGGGCCGCTTCGATTACCGCAACCTGCATACCGAGACAAATTCCGAGATAGGGAATGCCGTTTTCGCGCGCGAATTTCACGGCCTGGATCTTACCCTCGATGCCGCGGTCGCCAAATCCGCCCGGGACGACGATGCCGTCCATGTCCCGGAGGTACTCGACCCCTTCGTTCTCAAGATCGGCTGATTCGAGAAAATGAATATTGACGCGCGTACGCGTATGTATGCCGCCGTGCTGCAGGGCTTCCACCAGGGAAATGTACGAATCCTTGAGGTCCATGTACTTGCCAACCATGGCAACGTCGACTTCCGCCGTCGGATTCTGTTTCGCCTCGACCACCGCGTCCCATTCGCCGAGATCAGCAGGTGGCAGGTCCAGCCCGAGCTGGCGTGCGACGATGCCATCGAGGCCCTGCTCATGCATCATGGCCGGAATCTTGTAGAGATCGTCAGCATCGTAAGCCGAGATAACTGATTTTTCCGGCACGTTCGTGAACAAGGCAATTTTCTTGCGCTCATCGGATGGCAGCGGCTTCTCCGAGCGACAGACGAGAATGTCCGGCTGGATACCGATCGAACGAAGCTCTTTCACCGAGTGCTGCGTCGGCTTGGTCTTGATCTCTGACGAGGTCGGGATATAGGGCACCAGTGTCAGGTGCACATAAACAACACGGTCATGACCGAGTTCGATACCCATCTGACGAATTGCCTCGAGAAACGGCAGAGACTCGATGTCACCCACCGTGCCGCCAATTTCGACGAGGCAGATGTCAGCATCGCCGGCACCCTTTTCCACGCTTTCCTTGATCTCGTTGGTGATATGCGGGATGACCTGCACCGTCGCCCCCAGGTAGTCGCCGCGACGCTCCTTGGCGATGACACTCTCGTAGATGCGGCCGGTCGTGTAATTGCTGTTACGTCCGCCCCTCGCCGTGCGCACGAACCGCTCATAGTGGCCGAGATCGAGGTCGGTCTCCGTCCCGTCGTGGGTGACAAACACCTCACCATGCTGAAATGGGCTCATCGTGCCCGGATCGACATTGATGTACGGATCGAGTTTGATCATGCTGATCGTTAGACCGCGCGCTTCTAATATCGCGCCGAGACAGGCTGACGTGATGCCTTTCCCGAGGGAAGAAACAACGCCGCCGGTTATGAATACATAAGATGTCATGTGTGAGCTCAGGGCATCATGCCCAGGTAATCAACTCAGCAAGAAACGAGAAAGGGCTGGAGCAAAGCACTGCCTGGCGCTGTGCTTTTTCCAACCCTTCGAGTCTGCGCCGTCGTTGGATAAAAGACGGTATTAAAGTCTACCGAAAGGTCCTGGCCTTAACAATGACTCATCCGCCTTAATGCAATGCCGGCCGTTCACTCCAGCGTATGCCGACACCCGGTGAACTGAAAGCGTCCGACGCAATCCACAGGTCAGCAACTGCGACAAGTTGATCGCCGGAGTAGATTAACGGCAGGCGCTCGCGCATCCAGGGAACGACACCCTCTTCTTGAAGCAGTTTCTTGAGTTTACGCGTATGTACATGACCTTCCGGCCTAAATTCCTCACCACCCTGTCGAATATCAAGGCGTAAATCGCGATCAAGCAACCCAGGTGACAGCCCGCCAGGTGCGCCTGGCTCGAAGTGCAGAACGCCGAGCCCGGCGCCTAAGGGTACCTCGTGTGCCGAAACCGGGCCGCAAAACGGCGCGTCAGCGAGCACCTCGGGCAGCAAATAAAGATCATTGCGGTAGCGTCGCACCGACGCACCCGGCCACGTGACATGCGGCTGCGCATCCTCACGCGCAGGCAGAACTTCTGTGAGGATGCGCTCGAGCTGCAATGCCGTCGGGGTCGACAAGCCAAGTAGTCGCAGCGCATGACGCAATAGATTCCTTTGCCGCCCGGGTGTCAGTGCGAGCAGCCCATCGATTGGCAGTCGCTCTGCGACGCCGCCTAACGCATCGAGATCGATCTCAGCGAGATCGGCCATCAGCGAGGCGGCTTCACCGGCATGGGTCGCGCTGCGTTGCAGACGCGCTGCAATGTCCGGCCAACGCGACTTGAGACGCGGCAGGATATCGTGGCGCAGGAAGTTGCGGTCGAATCGCCGATCGGTATTCGATGGATCTTCGATCCACTGCAAGCCATGTGCAGCGACATAGTCACGCAAGGATGCACGGTCGGTATTCAACAGTGGACGTGCCAGCCAACCGGGCCCGAAACGGCGAATCGCACCAATGCCCGCAATGCCCGCCGGCCCGCTTCCACGTACCAGGTTCAGTAACAAGGTCTCAGCCTGGTCTTCGCGGTGGTGCGCACTCAACAACCAGTCTCCGTGCTGCAGCTCAGCATGCAAAGCCGTGTAGCGCGCTTCCCTCGCGGAAGCCTCCGGCCCCTTGCCAGACTCGAGCTGTACCGTTACAAGTCGACTGCGGTACTCAATTCCCAGGGACCTGGCAAACGCCTCGCAGTGCTCACTCCATCGTGCGGAATCGTCATGCAGACCATGATCAATATGGATTGCGACAATGGGAGTGTCCGTGGTGCTTGCGACCAGCGCATGTGCAAGCGCGGTCGAATCAAGCCCGCCGCTGAAGGCGATGACGTAACGAGAGGGTTTGCTGGCCTGTTTTTCGAGCTCTGCGAGTTGTTCCCGCAGATGCCCGGACGCGAAGGTCACGCTTCTTTGTACCGTCCGAAGCTCGAGAGTCGCCGCTGCCTTTCTTCAAGCAAAGCATCGGTCGACAATTGATCGAGCTCGTCCAGGTTCTTGAGCAGGGCGTTGCGAATAATCTCGGCAGCTTCCCTGGGATTGCGATGCGCGCCGCCAAGCGGCTCTTCAAGCACTTCGTCTACAAGACCAAACTCATTCAGTTGCCTTGCCGTAATGCGCATCGCCTCGGCCGCATCTTCCGCCTTTTCGGCGCTCTTCCAGAGAATGGACGCGCAGCCTTCCGGCGAAATGACGGAGTAAATGCTGTACTGCAACATCAACAGGCGATCACCGACACCGATAGCCAGGGCACCGCCCGAACCGCCCTCGCCGATAACGACGCTGATGATCGGTGTCCTGAGTCCTGCCATCAGGAATAGACTGTAGGCGATTGCTTCACTCTGGCCGCGTTCTTCAGCTCCGACACCTGGATACGCACCCGGTGTGTCGATCAACGTAACAACAGGTATCGAGAATTTCTCGGCCATGCGCATCAGGCGCTGCGCCTTGCGATAGCCTTCTGGCTTTGGCATGCCGTAGTTGCGGCGCACGCGCTCTTTTGTATCGCGGCCTTTCTGGTGCCCGATAAACATCACCGCGCGGCCGTCCAGGCGGCCGATGCCGCCAATGATCGCCGGGTCGTCGGCATACATGCGGTCGCCGTGGAGTTCCTGAAAATCCGGCGCAATCAATTGCAGGTAGTCGAGCGTATAGGGACGCGACTCATGGCGCGCGACGCGCGCAATCTGCCAGGAGCTCAGCTTGGCGAAGATACTCTTCGTCAGCGACTCACTCTTGGCCTTGAGCCGCGCAACTTCCTCGTTGATATTGATCTCGGAATCGTCACCAACGTAGCGCAACTCCTCGATCTTCGCTTCAAGTTCGGCGATGGGCTGCTCAAAATCCAGAAATTTCATGTCCATCAATTCAACTCGCGTGAAGGCGCGTAAAGAAGACGAACATTATTGTTCCCAAGCAATTCCGTCAACTTATCGCGCAATTCTCGACTCGGACGCACGGCCCACTCAGGCCCCAGCGACAATCGCGCGGACGCGCTGTCGCCAATATAGCGCACGGAAACGTCACAGGTTCCTTCCCGGAACGGCAGTAACAGGTCGTGCAGCTTGACGAGCAAAGCCTCGCCCTGCCCGTTCGGGGCCAGGCTCAAGATCAGGCTGCGGGCCCTCGATTCGATCACCCGATCAATGTGCAGAACGCTTTTGGCGTTGATAGTCCAGCTGCCGATGAAATCATCGTAGCGCAGGCCGCCCGCCACCACGACAATCTCGTCCTTGACCAGCAGGTGGCGAAACTCCTGGAATGCCTCACTGAAAAAACTTATCTCCATGCGTGCCGTATCGTCATCGAGCACAACACTGACGCGATTGCCGCGCTTGCGGACATCGACGATGAGGCCTGCGACCGTTGCTTCCCTCCGCGCCGCATAGTCGCGTTCGCCCTTGTTTGTTTGCGGCGGGGGCTCGGCGATGATGTCGCCCAGTTTGCCATCCGCAAAATAACGCGCGTCATGTCGCACGGCATCAAACGGGTGCCCTGTGAGATACAGGCCGAGCGCCTCTTTCTCATTACTCAGGAGAAGACGTTCCTGCCACTCGGCGAGTTTTGCGGGTTGGATATGTTCCTCTTCCTCCGCCGCCGGCTCGCCGAGGCCGAACAAATCATTCTGCCCGGCAGCCGCCGCCTTGGCTTGCTGATCAGCACTGCGCAATGCCTCAGGTACGTGGTGCATGAGGCTGCGTCGAGATTCACCGAAACAGTCCATGGCACCCGACTTGACCAGTGCTTCCAGCGTGCGTCGATTGATCTTGTCGTGGTCCACGCGACGGCAAAAATTGGCGAGGCTCCTGTAGGGACCGCCTGCTTCCCGCTCCGCGATCAGCGATTCGACCGCTCCTCGGCCAACCCCTTTGATGGCGCCCAGCCCATACAGAATCGTGCCATCGACTGGCACACTGAAATGATACGACGAACGATTGATATCCGGTGCGAGCAGGTTAAGGCCCAGCTGGCGACAATCGTCTTTCAATGTAACGAGGCGATCTGTGTTCTGCAGATCGGCGCTCATGACCGCGGCCATGAATGCCGCCGAGTAGTGTGCTTTCAGGTAAGCCGTTTGGTAAGACAGCACGGCATAGGCCGCCGAGTGCGACTTGTTGAAACCATAACCGGCAAATTTTTCCATGAGATCGAAAATATGGGTCGCCGTTTTCTCCGCAACGCCACGCTCGGTAGCGCCACCTACAAAAATCTCGCGTTGCTTCGCCATTTCCTCGGGCTTCTTCTTGCCCATTGCGCGGCGCAGCAAATCGGCGGCGCCGAGCGAGTAGCCCGCGAGTACCTGCGCAATCTGCATGACCTGCTCCTGGTAGAGGATGACGCCGTAGGTTTCCTCAAGGACCGGTTTGAGATCAGGGTGCAGGTAATCGATGTCCGCCTTGTTCGACGCGTGTTTACGGGTGATAAAGTCATCGACCATGCCCGACTGCAATGGACCAGGCCGGAATAACGCGACCAGCGCAACGAGGTCGTCGAACTGATCCGGGCGCATGCGTTTTATCAAGTCGCGCATGCCACTGGATTCAAGCTGAAACACGGCTGCAGTCCGTGTGCTGCGCAACAGCTCGAAGGTCTTCACGTCGTGTTCCGGAATTCGGTTGATATCCAGGTCGAGATCCGGATTGGCCTCGTTCGCGATACGCACGGCCCAGTCGATAATTGTCAGCGTTTTGAGACCGAGGAAGTCGAACTTGACCAGGCCTACCGCCTCGACATCATCCTTGTCGAGTTGCGTCACGACGTTGGTGCCGCCCTCCTCGCAGTACAACGGCGCAAAGTCGGTCAAGGGCCCCGGCGAGATGACAACTCCGCCTGCATGCTTACCGGCATTGCGGACCAGCCCCTCCAGTGACAGCGCGAGGTCGATGATTGCGGTCACCTCTTCATCATCGCGATACATCGACGCAAGTTCATCGGACTGTTCCAGCGCTTTCTCGAGCGTCATGCCGATTTCAAACGGTACTTGTTTGGCGATCCTGTCGACGAAGCCATAGGGCTGACCAAGTACTCTGCCCGTATCGCGAATAACGGCCTTGGCGGCCATCGTGCCGAACGTAATAATTTGCGAGACGCGCTCGCGTCCATACCGCTCGGCCACGTAATCAATGACCTTGTCGCGCCCCTCCATACAGAAGTCGATGTCGAAATCAGGCATGGATACGCGTTCGGGATTCAGGAATCGCTCAAACAGCAGGTCGTGCTGCAGCGGATCCAGGTCGGTTATTCCCAACACCCAGGCAACCAGGGATCCCGCACCTGAACCACGTCCAGGGCCGACGGGTACGGCATTTTCGCGGGCCCAGCGGATGAAATCGGCAACAATAAGAAAGTAGCCGGGAAACCCCATTGACTGGATCACGCCGAGTTCTATATCGAGACGCTCGAAGTAAGGTGCGCTGAACGCTGCGCGCTCGTTTTCGGGTATCTTGCGTGCCTCGAAAATCCGGCCCAGCGCACGCTCAAGACCCTGCTTCGCTTCAGCTTCGAGGAATTCGGCCTCGGTCTGCCCTGCAGGTACCGGGAACTCCGGCAACACGCTCGTGCCCAGCTGCAGATTCAGATTGCAGCGACGCGCGATTTCCACCGTATTCGCCAGCGCCTCCGGGGCATCGGCAAAAATCTCGGCCATTTCGCCCGGCGTGCGCAGATACTGTTGCGCGCTGTAAAGCTTCGGCCTTTCCGAATCCGCAAGCACGCGACTGTCGTGGATACAGACCCGTGCTTCGTGCGCATCAAAATCCCCGGCGCTCAGGAAGCGAACATCATTGGTTGCCACGACAGGCGTTCCCGTCGCGCTTGCCAGTTCAAGGCTTGCCCGCACACAGTCTTCCTCGCCACTGCGGCCCGTGCGGATCAATTCGAGATAGAAGCGATCCGGAAACACGGCTCGCCAGCCATCGAGAAGTTCGCGCGCCTGTTCGCCGTGATTTGCGTGCAACGCGTGGCCGATATCGCCGTGCAAGCCACCGGACAATGCAATGAGGCCCTGGCAACGCTCTGCGGTCAGCCACTCGCGCCTCGCCATAGGCTCTCCGCGAATCTGCCCTTCAATATAGCTGCGCGTTACGAGCTCCGAGAGATTGCGGTAGCCGTCGTTGTCCTGGACAAGAAGCAACATCGTATAGGGTCGATCGGGCTCATCCTCGTTAAGAATACGCAGATCAAGTCCGATGACGGGCTTGATGCCAGCCGCCATCGCCTTGCGGTAGAACTTGACGAGACCAAACAGGTTGTTCTGGTCCGTTAGTGCTACGGCCGGCATGCCATTTTCAGCACATGCTTTCATGAGTGTGGGAATACGAATCGTACTGTCCACCATCGAGTACTCAGTGTGGACATGCAGATGCACGAACCCGGGCGAACTCACGACGCAGCCCTCACGGGAGCGAAACTGTACCGGTGGTGCTCGCATGGCCCGAATTCCTGCAGGCGCGCGCGATGAATCTCCGTGCCATACCCCTTGTGACGCGCGAAACCGTACTCGGGATGCATGCGATCAAGAAATTCCATGATGCCGTCGCGCGTGGTCTTGGCGATGATCGAAGCAGCGCTGATGGCGGGGACCTTGTCGTCGCCTTTGACGATCGCCTCACCTTCGATCCTGGTATCACCAAACGTCAGCTCCGGCAGGCGATTGCCGTCGACTTGCACGGCCGTCGGGAGCACAGACAGACCTGCAATGGCACGCCACATGGCAAGCATTGTTGCCGCGAGAATATTGAGTTCGTCTATCTCCCCGGGGTTCGACCATGCCACCGACCACGACAGTGACCGCTGCCGGATTTGCAGTGCCAGCACATCCCGTCGCTTCGCAGACAGCTTCTTGGAATCGGCCAGCCCTTCGATCCTGTCGTCCGGTCGCAATATCACAGCGGCGGCAACAACGGGACCCGCGAGTGGTCCGCGCCCTGCCTCATCGACTCCAGCGATGAGTCCGTCTGGTTGAAACAGTCTTGCCTGCTGCATGGATGGTGTGCGATTTGCCCCGTTACCGCCTCGCCAGCCCGATTACCGAGTCGGCGGCATGCTGGTCTGCGTCAAGTGCCAGCTCAGCCCGCAGTCTATCAAATCTCTCGCTGATGAAACGCCGCCGTTCGGGGTCATCGAGCAACGCAATGACCTCTGCGGCAATGGGCGCCGGCAACGCGTCATGCTGCATGAACTCCGGCACCAACGGCTGCTCCGTCAGCAAATTCGGCAAGGTGAAGTGCTCGAGCTTCACCAGCCACCTGGCAATCCAGTATGTCACCGGCGAGACACGGTACGTGGCGACTGTCGGCTTGCGCAGCAATGCGGCTTCCAGGACGGCTGTGCCGGACGCCTGCAGCACCACATCGGCCGCGCTCATTGCGAGATTCGCGTCACCGTCCAGCAGCGTGAACTGCGCTTCGACGCCAGCATCCCGGAGTTGTTGTTCAATCATGGGGCGTAATTTGGGCGAAGCGACCGGCGTCACAAACCGGATGCCGGGGCGCACTGCCAAAATTTCTTTCGCTGCAGCGGCGACAATGCCGCCAATCCGGCTCACCTCACCGCTACGGCTGCCCGGCATGACAGCCACAACCTCGCCAGCGCCAAGGCCCAGTGCCACGCGGGCGGCTTCTGCATCAACGGTCTCCGGCGCCTCGTGTGCCTTTGGGTGGCCCACAAACACTGCGTTCACGCCGTGCTCTTCATACAACTTTGGCTCGAATGGCAGAATGCACAAGACCATATCCGCCGCCTTTTTCACCTTTTTTACGCGGCCGGGCCGCCAGGCCCAGATCGACGGGCTGACGTAGTGCGTCGTCTTGATTCCAGCCTTGCGAAGCTTCTTCTCGAGGCCGAGATTGAAATCGGGTGCATCGATGCCGACGAAGACATCGGGCGGAGATTCGCGCCAGCGTCTTGCGAGTTCCCGTCGCAGGCGCAAGAGGCGGGGGATATGTACAAGTGGTTCGACGAGCCCCATTACGGCCAGCGAATCAGAGGGCTCCCACTGTTCGCAACCCGCCGCGACCATTTCCGGCCCGGCTACGCCTTCAAATACGGCATCAGGAATACGCTCGCGAATTGCACGTATCAGACCGGCACCAAGCACATCACCGGATGCCTCACCAGCAACCAGTCCGATCTTCATCGCGTGATCTTAGCGTGCCAGTCCGCGCTCGGACGAGCGCAGAGATTCCAGGAATAGATCGAGTTCGGGCTGCGTTTTAGCGAGTTCCGCAATCTCCTCTACTGCTTCCGCTTTCTTTTTGCCGCTCCTGAACGTAATTCGGTAGGCGTTCTTGATGTTGCGAATTTGCTCCGTGGAGAAATCACGGCGCTTGAGACCCTCGCTGTTGATGCCGCGGGCAGTAGCCGGCTGGCCGGAGACCATCGTATAGGCCGGCACATCGCGATTGACGCCCGTATACATACCCAGGAACGCATGCGCGCCGATCTTGCAAAACTGGTGCGCACCGGAAAACCCGCCGCAAATCACCCAGTCTCCAACATGCACATGGCCGGCCAGTGTCGTGTTATTCGCCATGATCGTCTTGTCGCCAACGACGCAGTCATGTGCGATATGCACATAGGCCATGATCCAGTTGTCGTCACCGATGATCGTATCGCCGACATCCTGGGCCGTGCCCCGACTGAAGGTGCAAAACTCCCGGATGGTATTGCGGTCACCGATAATCAGGCGCGTTGCTTCACCAGCGTATTTTTTATCCTGGGGATCGTCGCCGATCGACGCGAATTGATAAATATGGTTGTCCTTGCCAATTCTCGTCGGGCCATTGATAACCACGTGGCTGTCGATGCGTGTGCCACTGCCGATCTCGACAGAATCGCCGATTACGGAGTAGGCCCCGATCTCGACATCGTCGGCAATGACTGCCGAGTCCGAGATAATTGCCGTTGCGTGAATCATTTCTGTTCCAGTTTCTTGACCCGTTCCTGCAGCGCATCGATTCGTCGGAACCGGGCGACCTGCTTGGCCCATTCCCTCGCCGGCTCGGCGGGAAAGCTCGCCAGATAGACACCCGGCACAGTAACGTCCTTAGACACGTATGACTGTGCCGAAACTATAACGTCATCACAAATAGTGATATGCCCGACAGCACCGCCCATCCCGGCGAACATACAACGCTTGCCAATCGTGGTACTGCCCGCGATCGCCGCCATAGACGCCATTGCCGTATGTGCGCCGACCCTCACGTTGTGAGCAATCATGCAAAGGTTATCGAGCCGGACACCGTCTTCAATCACCGTATCACCAATAGCCCCGCAGTCGACGCACGTGTTCGAGCCTATCTCCACGTCATCACCAATGACGACACCACCGACCTGCGGCACCTTGACCCAGCCTTCAGGAGTCATGGCATTGCCGAACCCGTCGGAACCAAGGACGACACCGGGGTGGAAGATACTGCGCTTCCCAATGGTCACAGCGCGCGCAAGTGACACGTTTGCAATGAAACGGCAGTCGTCGCCGACATGGCAATCGGGGCCAATGACGGTCCCCGGCCCCACGTAGACGTTTTCACCAATTGTCGACCGCTCGCCGACAACTACATGAGCTGCGAGGTGCGCGCTTCCCGCCACGCTTGCTGTCGCATCGACCACCGCCGACGCATGAATGCCCGGGGCATACGATGGTGCCGGGCAGACAACCGCTGCCATGCGTGCATAGCACGCGTAGGGATCATCGGCCAGGATGGTCGCAACGGGGGAATCTGAGGCATCTTCAGGACGCAAGATAACGGCACCTGCCTTCGTTGAAGACAGCAGCGCCCTATACGCCTTGGTCGCCAGAAACGTCAGCGACTCCGGGGTCGCGTTCGCTAAGGATGCGAGGCCGCTGATTTCAATGTCAGGATCGCCGATCAGCTCACAACCGAACCGCGTGGCGAGTTCTCCGAGGCTGATCGGCATTATGATCTGACTTAGTTGGCGCCGGTTGCCTGGTAGTTGGCTTCGACCGTACGTAATACCTCGTCGGTAATATTCACCGTCGTATTAACGTACAAAACGCCATCGCCAACGATCAGATCGTAGCCCTGAGCCTGAGCGTATTCCTGCACTTCCTTGAGCATCGCGCGCTGCAGCAGTCCGTATTCTTCGTTCTGCCGCAGATTCAGATCTTCCTGGAATTCGTTCTGTAAACGGGTCAGCTCGCGCTGCAATTCACGCAGATCCTTCTCTGCATTGCGGCGCTCTGTCTCGCCCATAACGGCCAGGTCTTTCTGTGCCTTGGCTGCCAGGTCTTCATACTCTTTTTGCTTCGCCTGGAACTCACGCTGGCGAGGCGCGAACTCTTCCTGCAAAGCATCCATTGCAGATTTGGTCTGCGGTGCCCTTTCGATCAATGCCGGCAGGCTCACAACGCCGATCTTCAATTCCTGCGCGGCCGCCGGCAGCGCAAAAGCGCCAACCAAAGCACAAACCAGGACAGTCTTTACCACTTGTTGCTTTACGAACTTCATAAACTAACCATTCCTTTAAAACGCTTGTCCAATGGAGAACTGGAACCGTTCCAACTCGTCTCCGTAATATCTGTCATTACCGTCATACGCATTCAGCGGGTATGCATAGCTGAACCGGAACAGGCCCAGCGGCGCCAGCCACTGCACGCCTATTCCCACTGAAGCACGCAACTCGTCAAAATCCGGTTTGTATTCGAGCGGGGCGCCAAGCTTATCCGTAAACGCGACTTCACCCGTGTTGAACACATTGCCGATATCATAAAACAGGCTGGCCCTGGCCTGGCTGGCAAACTTCTCAGGCAGCGGCAGTATAAGCTCAACCTGACTCGCAACCAACACGTTGCCGCCGTATGGCCTGCCAAAACTATCTCGTGGACCCAGGTAGGATTCCTTGAATCCACGCACCGATTGGGGCCCGCCACCGTAGAACTGCTTGTACGGCGGCAATGCCGTGGTATCACCCAATGCCTCGCCAATACCGAGTTCCGAATTCACGCGCAACGTCCACTTGTTGCTCCACAACGGTATGTATTTCGTAAAACTGTAACGCGCCTGGTAGAACTGCACGTCACTGCCCGGAATCGCATAGGACAGGAAAAACTGTTGCCGCGTACCCCGGTTGGCGAAAATGGCGCGGTTGCGGCTGTCAAACGTCCAGCCCGCGATCAGTTCAAACGTATCAAATTCTGTGCCGAAGAAAACCGCACCATTGCCAACGTTTTCAACAAAAGGATTGCCGTTATTGGCGACCCAGTCCTGCGCCTGCTGCGTACTGTTCGTCGAGGACAGGAGCTCCGAATGCTGGTATGTCAGGCCAAATGACAACGTCTGGTATTCAGAAATCGGGTAGCCATAGTCGACCGTTCCACCCGCACTGGTTGTCGAGAAATCGGAAGCCGCCGACGTGAACTGAGTAATGTCACGGTAATTGACGCTGACTGTGCGGCGTACGCCGTCCATCGTTCGGTAGGGATCTGAATGCGAAAGGCTGTAGAGCTTCTGGTACCTGCCAGAGTTCAACTGGAGAGCAACGCGATTACCAGTTCCCAGGAAGTTCGTGTGGACGATGCTGCCGTTCAGCATGATCTTCTGCGATTCCGAATAGCCAACACCGC
>Ga0316191_10000921_pt1 | contig 20004 bp, 10 predicted proteins | sample Eddworburr2cm_MG_FD_204928 | JGI IMG/M metagenome (GOLD analysis project Ga0316191, IMG submission 204928) | Coastal sediment microbial communities from Maine, United States - Eddy worm burrow 2 cm | ecosystem: Environmental > Aquatic > Marine > Coastal > Sediment | place: USA: Maine... | reverse complement strand
AGAACCCGGAAGCCGCTGAGGTACCGCGTACAGTTATCTTTTCCGGTAAGGCCGCGCCCGGATACCTGATGGCCAAGGCCATCATAAAGCTGATAAACAAGGTGGCGGACCGGATCAACAACGACCCCCAGGTCGGTGACCGGCTAAAACTCGTTTTCCTGCCCGACTACAGTGTGTCGCTGGCCGAGAAGATCGTTCCGGCGGCGGACCTCTCGCAGCAGATATCGACGGCCGGCATGGAAGCTTCGGGAACCGGAAACATGAAGCTTGCGATGAACGGCGCGCTTACTATCGGTACTCTCGATGGCGCGAACGTCGAAATTTGCGATGCGGTCGGTGCAGAGAACATTTTTATTTTCGGACTTACAGCCGAGCAGGTCATCGAGCGCCGGCGCGAGGGTTACGTTCCTTCCGAGGTGGTCAGGGACAATGCGGAACTGGTCGAGACGCTGGCGCTGATTAACGACGGCTATTTTTCGCCCGGAAATCTGCATGAGTTCGGTCACATCGTCGATATGCTGTTGAATATGGGCGAACACTATCTGGTACTTGAGGATTTTGCCGCCTACTCCGCAGCCCAGGATCGTGTCGACGCGTTGTTTGCGGATCGGGACGCGTGGTTCACCAAGGCAATTCTCAATACCGCACGGGTCGGGCGTTTTTCCAGCGATCGCTCCATTACCGAGTACGCGCGCAAGATCTGGGGAATAAAACCGGTGCCGCCGGAGACTGGCTAGATCATGAGCCGTTACGGCAGGTTGCTCGAAGAGTTGTCCGGCGCCCGCCTGGCCGTGCCGTTTGAACTGCTTGGGTTGAAGCCTGCCGAAAACGGGCGCGGGTTGAGGTTGCTTGCCTGGCAGCCCGACGTAGATGCGATCGACGTCTTCGACGCGCGCGATCGAAAAAACCTGGGAACCATGTCACGGCTGCCGGACAGCGATCTGTTCGAGTTGGCGATGCCAAGGCGGCGCAAACTCTTTCCCTATACTCTAATGCTGCACCGTGGCGGGGACCAGCGAGAGATCTGGGATCCCTACCAGTTCGCGATGCTGCTCGAGCAGCATACGATCGCCGATCGCAATCGTCTGCATCATTGCCTCGGTTCCCGGATTACATCCTGCAGGATTCCCCGCGCCGGTGCGGTGACGGGTGTGTTTTTTGCCGTGTATGCACCTTCGGCTCGCAGCGTCAGCGTGGTCGGCGATTTCAATGCCTGGGATGGCCGCCGTCACCCGATGCAAAGCGGCAGCGACGGGATATGGCGCCTGTTTTTACCGGGAATCGGAGCGGGCGCGCTCTACAAGTACGAGGTCCGGGCGCCGGACGGAGAGCTGCTGCCGCGCAAAGCGGATCCCTACGCGCGTTTCTTTGAGCAGTCGCCCGGGAATGCCAGTATCGTTTGTGACCCCGACCAGTATGAGTGGCAGGATAACGCCTGGTGCGCCCGGGACATGGGCGACCCCTTGCAACGCCCACTGGCCGCCTATGAAGTTCACCTCGGTTCCTGGCGCTACCGCGACGGCCGCCCGTGCAGCTATCGCGAACTTGCCGATTCGCTGGTTACGTACGTAAGCGAGCTCGGCTACACCCATATCGAGTTGCTTCCCGTCACCGAGCACCCGTTTACCGGATCGTGGGGATACCAGCCGACCGGGCTCTTCGCGCCAACCAGCCGGTTCGGCCCGCCCGACGATTTCAGGTATTTCATCGATCGCTGCCACCAGGCCGGACTCGGTGTCATTCTGGATTGGGTGCCGGCGCATTTCCCAAGCGACGACATGGGGCTGGGACGGTTTGACGGAACGCCACTGTACGAGCACCCGGATCCGCGCCGCGGCTGGCACCCGGACTGGGATACGCATGTCTACGATTTTGGTCGCGAATACGTTCAGGATTTTCTCGTTTCCAGCGCGCTATGCTGGCTCGAGGACTATCACATAGACGGCATCAGGGTCGATGCGGTGGCGTCGATGCTCTACCTCGACTACTCGCGCGGACCGGGCGAATGGGTGCCCAATCAGTTTGGCGGCAACGAGAATCTTGAGGCGATCCAGTTCCTTCGCCGCTTCAACGAAACCGTCTACCGCGACTGCCCCAAAGCGATGACGATAGCCGAGGAGTCCACTGCCTGGCCAAAGGTGTCGCGGCCGACCTACGAGGGCGGGCTGGGTTTCGGCTTTAAATGGAACATGGGCTGGATGCACGACACATTGCATTACATGTCAATGGATCCGGTCTACCGCAAGCACCATCACAACGACATTACCTTCAGCCTGATTTACGCCTACAACGAAAATTTCCTGTTGCCGCTGTCGCATGACGAGGTAGTTCACGGCAAGGGTTCCCTGCTGGGAAAAATGCCGGGTGATCGCTGGCAGCAGTTTGCCAACCTGCGTTTGTACTACGCGTTCATGTATGCGCATCCGGGCAAAAAGATGTTGTTCATGGGCGGCGAGATCGCGCAGCGAAAGGAATGGAATCACGATGCGGAACTGGACTGGGGCGTGCTGGATGACCCGTTGCATAGAGGCGTGCAGCAGCTCGTGCGGGATCTCAACAGCATCTATGTGGACGAGCCCGCCTTGTTCGAGCTCGATCAATGGCCGGAGGGCTTCGAGTGGATCGATCTTAGCGACATCGAGGCGAGCATTGTCAGTTTTGCCCGCTATGCACGGGACCGGCGCCGTCATATCGTGGTGGTCTGCAATATGACCCCGGTAGTTCGTGACGCATATCGTGTCGGCGTGCCGGCACCAGGGCTGTATCGGGAGATACTCAATACCGATGCCGGACTCTATGGAGGAGGCAACGTCGGCAATCTCGGCGCCGTACGGACAGAGGATGTGGCCTGTCACAACCGTGCCCAGTCGCTGATCATTCGTCTGCCGCCGCTGGCGGCGGTCTGGTTCGCTTTTGAAACAGCAGCTTAGAATATTTCCGCCAGCGCCTATGGAGGGGAGCAACCAGCCGGCAGCCAGTGCGGATGCGGGACCGCGCTGTTTTTTCGCGGTGGCCGATATGGAGCCGGCAGGAGGCAATGTACTGGGCTGTTTTCGGCGGTTTGCGCTGCTTGCTTTGTTGCATTGCTTCATGCCAGCATTTTGCATCGGGGACTGCAGCCGCCTCTGACTGCAATGTCGGGTGATTGCGACTACACTCTGCGGGTATAGCGAGGTTCGCGGATTGGTGGTGGCTGGCAGACGGGAGCACATAAAGAATCAACAACCCTCTGTAGAGACATTAAGAAACAGCCCGGGAAGGATATTGGCGCGCGTGGCAACGGATTTCCGAGCAGGCGCGAAAGAGACCGTTCCGGATTCCGAGCTGTTTTGCAGGCACAAGAGCGATGTTGGGAAAAATACAAATTAGACCTCACTGAATACGGTCCCATAGCCTGTTGGGCGGCTACGTTGGTTACTGACCGTAGTCAGCGGCGGGTACGGAGTTGGAGTTCATGATGCATCTCAGGTTTTCGCGTTCTCGTACGTGGCTTGCTCTTCTGGTCGCGTCGGTACTTTTTGCTGCGGGCTGCGACGGAGACTCCGATCCGTCGAACGGACCACCGATCATCGAGGCACCGCTCGAGACCGTCACCGCGACCTTCGACTCGGAAGAAGTCGATCCGTTTCAGAAGGGAACGTCGCCGCTGAGCGCGGTTTTCGAAGGCGGAAGCGCCGCCGGTGACGGAGCCTGGATTATCGCGGAGGAGGAGACGGGTGAGATTTCGCTGACCACCCGGACGCGTTCGCTCGAACTCGACTTCGAAAACAATTATCTGCCTGTCGTGCCTCGCGCCAGCAAGGCCGGGGGGAACGCCGTTTTCGAAGAGGTCACGGTCGATTGCGGTGTGAGCAACCAGGGCAACGACAATACCGAAGCCTACAACGCATTGATGTACGTGCGCGGCTTCACCCAGGTCGAAGACCCAGGTACCGCGGCAAATTCATCGACCCGTTTTGTGGTCGGTTCGGAAAATTTGCTGGTTAATTTTGGCAACAACATCTACAAGACCGAAATGATCATTTCGCCGGAGAATATTGCCGGCGGCCGTTACGACTACAAGATCGCCGACGGCGGCTGGTCCGACGACAAGACCTGGACCGAAGACACCAACCCACTGCAGCTGGGTACGCCGCTGACGCTCGTACCCGGCGGTAGCGGCGCACCGAATGGCAGTTTTACGGCGCCCTCGGAGGAATGCTACGCGTTCGAGCTGGATACGACGGATGTCAACGCACCGGTACTGACCGCGACGATCAAGAAGGACGACGACGGCGGTCCCGGGCCCGAGCCGGATCCCGACACTGGGGCGGAAGTGCGGGTTTACGACACTAACGACTCTCTTATTGCGACTTTCGATGCCTCGCCAGTCAGCTTGAGCCGTACCGGTGGCGAAACCGCGATCGCCCGGATCGAGGTTGAGAATCGCGGCGGTGACGGCGATGTCGGCGTCACGCTGGTCGAATGGACCGCGACGATGGACGATGCGCCGCCGATCCGCACCCTATCGATGGAATACCACCGCGCAGACGCCAACTATGACGGCGTGGAGATCGAATACGACAGCGGTATGGGCACGCAAACCGCTGCCTGTATCGCCAACCCGCCAACCGGTTACGGCTGGTGTGCGGCGGAAATCAGCGTCTATCCGACAACCGTGCTGACCTATCGGGTACTCGTCAATGGCGAGGAGGATCCCGCCGGCACGCTGGTGCTGAATGTCGACGACGTCAATGAGAACAACCAGGTTCTGACCTTCTCGGGTAGTGCCGCGTGGGGGAATAACCCGACTAACCCGGCGACCGGTGAACCGCTGGCGGTTGGGCCGAACGAATTCCTGTTTTTCTTTGAATGCTCGCTGGGAGCGGCCTGCGAGGATCTCGGTGTACACATTGAAACCACCGACGGTACTGAGTGGACCCTCGAAGGTCAGGATCATCCGCCGGAGTATGTTGACGAAGATACCTATGTTTTCCGAATCACGCGGCCGCAGGATCTGCCGAAGAATGGCGTTCCGACCTACAGCGCTAATCCGGATCCGGTAGATACGCTGCCGCCGCTTGTCATCGAGGCAAGGTCGGGAGGGGTCGATCCCGATCCCGGTTCCGCGCCGGATCCGATCGATATCGCGGTCGACGGCAACCTGATTTTTGCGACGGCTGGAGTCGACGATATCTCGTCCTCCCCGTTCTACTCGGTCGCCAAAGTCGTGGGGCCGGCGGCCTGCCACTGGGTCTATGCCAACGATACCGATGGCAACGTCATTGCCTGTTCGCCGGGGCTGGTTGAGTCGGATGCGACGTTCGAGTTGCTGTATTCGGCCAACGCCACAATCAAGGCGGGCCTGAGCCGGTTTACCGGCGCTGACGGCGCGCTGGCGTTGACCCCGGGCGGCGAACTCTCCGCGCCCGATAATCAACTCAATCTCTCCGGCTGGCCGACCTTCACGTTGCCTGGCAGCGTTGACGCGGCGCAGGCGAAGGAGCTGCTCAAATACCAGCTGGTGCTGGTGCAGACCTATTTCGCCGATGGTTCCGATGTCGCGGAAGGCACCAAGTTGCAGACGCCGGGGGCGCTCGACAATCTTTACGCCGAGGCTGCGGCAGCCACGGTATTCGGGCCCGACTACGGCACCGGTGCGCCCACGCCGAGCGTCTGGGCGCCGACTGCGATGTCGGTCGCGCTCAATATTTATGACACGAGTGCGGCGGCCGATCCATCAGCGGTGGTGTTGATGGATGAGAATTCAGACAGCGGCGTGTGGAGCACGCCGGGCGATGCAGGTTGGGACCGCAAGTTCTATACCTACACCGTCACGGTGTACCGCCAGGACGTCGGTGACAACGTGAATACCCTCGGCGAGATCGTTACCGTCGAAGTGACCGATCCGTATTCGGTGAGCCTTGCGACGGACAGCGCTCGCAGCCAGTTCGTCAATCTCGACGATGCCGATCTCAAACCGGCGGGCTGGGATGGCCTGATCAAGCCGGCCCTTGCCGCGCCCGAGGACATCACGCTTTACGAGCTGCATGTGCGCGATTTCAGTATCGCTGACGACACGGTCAGCGATGCGAATCGAGGCAAGTTCATGGCGTTCACAGAACTCGGCAGCAACGGTATGACCCATCTCACCGATCTCCAGAGTGCGGGTCTGAGCCATGTCCACCTGTTGCCGTCCTTCGATATCGCGACCGTGCTCGAGAACCGTGCGGAGCGGATCGAAACGGACGACCTTGTTGACGATCTGTGCGCGGCCGTGCCCGCCGCGGCGGACGCGTTGTGCCCGACCTACAGCGGTCAGACCATACGCGAGGTGCTGGAATCCACCGACGGCTTCTCGACGCTGCAGCAACAGATCGTGACCTGGATGGGCGATCTCGACGGTTTCAACTGGGGCTATGATCCGTGGCACTACAATGTGCCGGAAGGCAGTTATGCGACGGATCCGGACGGACCGCAGAGAATCCTCGAGTTCCGCGAGATGGTTGCAGCGCTCAACTCGGTCGGTCTTCGTACCATTATCGACGTGGTCTACAACCACACCAACGCATCCGGTCTCAACACCAAGTCGGTGCTCGATAAGGTCGTGCCGTGGTACTACCACCGCCGTAACGAGATCACCGGTGATGTGTTGCGCGACTCCTGTTGCGATGACACTGCTCCGGAATACGCGATGATGGGCAAGCTGGTGGTTGACTCGACGACCCAGTGGGTCGAGCAGTACAAGGTCAGCGGCTTCCGTTTCGACTTGATGGGCTTCCATCCGAAAACCAATATTGAAGCGGTGCAGAGCGCCACCAAGGCGATCGACGATACGACATATATTTACGGGGAAGGCTGGAACTTCGGTGATGTCGGCAACGATCGCCGCTTCGTTCAAGCCACCCAGGCCAATATGGCGGGGACCGGTGTCGGCACGTTCAACGATCGTATCCGTGACGGCCTGCGCGGCGGAGGTCCGTTCGACAGCGGGGAGGCGCACGTCCGCAATCAAGGCTGGATCAACGGCGGTGGCGGCGGCAACCTCAATAACCTGAACCAGTCTGAAGGCAATGCCGAGGCGGTAGCAGATGCAAACTGCAGTGGCCTCGACTGGATTATGGTGTCGATGGCGGGCAACCTTGCAGGATTCCGGCTATACAGCTGTACCTCCGAGGCCTTTGTGAATGGTTCCGATGTTGACTACAACGGCCAGAATGCCGGCTATACGGAAGATCCGCAGGAGATCATCAACTACGCGTTCAAGCACGATAACGAGACCCTGTGGGATATCAGCCAGTACAAGAATCCGGAAGGCACTGCGGTTGCCGATCGGGTTCGTGCCCAGAATCTCGGTGTGGCGGCCATAACGCTCGGCCAGGGCATACCGTTCTTCCAGGCCGGCGGCGAACTGCTTCGATCGAAGTCGATGGATCGCGACAGCTTTAACTCGGGTGACTGGTTCAACGAACTCGATTTCAGCCGCCAGAGCAACAAGTGGCGGGTTGGATTGCCGGTCGCGGACAAAAACGAAAGCGGCTGGCCATTGATGTCGAAACTGTTCGAGGATTCGAGCATCGATGCGAGCGCGCCCGATATCCAACAGGCAATCGACAACTTCAAGGAGATGCTGGCGATCCGCAAGAGTACGAACCTGTTGCGGTTGCGAGACAAGGACCAGATCAACCAGCGTGTCAGCTACTACAACCCGCGTCCCGATACGGCCGGTGTACGCCGCGGCATCCTGGTTCAGGGTATTGATGGCTGTGTCGATCCCAACCTGACGCCGGACGACGGTGGGCTAGTGCTGATCCAGAACGTCACATTGCAGCAACAGGTCATCGAATTGTTCCTCGACGACGCTTATGAGCTGCACCCGATCCAGCAGGCTTCCATGGATCCGGTCGTGCAGATGGCGAGTTACTCGGCACAGACTGGGTTTACCGTGCCTGCCCTGACCACGGCGGTATTCCGCAAGGATCAGACGGGTGAGCTGTGCGATATCTTTGGCGCGACGACGAGCTATGTGCGCGGTGGCTTTAACGACTGGGGAATCGCTAACCCGTTGATAGAGGTTGGTGAGACCGGTGTCCTGCAGACCACAGCGAGCGTCGACACCACCAATGGTTCGTCGTTCGAGTACAAGATCGCGTCAGAGGACTGGGCGACGATTAACTGTGGTGGGCCGGAAGGCGATCCGACCGACGTTCCGCTGGATGACGGCGAAGACCCGCAGGAAAGCACTTTCCTGACTTGCGGTGCCAACCCGGGCAACCTGCGAAGCGATTTCCCGGCGACCGGAAACTACAAATTCTCGCTGGATACCAGCGACCAGGCCAACCCTGAGCTGACGGTGTTGCCGCAACTCGGCGATGGATTCGGCACCACGACGACGTTCGTGCGCGGTGGATTCAACGACTGGGGTACCGGCAATCCGATGATCCAGGTCGGGGACAGCCAGGTCGTCGAAACGACCATCGAAGTGGACGCCGCCGGCTATGAGTTCAAGATTGCAGCGGAAGACTGGGCGACGATCAACTGCGGCGGGCCGGATTATTCCTCGCCCATGACGGTTTCGGCGGGTTCGCCGACCACACTGAGTTGCAGCCGCAACCCGGCTAACCTATCGGCGGCGTTCTCGAATGCCGGGCAGGTGAAGTTCAGTCTCGATACTTCTGATACTTCGAACCCGCGTCTGACTGTCAGCGACCAGGAAGGCAATGCCTGGGGTACGGTTGTGGCGTTTGTCCGCGGCGGATTCAATGACTGGGGTACCGGTAATCCGTTGGAGAACAACGCAGGAGCGATATACCAGGGAGTTGTGACGAGCGCTGCCGGCGGTTTCGAGTTCAAGGTGGCCGCGGAGGATTGGGCGACGATCAACTGTGGTGGTGCCGATGGCATGGGGCCGGTACAAGTCGGAACACCGACTATCCTGAGTTGCGGTGCCAACCCGTCCAACCTCTCGATTACGCTGCCCGATGCCGGGGATTACAGTTTCGACGTCGACGTAACCAATCCCAACAACCCGACGTTGACGATCACACCTCAATAGGCATATGAGGCCGGCCGCTGCGGCGGCCGGCCTTTTTTTCAGGCCGGTGCCCGGTAACGTGTGCCGGTTTTTTTTTGTTTGCCCGGAACGCGCGAGTTTGGTGGAAGATCGCAACCGAGATGAGCCGATGAGTCAGCCGATCGATAGTGCGGCCAGAGCCCCTACGTCGAGCGGTCGCCGGCGCCTGTTCATCCTTATCGCTGTGAGTATCCCGCTGCTACTTGTGGCGGGACTGGAAGCGGGGTTGCGCATCGCTGGTGTCGGCAACGAGCGCGAGCCGCTGTTCGTTGCAAGTCCCGACCAGGGAGGTTTCCTTCTTGCGAATCCGCTGGTGATCCGGCGGTTTTTCGCAGTGCCGGACCAGGCGCCGCCGGTCAGTATCGAGACGCGGTTTTTCGCCGCGCCGAAATCTCCGGATACCTATCGCATTGTCGTGCAGGGGGGATCTTCTGCGGCCGGCTTTCCGTACGGCCTCGGCGCTTCGCCCGCCGGCATGCTGGAGCAACGTCTGCGGCGAACCTTTCCGGATCGGAACATCGAGGTCATCACGACAGCTGTGGCAGCGGTCAACTCCTACGCGTTGCTGGATTTTGCCGATGAGATCATTGCGCAGCAGCCGGATCTGATCCTGGTGTACGCGGGCCACAACGAATACCTCGGGGTGCTGGGCGTAGGCTCGGCGCTATCGCCCGGCACTTCTCGGAGGATTACGTTGCTCTACCTCAGACTCAGCCGACTGCGGCTGGTGCAACTGATGGCAAAAGCCTATGCCGGGTTGCTGGGTGTCAGTGGTGCAGCGGAGGGCGCGCCGGCGGATAGTACTTTGATGGCGCGCGTCGCGGGGCGGAAAGAGATCTCTTACGGCTCGCGTCTTTATCGATCAGGCGTCGACCAATTCCGGGACAATATGGAAGCATTGCTCGAAAAGTACGAAAAAGCAGGGGTTCCGGTCATGCTGGGTACGCTGGTCAGCAACGATGCTGACCAGGCTCCGTTCGCAAGTCTGAGCTGTGCCGGCACGGACCGCATCGGCTACCGGGATTTTCTGGACACGGGTCGGACGGCGTTGCGGGCGGGCGACCGCGATGTTGCCCTCGACAGCCTCGAGAAGGCGGTGGCGATGGACGAATGCGAGGCCGAGGCGCGCTTTCTGCTTGGGCGGTTGCGCCTGGAATCGGGCGATCTGGCACGCGCCCGCGAGGCGTTTACCGCGGCACGCGACCGCGACCAGCTGAGATTTCGTGCGCCATCTGAACTCAATCGGGTGCTTGCATCGCTTGCTCGTGAGAATGACGTGAGACTGGTAGATGTACAGGCGCGGTTCGAGGAGGCTAGCGCTAACGGCGTTGTCGGTGACGACCTGATGCTCGAACATGTGCATCCGAATCTGGACGGATACTTCCTGCTGGCCGATGCGTTTTACGATGCGATGCGCGAGAACGGGCTGATCGGTGAGTGGAGTAACGCCGTGCCGGATATCGTCGCCCGCGCCGATGTACCGGTGAGCGAGGTGGATCGCCTGTTCGGCAAATACAAGATTTTGCGGATCACTGCAGGCTGGCCGTTCACGGATCCGCCGGTAACGCCCGCGATTCCCGCCCCGGGCAACGAGATCGAAAGGCTGGCGCGCCAGCTGTACGATCAGCAGATCAACTGGACGCAGGCGAATGACCAGCTGCGCAAGCTCTACCGGATCGAGGGCAACCAGCACGAGTACACGCGCGTCACGCTGATCCTCGCGGATGCGTTTCCCTTCATCGCCCAGGCGCAATACGAGGCGGGAACCGCGCTGATCAAGGCGCAGCGGGCGCCGGAGGCGGTCGCTTATCTCGGACGAGCCGTCGACCGGGCGCCTCGTGTCACCAACCACTGGCTCGCGTTCGCGCATGCGCTGGTGCTCACAGGGCGTTACGGTAATGCGCGTGAAAGCCTGCGCCGCGCGCTGGCGCTCGACCCCGGCAACGAAACCGCGACCAAGGCGCTCGCCGATCTCGAGCGGCTGGGGTCAGGCGGAAAAAGCAGCGATGACAATAAGGACGAGCAATGAAAGTCGTCAAAGAAACCGATCTTTACATTATTCTCGATGATGTATTTGGCGAGTCGGAATTTGCGCTATTGCGTGAGTACACCGAGGCAAGCGAGTACGCGCGCAATCCGAAATGGGTAAAGCCGTGGGACCTCGCCGACCAGATGCCATGGCAGACCGGAGAAACGGTCTATACCCGCGGCAAGCAAATGCGACACGACGATCCACGCAGAGCCTATCCGACCGGTCTCGCGATCGACTTGCTGATCGACCGGATCATCGGGAGCAAATTCTACCGGACCCATCTTGCTGATACCTATGTCACCGCGCGGACCTATCTGCACCCGCCGGGCTCGGGTCTCGACTGGCACGATGACGGCGGGCGATTCCAGGGCGCCTATACGTTCTATGTGCACCCGCGCTGGCACGCATCCTGGGGCGGTGAGCTTCTGATCGTCGAGGACGAGTTGGGCAGGCGGCTCTTGCCCGACAAGAAACGGATGCAGGACGGCAAAACGGAGACGGTTAAGGAGAGCTGGAGCGTGCTGTACAAGGACGACCTGTCGGAGATGTTGCTGGACAACGTGTCGAGCACCGAATTCGTGTTTCCCAAGCCGAACCGGCTCGTGTTGATGAAAGGCGGACTGTGGCACAAGATCTCTCTGGTAAAGCCCGCGGCCCCGTTTGCGCGTTGCGCCGTCGCCGGTTTCTTCCTGACTGACGAGGATCCGGTAAATTTCTGGCGTCAGGGATCCTGAGTATTGCGGCGCGGTAATGGACCCTGTTCGGATTGCAGCTGTTTGATCAGCGCCTCGGTACGGGGATTGCCGGGCTCGATTTCGGCGAGGCGTTGCAGCGTCTCGATGGATTGCTGGCGGTAACCCGCCTGGTAGAAGGCCTGCGCCAGCGCAAGCAAGTGCCGTGGCTCGCGTGGTTTCAGACTTGCGGCCTCATGAAGATAGCGCAGCGCGAGACGGGGTTGGCCCTGGCGTAGTAAAAGCTGGCCGGCCGCATACTGGGCATCGTCGAGAAAAACGAACGCATCCGCGAGGTTGATGGCAACACGCACGGCCTCGTCGATTTCGCCGTTACGCTGGTAATACGCAAGCGCCTGGTTCATCGCATCTAGCCAGCTAATATTTTTCAGAAACCAGTTCTGCGCGATGACCTCGACCTCGCTGTCCGGCGCGGGCAGGGACCATTCCTGTTTGGTCTGCTGGAACGGCCAGTCGCTTTTCAGTTGCATTACGCGGTATTCACCTCCGAGGCGGTCAATATCGGTGACGCTGCGCGTCTCCCACGCGGCAGCATCGTCCACCGTCTCGTCCCAGGTGCCGATCCAGCCTCGTTCGCGTATCGCATCATAGAATGCGTCTGAAAGGACAAAGTAGCCGCGCACGTTCGGATGAAGGTGCTCGACCATAAGGTCGGCGCCGACAATGCCGGATCGGCTCTCGGACTGCAGCCGGGCTTCGACGTCGATCAGCTGTGCGCCGTAACGCGGTGCCAGCTCGCGGATCGCCGAATTTATGGCTTCTGGCGCTCTGAATCGAAGCATGTCGCGGTCCTTGGCCGCGGCAAAGTGCGACCGCGCTGCGTCGATATCGCCGCTCTTCTCCAGCGCCAGCGCATAGAGGAAATGCGCCTCGGCCGAGGTGTCGTCCATCGTAACGAGGACCCTGGCCGTCGCTACCGCCTCGGAATAGCTTCCGCGGTCAAACTGTTCCTGCGCCTGGCGGCGAAGCTCCCCCCATCGTTGCGGGTCGGTGCTCTTTGCGAGACCGGAAGAAAAGGGTGCCTGATCGCGGATGTTGCTTGCGATCGTCGCAATCATCACGGGAATCCCGGCGGCCTGATAAGTCTCGAGCAGTCGGGTCATGTTATGACGGAATTGCGCGATGCCGGCGTCGAACTCGCGCGATTCGTAAGCAATTGCGCGTTCGGCGGCAATCCGTGCCATCAAGGTGCCGGGCGCTTTTTCACCGTCCTTGGGACTCGCTCCGGTGATTGCAAGTAAGGTTTTCTGCAGCAACCGGAAAAGACGCCACTGCTGCAGCCGCAGGATAAACCGGGTAAGCGCTGGCGAGCGCGCGGAGCCGAATGCCGAACCGACCCCGAGTACGCCAAGGTACTCGTTGTGTCCGGCGTAGATGAGTACCGCATCCGGTTCGATTGCGACAATCTCATCCGCGAAGTCGGTGAGTGTGTACGAATTGACCGCCGACATCGCCGTGCTGATGAGCTCGATGTCACGGTCGGGGAAAGTCCTTAACAGGCGTTGTTTCAGCATGCCGGCCGGCGAGGCCCATTTCCCGAACGGAAAACCGGCTGCGGTGGATCCCCCCTGGAGCACGATCCGAAAGCTGCCGGCGCGCTTCTCGGCGGGGAAAAACGTGGTGTCGATCGCTGTTCGCGGTGCGAGCCTCGGATCGGCGAAATACCGCTGAATGACTTTTTCGTTCGGCTGAAGATATTGCCCGGGGGCATTTTTGACCGGAATGAAAAGCGGCGCGGGTGGCGCGAAGCCGGAAAGCCGCAGTAAACCCTCCAGCAGGAGTAGCATAAGCAGCGGCAGCAACAGCGCGATAGCAAGAAACAGCTTGCGACGGTCCTTGTTACTTTTTCCGTTCGCGGAGGAGCCGCTATCAGTCACAATGGTCGCCAAATGGTAAAGCCGGTGGCAGATTATACGCGGCCGTCCGGTGCGCGTGCCGGCGATGAGGAGTGACCGATACAGATGACCGCGATCCTGGGATTGTCGGCGTATTACCATGACAGCGCCGCGGCGCTGGTCGTCGATGGCGAGATTCGCGCTGCCGCCCAGGAGGAACGATTCAGCCGGCTTCGCCACGACCCGGCTTTCCCCGCATCCGCCGTGCAGTATTGCCTTGGCCGCTGCGGTTGCGCGCTTAATCAACTCGACGCGGTGGTCTTCTATGACAAGCCGTGGATCAAGTTCGAGCGCCTGCTCGAGAGTTATCTCGCCAAGGCGCCGCGTGGCTTCTCGTCGTTCGTTGCGGCGATGCCGGTATGGCTGAAGCAGAAGCTGTTTCTCAAATCGTTACTGCGCGAGGAACTGAAAAAGGCAACCGGCGCTGGAACGGTGCCGCAGCTGTTGTTCACGGAGCACCACCAGGCACATGCGGCGTCCGCATTCTATCCATCGCCGTTCGCGTCGGCGGCGGTGTTATGCATGGATGGAGTCGGCGAGTGGGCGACCACCTCGGCCTGGCTCGGCAATGGCGTTGCGCTGCAGGAACTGTGGGAAATTCACTGGCCGCATTCACTGGGTCTGTTGTACTCGGCTTTCACCTACTACGCGGGTTTCCGGGTCAATTCAGGTGAGTACAAGTTGATGGGTCTGGCCCCGTACGGTGAACCGCGCTTTGCGCAGCTTATTCGCGATGAGCTGATCGACATCAAACCGGATGGCAGCTTCCGGCTCAATCTTGAATACTTCGATTACGTAACGGGTTTGCGCATGACCAATGAGCGATTCGATAAGCTGTTCGGTGCGCCGCCGCGTCGTCCGGAGACGCCGATCACGCAGCATTACATGGATGTGGCTGCCTCTGTTCAGCGAGTGACCGAGGAAACCGTGTTGCGGCTGGCGACGACGCTGCGCAAGGAGACCGGTGAAAATGCACTGTGTCTTGCTGGCGGTGTAGCACTCAATTGCGTGGCCAACGGCAGGCTCGCGCGCGAGAAGGTCTTCGATTCGCTTTGGGTCCAGCCGGCCGCGGGCGATGCCGGCGGCGCGCTTGGCGCCGCGCTGGCGGCCTGGCATCTGTATTTCGCGGGGGCGCGCACGATACGCCTCCCCGATGCGATGAGCGGGGCTCTGCTGGGCCCCGCATTCGATGCCGCCGCGGTCGAGATCTGCCTGCGCGCCCAGGGCGCATGCTTCGAGCGACTCGAAGAAACGGTATTGATCGAGCGGGTAGCGGGTCTGCTGGCATCCGGAGCGGTAGTGGGGTGGTTTCAGGGAGCGATGGAGTTCGGCCCGCGAGCGCTGGGTGCGCGATCGATCCTCGGCGACCCGCGCAATCCTGACATGCAGTCGCGGATCAATCTGAAAATAAAATACCGCGAGTCTTTCCGGCCATTTGCTCCAGTGGTACTGGAGGAGAGAGCGGCGCAGTACTTCGCGCTGGACGGCACCAGCCCTTATATGCTGGTCGTGGCGCCGGTCGACGAAGCCATTCGAATCGACGTCCCCCGCACCCGCAACGGACTGGATCAGCTGCAGAGGCTGCGTTCGTCGTTACCCGCGGTAACGCATGTCGATTATTCCGCCCGGATACAGACAGCGGGTACGAATGCAGAGCCGCGTATCAGGGCATTGCTCGGCGCATTTGCGCGGCTCACGGGTACCGCGGTGCTGGTCAATACGTCCTTCAACGTGCGCGGCGAGCCGATTGTCTGCACCCCGCTTGATGCGTATCGATGCTTCTTGAGGACTGAAATGGATTATCTTGCGATAGGCGATTTCCTGCTGGATCGCCGCGATCAGCCCGCAGATGCGATCGCAGCCGCGCGTACAGAGTCTTTCGCTGAGGACTGATGCCACGATGCAGCGCCCCGAAGACCTGTCGATGCGCGAGCTCCGCCAGTTTGGCGTGGGTCTCGCGATTCTCGTCATCCTGCTGTTTGTCGTGCTGTTGCCATGGCTGCGAGACGCCGCGTGGCCGCTCTGGCCATGGTTTGTCAGCGCCGCGCTGGGGCTTGCCGCGGGACTTGCGCCAGCCGGACTGAGGCCGGTTTATCGCGGCTTGTTCCCGATCGCACTGGCCCTGGCCTGGTTCAATACCCGATTCTTGCTGGGTATCGTGTTTTTTGCTCTGATTACGCCGCTCGGCACAGTGCTCAGGGCGCTCGGTAAATTACAATACACTGAGCGCAGGGACGAACAGTCCGATAGTTACCGGGCGAATGTAAGCTACCAGGCGCGGGCAGAGGATCTCGAGAGGCCGTATTGATGGGTGAGTTTTTCAGAGATTTGTGGGGATTTCTGCGTGTCCGCAAAAAAATCTGGCTTGCGCCAGTAATAATTGTCCTGCTGCTTCTCGGCGGCCTCGTCGTGGTAAGCCAGCAGTCGGTGCTGGCGTCGTTTATCTATACGATTTTCTGAACTGTTCAGCGCCCGTCAGACGTTTTTTCGCGGCGTCGCACGCAGCTTGATTTGCTGCAATGCACCGTGCCAAGCTGACCGTCGGTGCGGGATTTCGTAACGCTGGCGCGAACAGGCGCGTCATACCAGAGCGGGACGAGGCGACACCGTAGGTCCACCCAATCGTTTACCTCACAGCGGTGGCCAGCGGGATGCGATAAGAATGCAAAACAATACGCGCATGGAGCGAGTGCGCAACGCGCGATCCGGGCGAAACAAATTTGCAGGCCTAAGGGTGCTGCCGGCGTTGCTCGGTCTGTTACTGGCGGCGTGTGCCGGTTCGCCGGGACAGAATAGCGGAGACCTTGATCCCGGTGCCGGGCCGGTCGCGGTTACGCCACAGCGCGACTGGTCGGATTCCATCATCTATTTCGTCATCCTCGATCGCTTTGCCGACGGCGACCCTGGTAACAATGCCAATGTCCAGCGCAATAACCCGGGTGGCTACCACGGTGGCGATCTGCGGGGACTGACGACACAGCTTGATGAAATTGCCGACCTCGGCGCGACCGCGATCTGGATTACCCCGGTCCCGCTGCAGGTTGATTTTGCGCCGATCGTGCCTGGCATGCCCGAGACCAACGGCCAGTTCTTCGAGCACTGGGGTTTCCATGGATACTGGGCCGAGGATTTCACCCGGATTGAGCCACACTTCGGTACGGAAGCGGACCTTGCGGCGCTGGTCGACGCGGCGCACGAGCGCGGGATAAAGGTGCTGCTCGACGTGGTCTATAACCATGCCGGGTATGGCTCGCAGTACGAAACGGATTCGCGTTTTTCCGGCTGGATCCGCAAGAAGCCGGTCGATTGCGCCGCCGACCCGCTCACCTGCCAGGTGGGGGGGCTGCCTGATTTTGACACCGGTCGCGACGACGTACGCAAGTACCTTCTCGATGCCAATATCGGGCTCGCCGAACGCACGGGTCTGGACGGATTCCGTCTTGATACGGTGAAACATGTAGAGCACGATTTCTGGCAACTCCACCGCGAACAGACCCGGGTCCGGGTCAGCGATGACTTTTTCCTGCTTGGCGAAGTGTGGGGCGGCGATGCCCGGGTACTCGACGAGTGGTTTGAGAACGACGAAATGGACTCGGGTTTCGACTTCTCTTTCAGCGGAAGTTGTCAGAGCTGGGTCAAGGGCCGCGGCCGGACCATCGCGTATGCGTCCTATCTCAAGAAACGTCATAAAGTGCGCGACGGTTATCACCTGGCACATTACCTGTCGAGCCACGATGAGACCATGGCGCTGCATTTGCTCGAAAACGACGTCGACCGGTTCCGGTTGTGCGTGGCCCTGCAAATGACGACGCTGGGTATACCCGTCATTTACTACGGCGAAGAGGTCGCGCGCGGGGGTGGCGCATGGCCAACCAACCGCAAGGACATGCCGTGGGGCAGCCGCAAAATCAAGCCTGGCGCTGGCGTCGCGAGGGACGAGTCTTTGCGCAGTTTTTACAAGACCCTGATTGGATTGCGGCGCGCTCATCCGGCGCTAAGCCGCGGCGATTACGAAGCCTTGTCCAGCGACGGTGACCTTCTCGTATTCAGGCGAACTGACCCGCAGAGTGGCGGGAGCGTGATAATCGCTGTCAATCGCGGTTCCGAGGTGGCAACTGCGACGGTGGATGTGCCGGAACACTGGCGGTCTGATTCGGTTATTTCAGAGGCGATTAGCGGTGAACAGACTGCCGCTGCAGCAAACAGGATGGAAGTAACGGTGCCGCCTGTGCAGGTCCGGATATTCGTCGCGGACAAACGCTGAGAGCGAGGAAGTCTATGGCGCAGATTATTTTTGCTGGTGTGGACAAGTCGTTCGGCGATGTCCGTGTGCTGAAAAATATCAGCATGCAGATTCGCGACGAAGAGTTCATGGTATTCGTCGGGCCCTCGGGCTGCGGAAAATCCACCGCGCTGCGGATGATTGCCGGTCTCGAGACCATCACTCATGGCGATCTGAGCATCGGCGATCGGGTCGTCAACACGCTGCCGCCGAAAGATCGCGATGTGGCTATGGTTTTCCAGAGCTATGCTCTGTATCCGCATATGTCGGTGCGTGAAAATATCGCGTTCGGTCTGCGCCTGCGCAAGATGCCGAAGGACGAGATCGACAGCCTGGTTGCGAATGCCGCGGATATTCTCGGTTTGCAGGAACTCCTGGAGCGCAAGCCAAAGGCATTGTCCGGCGGGCAGCGCCAACGCGTCGCGCTGGGACGTGCCATCGTTCGCCAGCCATCGGTATTTCTTTTCGACGAACCGTTATCCAACCTGGACGCGGAGCTCAGGGTGCACATGCGTGCCGAGCTCAGCAAGCTGCAGCGGCGGCTGAAAACGACAACGGTATACGTCACCCACGACCAGGTGGAAGCCATGACCATGGGGCACCGGATAGCTGTGCTCGCTCCGCTGGCGAAGGCGATGGATAGCAATCTGATGCAGGTCGGGACTCCACTGGATTTGTACGACACCCCGCACAACCTGTTTGTTGCGAGATTTATCGGTACCCCCAATATGAACATCGTCGAGGCGACCGTGAGCGACGACGGTGCACTGTTGCAGGCGCCGGGTTTCACGGTCCCGGTGCCCGAGCATTTCAGCGCGGCGACACGTGATTATCGCGGTCGCAAGGTAGCGCTCGGGGTGCGTCCCGAGCATGTCGGTTCGCCCGAAGAGGCCGACTGGCCGCTGCGCGTGGAGCTCAAGGGTGAAGTGGAGATTATCGAAACCATCGGCCACGAGGTCGTCCTGCATGTGCGCAGCGCGGGGGAGCCGATGATCGCAAAGATGGCAAGTCACAAGCACATGCCGGGGTTTGGCGATACCGTGGATCTGGTGCTGAAGAGCGATGAGATCCATCTGTTCGATCTGGACACCGAACAACGTCTCGGTCTGCCCGCCGCGGAGCCGGTCGCCGCGGCGACCGGTACGACTGGTTGAGGAATGGGAGTAGTCATGCAGAACTTAAAGTCGTTCGCTGATCGCCGTTTCAGTGCGATTGCAGTTGCCGTGTTGTTACTGGGTGCGACGACACAGTCGTTGCTCGGCGCAGAACTGATCGTATGGCATGCCTACCGGGGCGGCGAGAAGGCCGCCTTCGAAAAAACGGTGGCCATGTTCAATCAGCAGGTAGCGGCCGGCGGTGTCACGGTCAGGACGCTGGCCGTCCCCTACGATGCATACGCCGACAAGATTACTGCTGCGGTTCCGCGCGGCAAAGGGCCGGACATTTTCATCTACGCCCAGGATCGTCTCGGCGGCTGGATCGAGGGTGGCAAGACGATTGAATCGATAGACTTCTATCTCGAGGATGAGACGGTCGACGCCATCCTGCCGGGAATGCTTGATGCGATGACCTACAGGGATACAGTTTACGGTCTGCCGCTTAATTACAAGAGCATCGCGATGATCTATAACAAGGCGCTCGTCAAATCTCCGCCGAAGACCTCGGGGGAGTTGGTCAGCGTTGCCAAAAAACTGACTAATCCCGGAGCTGGCAAATTCGGGCTGGTCTACGCCTATTCGGATTATTACTACCACGCGGCACTGATGAATGCGTTTGGTGGAAGAGTTTTCGATCCCGGTCCTACTCCGGTTATCGACGCTCCGGAGAACATACAGGCCATCAAGCAGATGCTGAAATGGTACAAGGATGACGGAATCCTGCCGGCCGATCCGTCTACCGCTCTGATTACCGCTCTGTTCAATGAAGGCAATGCCGGTATCGTCTTTTCCGGACCTTGGTTCCTCGGTGAAATAGCCGACAGCGTCGACTAT
>Ga0316191_10000919_pt1 | contig 20009 bp, 16 predicted proteins | sample Eddworburr2cm_MG_FD_204928 | JGI IMG/M metagenome (GOLD analysis project Ga0316191, IMG submission 204928) | Coastal sediment microbial communities from Maine, United States - Eddy worm burrow 2 cm | ecosystem: Environmental > Aquatic > Marine > Coastal > Sediment | place: USA: Maine... | reverse complement strand
CACGCCCATGTCTCTGAGCGTCGCCCAGGCCGAGGCATAGCTCGCCAGATCGGTACCGAGCTGGCGATTGAACGTCGCCAGGTCGCCACCCGCCAGGTCATCGGAGACGCCCCCGTGGACGAACAGATTGCCGTTGATGATGATCGCGGCAGGTCGTTGCAGCGTCCAGGCGCCGTACCGGCCATCGGGCGCGAACAGGGCCTGATGACCAAAATATCCCGGCGGAAACCGCTGCTGGAAACTGGCCTGTGCGGCGGCGTCATCGGCAAGGTCTTCGTGCTTGAGATAGCGCTGGTATGCGGCTTCCCGCCGACCCGGTTTCTCGGCGTCACTGTAGCTGGCGAACTCCTCGACTGAGACATACTCCAGTTCGCCCGATAATTGCATGGCGTCATGGTTGCCCAGAAGAACGTGGACCTGTCCGCCGGCCGCGGCGGCCTGCGGCTGCAGCGCCATAACCAGCTCGATGACTTCTCGGGAACGGGGGCCACGGTCAACCAGGTCGCCAACGCTAACCAGATGCGTATCGCCACCGGTCCAGCGCAGTTGTTCATCGATTAGCCCGGCCTGCTTGAGGATGCCGGTCAGCTGTTCGTATGCGCCGTGAATGTCGCCTATGGCAACGACCCGCTCGACCTCATCCCAGCGCCAGTCTTCGGTCTCCGCATGACTGACCGGCGCCGCCAGCAGCAGCATCAACAACGGCAAACAGTGCCTGAAGATTTTGGACATGGATATCTCCGGAATTCAGATGTGGCGGCGCTGAAACCGTGCGACGCATGGGACAGAGTACTAGCCTAGGCCAGCTGACGCCGTCAGACCAGCCCCGGACTGCGTTATGATGCGCGCGGTGACTACGACAAGTCGTGTCACTTCAGACACTTATCAGAGCACACAAGCGGGGATTCCGGGCATGATGGGAAAAGCACGCTGTTTTATGACTATTGCCGTCCTGCTGCTGGCCGCGACGCTGGCTGGCTGCGCGCTGGAGGAGAAATCCCGGGCCGATTTCGAGCGGCATAATCAGAGTATCCTGCGTGACTCCTATACCGATCCAGGCGTGCTGGTGTTCGAAGCCAAGGCCGGCTCGGCGATGCCTGCCGACAGCAAGAGCGCGGAAGCAACGCGCATGCAATGGCTCGACGACTGGCTGGCTCAGCGCAAACTGTGCGCGGCCGGCCACGAGATAATTTCCCGGCAGGTCATCGCGCCGGGAGAACCAAATTTCCACAACATGAATCTGCGCTATCTGCTGCGGTGCAGCGAGCCGCCGGCTCCGGAAGCATCAGCGCCAGAAACGCCGACGGCCAAATAGACCCCGGCCTGCCCATTGCCAAAGGTAATACCCGGCTAACGGAAATACCGGCCGGTGATTTCTTGGTACTGGCCGTTCTCGCGCAATCCTTCAAGCGCGGCATCGAATCGGGCGACCACATCTTCCGGTACTGACTCGCGGCTGAACATCAGGCGAACTTCGCCGCCGCTGGTCAGGTTCAGGGAATGCAGCTCACGCTCCTGTTCCAAACCGCGCCGGCGGATGATGGCGGTGCCGACCACCAGATCTTCCAGATACGCATCTATCACGCCGTCAAGCAGCCGCGTTGTATGAATCTCTCCGAGTTCGGCGCTACTCAAGGGCCTGATAGTGGACGATGTAAAACATATAGGGGTTCGCCGCGCGCAGGCGTTCGGCCAGGCGGCCGTGAAGGCGAGAATCCCAGACCGCATAGCGATCAAGGAATTCGGTCGCCTGAGCGGCATTGCCGTCTTCCTGGATACGCAACACCTCAGCCAGCATCGCGGCGACGGTCTCGTGATACAGCGCGTAATCCAGATCCAGGCGCTGGCCGTCGAAACTGAGCAGACCGCGCTCGAGAAAGAAATTCATCTGCATCAGCTGCATGGTCTGATAGGACTGCTCGCGACGCGGTTGAACCCGCTGCAACACCCGCCGGATACCCGCTGCATACATCGCTTTCAGGGTCTGCTCGTCGATCAGTTCCTGGGCCCGTAACTCACGGGCAACAAACAGCGCGACGAGGTCTGATTTCAATTCTTCGTAAAGGTCCCCCCACGGGCTCAGGGCCGGGCCGAGATCGCGACCGTCGTGGGTGTTGGCAACCCCAAGATAGTGCCCGATCTCGTGCCACAGAGTCCGGTAATAAGCACCTTCGGGCTGCAGGTCCGCGGCCAGTTCCGGGCCCACTGCGGCCGCATAGACAGCCAGGCTGTCGGCAAATAATTCGGGATTGGTGAGGATATTCCCGCGCAGCAGTATGGTCCGGCCATATTTACGCGCATGACTGGCCTCGTTTGGCAAAATTGTGGCGGTGTTTGTGCCCCGAGCCTGACCAAAGTCGGCGACCACCTCGTATGCGCCCACCGGGATGCGGTTGCGCACCTGCCTTTCAGCTCGCTGGGGCAGCATGTCCTGGAGTTCCTGGATACTGCCGATGGCCTGTTGCAGTTCCTCTGTTTTGTCGAGATCACGCACCAGCAGGCTGAGAGAGAAAAAAGTGCGCACGCCAAACAGCGCGTCGTCATAGCTCTCGTAGCTGCCAATCTGGGCATTGAGGTGGCGGAAGTTGCCGCTGACCCAGGCCGCGTCACCTGCTTCATAATCATCGCTGAGCAGATCCCTGGCCCGCAGTTTCAGATAGGCGGCGAAGTCGGGGTCGATATCGCTGACGTCCGCCGCGGCCTGATTGAGTAACTCGTAGACCTGCATGATCCGCGGCGCCCAGCGCAGGGAATAGGGCAGGGCATAGAAGGCGGTGTCATCACTGCCGTCGCGGAGGCTGAGCAGGCGGTCGCGCAAACCCGGATGCAGACGATCGATCGCCGGGTAGCGATCCAGACGGGCCAGGTCAGCATCGAGATTCGAGTCGCTGGTCTCGCGCACGACTGTGCGCAGCCCCATCAGCCCTGGCTCCAGTTCTGGCCGCTGTGCGATCAGCGCATCGAGCGGAGCGCGCTGCAGGCCCCATGGATAGACATTGCGGCCCGGCTCCGGCGCGGCCACCGGCAGAAAAGGCACTCTGCGGTTGTCCAGGGTCGTCGCGATGGGTCCCCGGAACATATAGAACAGCTGGCCTAGCGCGGCCGCCTGCGGGTTGTCGTCATCAAGGGATTCGAGTGTTGCGAGGGCATCAAGTGCCTGCGGATGGAGCGAGTCCAGATACATTTCCTGCAACAGGCGTCCGGCCGCGATCAATTTGGCGGCCGCGGCCTGTTCTGCGGCGCTCAACGAGTCGAGGCTCGGACCCAGATGGACATGCCGCGTCTTGTCGAGCACCGCGTTGGCCTGGCGCAGGCTCCAGTTGCCAGCCGGCATCGGTTCAGCTGCCTCGAGCTGGGGTGCGGTCGCGAGGACCAGCAGCGCTGTCGCAAGGGTCCTGGCAATGGACTGCGGAATGGTCCGGTCCAGGGGCAAGGCAAGGCTCAAGGCAAGGCGCATGGTGGGCATTCTCCGCCGGCGCACACGCGCCGCTGACGTAAATCAATGACGTGCGGGCCGAAAACCGCTATTTTCCGTCCTTAGCTTATACCCGGCCCGAGACGGTGGCGGCACCTGGCAGTTCACGCGAGTGGCCCCGGCGCTCCGCCGCCCCAGCCGCCGCCACAGAGTAGAAGATCGATGCAGCGATTCGAGTTCGACAGCGACCTGGTTCAGCGTTATGACGGACCAGGGCCACGCTATACCTCATACCCTACCGCAGTACAGTTCCACGAGGGCTTTGGTGCCGGCGATTATGCCCGGCTGGCGCGGCTGAGCAACGAAGGGGACACGGTCAAACCGCTGTCGCTGTATGCGCACATACCGTTTTGCCATTCGCTCTGCTACTACTGCGCTTGCCACAAGATTGTCACCCGAACGCCGGGTGTGGCAGATGAATACCTGGGATATCTGTTCCGGGAAGCCGCCATGCATGCCGAGCTTTATGACGCTTCGCGGCCGGTGCGGCAACTGCATCTGGGCGGCGGCACGCCCACCTACCTCACGGATGAGCAAATGGAACGCCTGATGCACGGTCTTGGCGAGCACTTTTCCTTGCTGACCGAGGGTGACCGCGAGTATTCCATCGAAATAGACCCGCGCACGACCGGGCCTGAGACCATACCGTTGCTGGCCAGATTGGGTTTCAACCGGCTCAGCATGGGTATCCAGGACTTCGACCCGCGGGTACAGCAGGCGGTAAACCGGGTGCAGGCGCCAGACCACACCCTCGGCCTGCTGCGTCAGGCCCGGGATGAGGGCTTTTTGTCGGTCTCTGTCGATTTGATCTACGGCTTGCCATTCCAGAACATGGAGCGCTTCCAGCGGACCCTGGAGATGGTAGTGGACGCCAGACCGGATCGTATTGCCACCTATAACTATGCGCACTTGCCGCGCATGGTCAAAGCGCAGCGGCTGATCCGTGAAGACGACCTGCCGAGCCCGGCCGAGAAGCTCGAGCTGCTGACCGGGACAGTGGATTTCCTGACCCGCAGTGGTTACGAATATATCGGCATGGATCACTTTGCACTGCCGGAAGATGAGCTGGTCAAGGCTCGTGACGCGGGCACTTTGCATCGCAACTTCCAAGGCTATTCCACGCATTCGGACTGCGATCTTGTGGCCCTGGGGGTGAGTTCGATCGGTAAATTGGATACCTGCTACAGCCAGAATCTGAAGCAGCGCAAGGATTACTATGAGTCCATCGATGCCGGGCAACTGCCGATCTATCGTGGTGTGGAGCTAAATCAGGACGACGTGCTGCGTCGTTCGGTGATCCAGAGCACCATGTGTCAGGACGTGGTCGATATGGACGCTATCTCCGACGATTTCGGCATCAATTTCCACGACTATTTTGCGCCTGCGCTGGACGCGCTGAAATCGATGGAGAGCGATGGGCTGGTGTCGCTGGACGAGCGTTATATCAGGGTCACGCCCAAGGGCCGCTTCCTGCTGCGACCGGTGGCGATGTGCTTTGACGCCTACCTTCAGTCCAGCGCGACTCCCGGCCGCTTCTCCAAGGTCATTTGATTTGCTCGGCAAGCCCTGAGTCCTCATGTATCTCGGACTAAAACATCTGCATGTGACTTGTGCAGCGTTCAGCCTCGGATTGTTCATGCTGCGTGGCTGGTGGATGGTCGGCAACCCGGCCCGACTGCAGCAGCGCTGGGTTCGGATCGTGCCCCATGTCATCGACACGGTTTTGCTGGCCAGCGCAATCGCTCTGACGTTTGTCATTCGGCAATGGCCGTTTTATCAGGACTGGCTGACCGCCAAGGTCATTGGCCTGGTGATCTATATCGTGCTGGGTACGATCGCGCTGAAGCGGGGACGCACTCTGCGTGTCCGCCTGGTCGCGTTTTTTTCCGCGATCGCCGTATTCCTGTGGATTGTCGCTACCGCCCGCATGCACGCTGTGTGGTTGCCGACAATCTGATCCGGGCGGTTCCGATCGGCTAGCGCGTATCTTCAGCGGCGACATCAACGCTGCTGATCGAGCTGTGCTGCACACGATCACCGGCGGCGATGCCCAGACGCTTGCTGGTCCCGCCGAGCACTTCCAGAACGAAGCGGACCGGATCCTTCGAGACGATGGACGTGCGGGTATAGGGAACGGTCTGCGCGGCAATCTCGCTGATCGTGCCGTCCGCGCGGATAAACAGCATGTCCAGTGGCAGGGCAGTGTTGCGCATCCACATGCTGACCGGCCTGGTTTCGCCAAAATCGAACAACATGCCCTGTTGTTCATCCATTTCGGTAACGAACATCAGTCCGCGCGCCAGCTCTGCTGGCTTTGTCGCAAGGAGCACGGTGAAGTCGTGGCGCTGACCGTCGGCGGACAGGATCGCTAGCTCGGATTCGGGGAGGTCATCCGGCAGATTTGCGGCCAGTGCCAGTGCGTGCGGCCAGGCGATGAGCATCAGCAACAGACAGGCGGGCAGGCCGGGTGTGCGGAAAGCGGAATTCATGGGATCGGAAATCCTCCGGGCCAGCGGTGCCATCAATTCGGCCCGATGGAAACGGCAAAGGCCCAATTATCCTACAACGGCTGGGAGACTGGCCAAAACGCGACGGGTTCAGATCCCGGTCCTGGCATCGCCGCCATCCCCCGAGGCAGGCTGGAAGCCGGATTTTGCGCTGCAAAATCCCGGTTGAGGCCGGGTGTTGAGCCCCTCGCGAAGACAAATTCAATCTGTAACTACCTGAACTTTAAGGAAAGACATGAATTCGTGGCAGACCCTTATAGGCATTTTTGACTGAAACGGGCTATGCTTTGAGGCCGCATCGAGAGCGGGCAGAAGCCCGGACAGTTTTATCTGTCTTCGGGAGATGCCACACGATCAATGGCGGACCGGTCACCAGCAGTCCCGGGTCAAGAAGGGGTTCTTGCGAGGTGAGCGCCCAGCTCCGGCAACGGAGCGGCGAAGGCTGTCTTATCTCCGTGTTCCCGGAACGCGGCGACCGGTCCGCTACCTACTTATGTTCAATCAAGACCATCACGAGCTGCGTCGGCTATGGCCATCGGCGGTCATCTGATGCAGCACGAGCTCAGTCGTCGAACAAGGTCCTGAGTTTTCGCAGCGCTTGCCGGATTTCCCGGTTTTCCGGTGGGGTACACCCCTCGGCACGCTCAGCCAGCACAGCGATGTAATCCGGATAGGTTGTCTCGTACAGGGATTGACCGGTGGGCGATAGTGAAACGACCATGACCCGCCGGTCGGTACGGGAGGGGTGTCGCGTGATCCATCCCCTGCGCTCGAGACGATCGAGAATCCCGGTGAGTGTTCCTTTTGTGATCAGCGCTCGACCGCCCAGTTCCTTGCAACTCTGCGGACCGCCCTTGCCGAGAGCAAATATCACCTCGGCCTGGGATTGCGTGAGACCGGTATGACGCAGATGCGACGACTCGCACATGCTGAACGCGTGGTAGGTGTTAGCAAGCTCACGCAAGAGCGAAACGACGGGATGCGCCGCCGCCTCCTGCGCAGTTCTGAACTCGACCATGTTTGTCTCCCGGTACCTCTAAACTTGGTCCCGGCGACCGCGTTAGTCAAGTCGATAAGTCAATTTCGGGTCACTTATCCGATTCTTTTATCCAGACGGCGAGCATCAATAGCGTTCTGGTAGATATCCAGATAGCGAGAGGCCGATCTGCGCCAGCCAAAATCACGACCCATACCGCCTCGCTGCAGGCTTTGCCAGCGCTGCGGATCATGACGAAACACCTCGACCGCGCGCCGCACGCCGGCAAGCAGGCCGGCAGGTCCGGGCTGCTCGTAGAGGAAGCCGCTGGCGGCTGTCTTGCCGTGGTTGTCCGCATCGGCGATGGTATCCGCGAGCCCGCCGGTGCGGTGCGCGACCGGCGGTGCGCCATAGTGTTGGGCATACATTTGCACCAGACCGCAGGGCTCAAAGGTTGACGGCACCAGCAGTGCATCGATACCCGCCATCAACTGATGGGCGATCTCCTCGCTGAAGCCACGATGGTAGGCCAGCCGGCCCGGGAAGCGACGCTCAAGCTCCTTTAGCTGGATTTCGTATTCGGCGTTACCGCTGCCCACCGCGAGGATGCGAGCGCCTTCATCAATGATCGCCGGCGCGGCATCGCGCAGGGCTCGCCATCCCTTTTGCGGCGTCATCCGGCCGAGCATGCCAAATAACGGTCCGTTGACGGTCTGGTCCAGACCGAAGCGTTCGCTCAGCGCTTGTGTGTTGCCGGCTCGGGCCGCGAGCTCGTCGGCATCAAAACGGGAGCTTATCAGCGGGTCGGTGGCCGGGTTCCACTCACTGGTATCGATCCCGTTGATGATGCCGCTTAACTGGGCGGCCCGCATTTTCAGCAGGCCCTCCATCGCACAGCCGTAATCCGGGGTCTGAATTTCGCGGGCATAGGTGGGGCTGACTGTCGTCAGCTGATCAGCGTAATACAGGCCAGCCTTCATAAAGCTCAGGTGACCAAAGAACTCCAGCCCGTCCATATGAAACGCAAGCGAGTCGATCCCCAGGCCCTTGCGCACCTTGCGATTGAAGTTGCCCTGGAACACAAGGTTGTGGACGGTGAACACCGCCGCCGCGGTGGCTTCGGTATCGAACTTCAGATACGCAGCCGCGAGGCCGCAATGCCAGTCGTGGCAATGCACCACATCGGCACGCCAGTTATCCGGGCTTTGCGGGCCGCCAAACAAGGCTGCGACCCGCGAGAACACACCGAAACGGATGCAGTTGTCCCAGAAATCCCGCCCATAGTGGTCGCTGTAGGGGTTGCCCGGGCGGTCATACAACGGCGGGCAGTCGATCAGGTAGACCGGAACCTTGCTGCCCGGCATATGGCCCTTGAGCAGACGCACCCGATCGGCTGCCAGCAACGGCTGAAACCAGCGACTGACCGGTTTGGCGCTTATCTTCTGCGCGATACCCCGGTAGGCAGGCATAAGCAGCCGGGCATCCAGGCCGATCCCGCGCTGTGCCTCGGTCAGCGCCCGTGCTATATCCGCCAGCCCGCCGGTCTTGATCAGCGGGTGAACTTCCGCCGACACCTGCAGGACTTTCAGAGTGACGGGCATCGCCTGACTCCCCAGTTATGGCCGCGGCTAGCGCCGAAAGCGCCGGGATTTGATGAAAACTCTAGCACAGGAAGTGACCGCGTATTGTGAGGTAAGCTGTCATCAAACCTGTTCTATAGTCTGCACAGGAACAGTTGTATTCCGCCTTCTTCGGTTCGCCGGCATGCCGGCAAGCGAGACCTCGAAATGAGAATCAAGAAGCCAGGTCGATATGTCAGCAGTCTGACCCGGGAGACCATCGCGGTCATCCTGGCAGGTGGCCGCGGCACGCGCCTGAAGCAGCTCACTCTTAACCGGGCCAAGCCGGCCACGCCGTTTGGCGGCAAGTACCGGATTATCGACTTCCCATTGTCCAATTGCGTCAATTCCGGTATCCGTCGTATCGGGGTCATGACGCAATACAAGGCCCACGACCTGATCCTCCATTTGCAACGCGGATGGGGGCACTTTCGCGGCGAATTCGGCGAGCATGTTGAGATCCTGCCGGCTCAACAGCAGATCGATGCGTCCTGGTACAAGGGCACCGCTGATGCGGTCTTTCAGAACCTGGAATATATGCGGCGGCATCAGCCGGAGCACGTTCTGGTCCTGGCCGGCGACCATATCTACAAGATGGACTACGGCTTGATGATCGCGCAGCACGCCGACAGCGGGGCCGACATCACCGTCGGCACAGTCGAGGTGCCGGTGGACCGGGCGCGGGAATTCGGGGTCTTGTCTGTCGATGAGCATCACAATATCGTCCGCTTCCAGGAAAAACCGGAACATCCGGAGACCATGCCGGGTCGAGAAAATGCGGTGCTCGCGTCGATGGGCATCTATGTATTCAGCTTTGAATTCCTGGAGCAGGCGCTCAAGGCTGACGCGCAAAACCCCGATTCCGTACACGACTTCGGCAAAAACATTGTCCCCGATTCGATCAACCGCCATCGAGTCATGGGCTACGTGTTTGAGGACGATGAAACTCACGTGCAGAATTACTGGCGGGACGTCGGTAACGTGGATGCCTATTACGAGGCAAACATGGAACTGAACCGGTCCGAACCGGAGCTGGATTTATACGACACTACCTGGCCGATCTGGACCTATCAGGAACAGTGTCCGCCGGCCAAGTTCGTGCCTGATGACGAGAGTCGCCGCGGCATGGCGATCGCTTCAATGGTGTCCGGGGGTTGCATCATCCACGGTGCGACGGTGCGTAACTCGGTGCTGTTTTCCAACGTACGTGTCGGTCAGGCCTCGACACTGGAAGGCGCCGTGGTGCTGTGCGACGCACAGATAGGGGCGAACTGCCGGCTGCGGCGGGTGGTTATCGACGAGAATTGCAATATCCCGGATGGTACTGTGATCGGCGAAAATCACGACGAAGACCGCAAGCATTTCTTTGTGACCCGCCGGGGCATCGTCCTGGTGTCACCTGACATGCTCGCCGGTCTGCCGGCGTCGGCGAAATCGGGCGAAAACGTCAGCCCTTTGCCGGTGGGGCGATATGCACGTTAAAGCTGATGCTGACCCGGTCTTGATCGCTGCGGTTGACCTCGACGCCATGCTCCAGCCATGAGGGAAACACATACATCCGGCCTTCCTCCGGCAGCATCCTCGCCTCATTGGCAGTGAACACGGTTTCTTCGGTGATCGCCGGCGGCGTCATCAAACTCATCAGGCGTGGATCCCGGAAATAGATGCTGCCGCAGTTGGCGGGTATCTGGATGTAATACACCCCGCTCAGATGGCAGTTAGGGTGGATATGTACTGCGTTTGATGCGCCGGGATCGCTGACGTTGACCCAGGCCTCAAGCTTAAAGCCCAGCTCAGGGTGATACTTCTGTGATTCGGCTATCGTCCGCGCGACGGCAAGTATGCGGTCACAGATCGGCTTGAATTCAGCGATCTCCTGAATGTTGTTCTTGCTTTGCCAGCCGATTTCGTTGGTTTTTCTTACCCCGACCGGATCCTGCTGCCGCAACCAGTAGCTCAGTCGGAGCATTTCCTGGTTGAACGATTTATAGTCTTCGAATACGGTCGTCCAGACCAGCGTCGGAAACAGGGGGCGCGCGACAATCTCTATCGTCATGATCTCGCTACCAGCGGTTTGAGTGATGCGCCACGCAGGTTAGCCCCGGATCGGGGACTTGTCGAGGGTACAGCGCCGGCGACATTTCCCGGATGCCGCTGCAACTTTATCCCGGCCTGAGGCATCTACTTTCTGAAAGGGGTCGCCAGGCCGCTGGCGATGTCTTTTTTTTCATTGCCGCAGCCTCGCAGCTGCATCGAGTCATTGAACCAGAGCTCCGGAGTATTTCTCATGCCTCAGTTTTGTCCCAGCCGCCTGCTGTTGTTTACGTTGTTTGCCATACTCGGTCTGGCCATGACCCCGGCGCTCGCCCAGGACACCCCCGAGTGGGTGGTAAAGAGCAACCTGAATACTCATTACGTACTCGAGCAGTCGGCGCGGTTTAATCCCGAGTCCGCATCGCGCAATGGTCTTGAGGGTGTTGACGACCGGATTGTCGATCTTGGGCCTGATCTGACCCGGCGGACCAACGAGATGCTGGAACAGACCAAGGTCGAGCTGGGGCGCAGACTGGCCAAAACTGAGGATCCGAGAATCCGTCAGGACCTGGAAATCCTGATCGACAGCCAGGACCGACAATTGCGTCAGAATCGGCTGGATGAGGAATTGACGCTGCCGTATTTCAACGTGCCGCAGTTCTTCTATTTCAGCTTGAGCGGCTTGCTGGACCCGCAGCTTCCACGGGCGCGTCAGGAGGCAGCCCTGGTCCGGCTGGTGCGCTACGCAGGCCTGGAGGAGGGCTATACGCCGTTGACCGATCAGGCCCAGGCGCGGATGACAGAGCGGCTGGGAGACAAGGCGCTGCTGACCCCGTTTCGCGGCGAGCTGCAAAGAGACCTGGGCACCAGCCCGCAGTATATGGCCGGCATCGCGCAGCTGTTCGCAGCGCTGGATATCGAAGACTATCAGGCACCGCTGGCGGTACTGACCGAACAGGTCCAGGCCTATGACGACTGGCTGCGCAGCGAGATCGAGCCCATTGCCCGGGATGATTTTCGTCAGCCGCAGGCGCTTTACACTTTGGCGCTGGAACAATGGGGTGTAGCGGACACGCCGGAAAGACTGATCAGTGACGCGCTGGCTGGTTTTGTGGAAATCAGGAACGAAATGGAAGCGCTTGCGCCTCTGCTGGCGGAGGAAAAAGGCTGGGAGCTGACGGATTACCGCGACATGATCCGCGAACTGAAGAAGGAGCAGTTTGCGGCCGACCAGATCCTGCCACGTTATCAGGCGGCCAATTCGGCACTGGAGCAGATCATCCGCGAACACAATATTGTCAGCATCCCTGCACGGCCCTTGTCGATCCGGTTGGCCAGCGAGGCTGAAACCGCGGCGACGCCGCAACCGCATCTGCGACCCCCGCGACTGGTCGGGAACACCGGCGAATTGATCGAGTTTCTGATCCCGGCATTGCCCGAGTTGGCCGAGGGAGAGACGGCTCCGGTCAACGACACTACCTACCAGGCCATGGCCTGGACCTTGTCCGCCCACGAGGCCCGGCCCGGTCACGAACTTCAGTTTTCGGCAATGCTCGAGGCCGGGGTGTCGGACGCGCGCGCGCTGTTCGCCTTCAACAGCGTCAATGTGGAAGGTTGGGCGCTGTATGCAGAGGCTGAGGTCAAGCCGTATCTGCCATTGGAAGGGCAAATGATCGGTCTGCAGGCACGGCTGTGGCGCGCGGCGCGGATGTTCCTCGATCCGATGCTTAATACCGGACAGATTTCGGTTGCGAAGGCACGCACCATCCTCGAGGAAGACGTGGTGATGGAGCCCGTCACTGCCACTGCGGAGCTGGAGCGCTATACCTTCCAGATCCCAGGCCAGGCGACCGCTTACTTCTATGGATATCGCAAGCTGATGGAGCTAAAGGGGGCCACGGAGCTCGCGCTAGGCGATCGCTTTGATCGTCAGGCTTATCACGACTTCGTGCTTTCCCAGGGTTTGCTGCCGCCACCGTTGCTGGCCAAGGCCGTAAGGGAGGAATTTATTCCCGCGCAGTCAGGGGCTGGTGGGGAGAATCCGCTCTGAGCCCATATTGATCCCCAGCGGGCCACGGGGGACGTAGGTCTGAATGCGCTGGCCGTCACGCAGGATGTCGACGGCCACCATTTCTCCGGGATCGCCGTCGCGGCTCTCCCGACGCAGATCGCCGGCCTGGTAGATGCGTCGGCCGTCGTAGCGAAGCAGGATGTCGCCATCCATGACGCCGGCGCTGTCTGCTGCAGAACTGGCCAGCACCCGGCGTACCTGTACCTGGTTGGGTTGTCCCAGCGCATAGAGATAACGCGCATAGGTGTCTTCATCCATGCCTTGTTCAAGCTCGTCAAGCTGCTGTCGCAGCGCGCGTTGTTCGTCGACAAAACGCCGGGTGCGCAACCAGCCTTCGCGGTTAGCCTGATCGCGCAAGTAAAGCTGGGCCATGGAAATCTCGTCGTGGCGCTGGCGGTAAAAAGCCGCCTGATCCGGGCTGAACCCGGCGGCAACAAAGGCCTCCTCGCTCACCTCTCCACGATTGCCGCCACCGATTCCGGTGACCGCGCTGGCGGTCGGTGCAGCGGCGGGCGGATCGGGCTGCAGCGTAGCCTCCAGCCGCGCCATTCGCGCCTGCAGCGCAGCGACCTCATCCTCCAGCCGCAACCGCTCTTCGACTTCACGATCCAGCAGCTCGGCGACCACCGACACGGGCAATCGATCAGCGGAAAGAATCTCGGCAGCGCCTGGGTCGGCGGGCACCGAAGCGCCCGGCATTTCGCGCACAGGCTCTCCTAACTGCACGGCAAGCATCACAGTGGCGGAAGTGACGACCACCAGGCCGGCGGCAATCCAGTTTGGACTGACAGGTATCATCGTTTGAGTCTCTGTAAGGTGCGGGCCGAAAAACCAGGTCCGTACCCGTTAATCAGACCGGAGGAGCCTGACAAAGTTCGCCCCACCCAGGGCGTCTTCGCCCGGGTGGGACGTCACAAAACTCTTTCCGGGCAGCTTGTGCCGGAGCTGGTCTGACGGAGAAACCGCCCCGGTTTTACTCCAGCCGGATATCGATCCCGTCGACACCCAGGCTTAGCGCGAGGCCCTTGGACTCGGGCGACTTCAGACGGAGTTTCACGCCTTTTTTATTCTCCAGCCAGACATCTCCCTTGCCCGAATCAACCACGGTATAGCCCACCTCGGCCGCACCATAGACGCCCGGGAAATCACCCAGTGCATTCATGTTCCAGACATCCCCGTCCAGTTCCACTTTGTGCACGCCGAAACCGCCCAGCTTCAGGCCGTCCATTTTGAATCCGTAGGACTGACCCTGATAAGAGAGCGTCCCGCCGCCGATATCGCCTCCGACCATCCACATGATCTGGGTTTCGTCGATACGGATCGTTGCGGACGGGGTCTTGTCCGTCGGCGCTGTGGTGGTCATTGATGCGGACGGACTGCTCGGTGCCGCCGAGGGTGTAGAACAGGCAGAAATGCCCAGGCAAAGGATCGCAAGAGTTGCCTGGGTCAGCTTCGTGAACATCGTTTGCATCGCAATTCCCTCGTGAAAGCTTATCTGAGTTGAGGATTGTTTTATCCAGTCAATGTCTTCAGACGGGCGCTTTCGACGCATGCCAGGATCGCTGGAGATCGGGATGATGATGGCTCGACTGGGAGATATCGCAAGGCCGTATGCAGACGCGCCAATGTTACCGTTAGTTACCGCGCTGATCCATCAGGCGCGGTGGGTAAACATCAGTAGATAAACACTGGAGGGCGCCTCATTTCTGCGAGCCCCCACGAATCCCGGCGTGGCCTGGTCCTCGCGCCGAGGGACTCGCAGGGAACGGTGTCCGCCACGGTCGACCGCTTAATTGACCCCGGCGGTTCGGGTCTGATTTTCCATGTCGGCGACTCGCACCTGTTCCCGCATGGCGGCAGTCGACTCACGCATCCGGCGCAGCAGATCGTTGTAGCGATCTTCACTGCGTATCGAATCAAACGCCAGATGATGTTCGATCATGCCGTGGCGCCGCCAGCCGAGATCGAAAGCCTGCTGGAGACGATCCAGAGCTTCGTCGCTGCGCCCGTCCAGAGCGGCTACCGCGGAGGCCATCAACTCAGTGCGAGGCCCTCCGGCGCCCTGGCGACGTGCCTGGTCTAGCAGCACTTCGCATTCCGCAATCACTCGTCTGGCCGCGTCTTCTTTCGCTGAGCGGCGATAGGCGACAGCCAACACGGTGAGCGTCTCGACATCCTTTACCTGACGCCGGCCCTCGTCGGTCTCCAGGGCGCGTTCCAGCAGCTGGATGCCGCTATCGTAATCGTGCATCAGCACCCTGCCGGTCCCGGCCCAGCTCAACACATGGCGGCTTTGGTAGTCCATGCTCCCCGGCGTTTTCTGTTCGAGCTCGGCGGCTTGCGCCGACGCGTAGGCGTCCAGCGCAGACGGCTGGCCCGCCTCGAAATAGTAGGCGGCGCGGTAGTTGGCCAGCATCGGGTTTTCTGCTGCGAGGGCCTGAGCACGCTGTAGCCAGTACTCGGCGGCCGTCTTGTCGTCCAGCCACAGATAGCTTCTGGCCATGGCAATCACGCTCTGCGGTTCAGTCTGGTCCAGCTCCAGCGCTGTTCTGGCCAGCTCCAGCGAGCGATCCAGGTGACCGTAGTCCGCGGACCAGCCAGACATCTGTCTAAGTACCGGGGCTGACCTCGGCGCATATTCCAGTACCCGCTGGAATATCACCATGCCCGCGTCGTACATTCCCATGGACATCAGACTGGAGGCCAGATTGCCGTTGATGACGGGGTGTAAGGGGTCCAGATTACGTGCTTTGGAAAAGGCGATGTTGGCGGCCTGCAGGCGCCCCTGATCCAGTAGCAGACCGCCCAGCCACATCTGCGCCATCGCGTATTTAGGGTCGAGCTCGATAGCTTTGCGGTAAGCCTGCTCGGCAGCGCCGGGCTGGCCATCATGAGCCTTGAGCAGTCCCAGCGAGGCATAGGCCTCCGCCAGTCGATCGTCGAGAGTCAGGGCGCGGGCTATCGCTCGCTCGGCCACTTCCCTGGCCTGCTCCAGCGGGACATTCGCATATCCAACGCGCAACAGGTGCGCGTCCGCAATACCGCTATATGCAAGTGCGTAGTCCGGGTCGATGGACACGGCCTGTTCGAACAGACGGATCGCATCCAGCAGAGATTCCGGCGTGCGGCGATGGAATGCCACCCGCCCCTCAAGATAACGTTGATAGGCGGCCGCGCTGGTGGTCCCTGGCCGGCTGAATGCCTGTTCGTCTGTGCCCAGGACCTCTCTGCTCAGGGCCGAGGCTACCGATCGACCGATTTCTTCTTGCAGATCAAGGATGTCATCCAGCTTGCGGCTGTAGGTGCGCGACCAAAGGTTGAAGCCGTCGGCCACATTGATCAGCTGGATTGTAATCCTGACCTGCTCGCCGTCATGGCGCAGCGTGCCCGCGACCACGGCATCCACGTCGAGCTGTCGACCAATCTCGCGCACATCTTCCTGCGCACCGCGAAACGCGAACGAGGAGGTCCGCGCAGCGACGTGTAAACCGTCCAGACTGGCAAGAGAATTAAGCAGTTCCCCTGCAAGTCCGTCGCCGAGATAGCCGGTTGTGCCGTTCTCGCCCAGTTCAATGAATGGCAGCACCGCAACCGAACTGATCGCTGCCTGATGCTTGCTGTTGATGGTCGGGGCGTTGACCAGCAGGCCCACAATAAGCGTGACCAGGATGGCCATGATCAGGAAATCCAGACGCTGGCCGTGGAGCAGGGAGTGGGCGCGTAAGGAAGCTGAACCAGCGGCGCTGGTATCGTCGCCATTGGGCTCCAGCGCCCAGGCCACGATCAGCGCCAGCGGGAAACCGGCTATAGCCAGCGCCAGCACCAGGCGCACACCCCATTCCGGCAGAAACAGCGCGGGCTGCAAAATGTCGGTGACCTGCACCGCCAGCCAGGCGATCACGCCGTAGGCCGCAGCGATCTTATACAGACGTTTGCGTCTCAATTCGCGGAGAGATTCGTTCATTCTCTCCGTGGTGAAATGCAGTTTGGCGCTCATGTCCCCCGGCCAGATGGTTTGATGCTGGAGAAAAACTCCCGAGACAAACGTTTCTCGCCTATTAATTGATGGGACCGTCGACAGCCCCGGTGGTTCACGCCTTCGCGATCGCCAAAGCTCCGCGCACGCGCTAGCGGTGCGGATTAAATGCACATGAAATTTCGCCGCCATGAGTGTCTATGATGGAGAGGCACATTTCATTCGAGGCGAAGTGATTTGAGCGCGTTCACCACTCTGATAGAGCCTGCCGATCTCGCAGCCGGCATGGTGGAGAAGAATTTTCATGTGGTCGACACCCGTTTCCGGCTGGCCGATCCGAGTGCTGGTGAGCAGGTGTACCGTGAAGGCCATATTCCGGGTGCCGTCTATCTGCATCTGGAGCGTGATCTGTCAGGCGGCATAACCGAAAAGAGCGGACGTCATCCGCTCCCGGATCCAGGGATTTTCGCCGCGCGCCTGGGCCGGGCCGGCATTTCCAACGATGATCAGGTAGTGGTCTACGATGACGCGGCCGGGGCCATCGCCGCGCGCTTGTGGTGGATGTTGCGCTGGATCGGGCACAGGCAGGTCGCAGTCCTCAACGGTGGCCTGGCGGCCTGGCTGGATGCAGGCCACGGGCTGCAACAGGGTGCGGGACAGGTCAGGCCGAACCACTTTGTTCCCGGGTCTGGCAGCATGCGCGTGGTTTCAACAGAAAAAGTGCTTGGCCGAAGCGGAACGGCGCCACCGGTGATTATCGATGCCCGCGAGCGGTCGCGGTTTCTTGGCCAGACCGAACCAATTGACACCCGTGCCGGGCGGATACCCGGCGCGATAAGTTTTCCATATACCGATAATCTCGAGAAGTCAGGCCGAATGCGCGACCGCGCAGAGCTCCGGCGACGCTGGCGCAAATTGCTCGGTGATACACCCGCAACCAGGATCGCCTGTATGTGCGGCTCAGGGGTTACGGCCTGTCTCAACCTGCTGGCGATGGAGGTGGCGGAGTTGCCCGGCGCCGCCTTGTATGCCGGTTCCTGGAGCGAGTGGATCCGGGACCCTGGAAGACCGATTGCCAGCGGCGAGCCATAGCGCGGCGTCGCCGATTCAGTTGGCCAATATCACTTTGCCCGTGTTGTTGCGCCCTTCTATCCACGCGTGGGCATCAGACACCTGTTCCAGTGGGAAGCAACGATCAACATGGGGCCGAACCCAGCCTTCAGCAACGCCCTTGAGGATCGCTCCCAGCCAGCTGTTGAGCTGTCCCCGAGCCTGATACATCTGATGGATATTGCAGCCGAACACGCCGCGATTGCCACGAATCAGCCGGGCTGGATGAAACACCGGTGCGCCGAGCATGCCGCGCAAGAGACTCAGCTTGCCAGCCAATCCTGGACGTGCGGCTTCCGTGATGCCAAACATGCCGAGTCGGCCTGCCGGCGCGAGCAGACTCAGGCTTTGTTTCCAACTGCCCGGTCCCATCGGATCGATGATCAGATCCACGCCCCGGTCGCGGGTCAGTGAACCGACCTGCCGATCCCAATCCGGTTGCCGATAGTCGATCGCATGATCCAGGCCTCTCGAAAGCAGGAACTCATGTTTGCCGGGGCTGGATGTGCCGATCGTTGTGGCGCCGATGTGGCGGGCGATGTCCAGCGCGGCCAGACCGACGCCTCCTCCGGCGTTTTGTATCAGCACGGTCTGATCCGTGCGCAGCGAGCCCATCACCACCAAGAGCACCCAGGCGGTGATGTAGTTCAGCGGCAACGCGGCAGCCTCAGTGAAGTCGAGGCCGGCCGGTTTGACCAACACCCGGTCGGCGTCGATAACGTGATACCCGGCGTAAGCACCGTAGTCGGTCAGCGCGAGCACTGGCTGACCCACCCAGATCGGGTCGACCCCCTCGCCAACGCCATCGACAACGCCGGCAAGCTCATGGCCCAGCACGCACGGCAATGGGGGAGCACCCGGATAGACACCCTGTCGGATCAGAATATCCGCGAAATTGATCCCGGCGGCGGCGACCTCGATTCGCAACTGGCCAGGGCCGGGTTTCGGTATCGGCGCATCTTCCAGATTCAGCACATCCGCAGCGCCGCGACGTCTGAGCACGACCTGTCGCATGACTGGCGCTGCACTGGTGTCAGGCTCTGTGCTCACCTGCGCGGCACCGGCCCGTGCTGATGGGCAGCGGCCGGAGCGGCCGCCGGGGCGATGCTCCGATAGGCATCGCCGCTGTATCTTTCCGCAATTTGCGCCAGGCGCTTATCGATCTCGTCGCGGTCCAGCCAGCGTCCCCGGACCATGACCCCGAGCGGTTGGCGAAGCGTTGACAGGTCCAGTAGCGGGTTCGAGGACACCAGTATCAGATCGGCTTCGCTGCCCTCAACGAGCGTGCCGAATTGACCGCCGGCGTGAAAAAAATCAGCCGGGTAGGCAGTACCTGTGCGCAGCGCCTGATACGGCGTCAGACCGGCGGCAACCATTTCATCGAGCTCGTCGTGAATGGAGAATCCGGGAACATTGAATACCTGGGGGGCGTCGGAGCCGAGCAGCAAGCCCGCACCCTGTTGATGCAGTGCCTTGGTCAGCGCCGCACGGATAGCGACGAATCGAGACACCAACTCTGCATCATAGCCAGGGTCGTCCAGGATGCTGCGCTTGCTGGCGATCCAGCCCGCAAGCATGTCCCGGGGCACATATTGCATGCCCGGGCCCTGCGCAGTAATCAGCGGGTCTTCAGGCGACACGAAATTCTCGATCAGCGACAGCGTAGGTACGTTCCAGACCCCGGCCAGCTCGGTGTCCCGCGCGAGCTGCGGGATCAGACCAACATTTACGGCCTCGGTCAGACCCAGGCCGAACAGTCCCGGATCCTCCGGGGCCAGCGTCCCCGCCGGCAGCATCGCCTGCATATAGCCATCCAGGTGCTCTATCGTGGCCTGTCCGGAGGCAAACGCGACCTCGAGCCCGACTTCTTCCGGGACATGGCCGGTGAACGGTATCTCCAGCTCTTGAGCCGTGCTGGCGATAACCCGGTATTCCTCGATGCTCAGGCCCGGATGGAGCTTCAAAAAGTCGTAGCCCCGACCGGCCTGTACTTCGACCATGCTGCGCGCCTGGTCGACGCCGTCCACGCTGTTTCCGTTGAGCGATGGGCCCGAAGTAAAAAGACGTGGCCCCAGCACCTGGTGACTGGCGATCTGCTGCCGGAGTTCCAGGTGGCATGGTGCGCCGAGCATGCCGCGGGCCGTGGTCACGCCGTTGGCGACGAACAGCATCAACACGTCCTGGAGCCAACCCTCGCGCTGGCGGCGTCCAGGAATGTGCGCATGCATTTCGGCCAATCCG
>Ga0316191_10000918_pt1 | contig 20030 bp, 20 predicted proteins | sample Eddworburr2cm_MG_FD_204928 | JGI IMG/M metagenome (GOLD analysis project Ga0316191, IMG submission 204928) | Coastal sediment microbial communities from Maine, United States - Eddy worm burrow 2 cm | ecosystem: Environmental > Aquatic > Marine > Coastal > Sediment | place: USA: Maine... | reverse complement strand
CCCGAATTTCCAATATTCAGGACATCAAGACCATCTCCCGTTCCTCGGTGATGACTTATCGGGACTCCACCAAGAGTTTGCGGAGCATTGCGAGGGAGTTGGGTGTCAGCACCATTCTCGAGGGTGGCGTTCAGCGTGCTGGCGATCAGGTCCGGATAAACTTGCAGTTAATTGATGCTGAAGCGGACATGCCTTTATGGGCACAAACCTACACCCGGGAGCTAAGCGCCACGAACGTGTTTATTGTACAGGCTGAGATTACCGAGGCTGTCGCGGGTGCCCTGCAGGCCGTTCTTTCGGCAGACGAACGTAGTAAGCTTGAAAAACAGCCAACCGCAAATCTGCAGGCGCTCGATGCGTATTATTTGGGTAATCAGCTCATAAACGAGGCAACTTCAAAGAGCACTGGAGAAGCGATTTTAGCCTATCAGGCAGCCATAGGTTTCGATCCTGAATTTGCCCTGGCTTACAGCAAACAGGCATCGGCAGAGCTTGCGCAGGTCGTGGCCAGCGGTCTGCCGATCGAAGTCCAACTTGAAAAGAGCAGGCCGTTGATCGATCAGGCGATTCTGCTGGACCCGCAATCGAGCGAGGCTTTCACTGCGCTTGGAATGTGGTACCGATACTCAAGAGATACCGATAAGGCCATTCAAGCCTATGAGCAGGCAATGGCACTGGGCCCCAATAACGCGGCGGCGTTGTCGGGCTACGGCACTATGGTTCAATACTTTATGTCCGACCCGGCTGCAGCGATCAAGTTGTACCGGAGGGCCATTGAACTGGATCCCCAGAATATCGGCCTCAAGCTTGAATTAGCACGAGCCGTGCCGGAAGAAGAAGGCATTCGAATGCTGGAACGCATCGTTGTCGAGCATCCGAATTATGCGAATACGTATCGTGATCTTGCATTTCTCTACTCTGACTCGGAATTCCGCCACGACAAAGGAATCAGGATTCTGCGCAAGGCTTATGAATTGAATCCGAACCACCCCTCGAATTCAGTCTGGAACGCCATAATGTATTGGAGGTTGGGAGACTATGACAACACCGCGCTGTGGATGAACAATATTGCGAGACTAGTGCCTGATCCTGAAGCAGCACGTGTCTATCGCGGTTGGGCTTTTATCGCCCAACGCGATTTCGAAAACGCACGCAGGGAATTCGGGCGCCCGACTTTGAACGATGGTCTGTATTGGCTCGGCGTTTTCTACCTGGGAAGCCTCGATACGGCGGAAGGCCGACCCGATGATGCGATCGAGCGATACAAGGATTACGCTGCAGAATTTGATGGCAGCAAATCGAACGTCAAATTTTACTATGGAATCGCGGCCATAAAAGCCTACCAGGCCCTGGGTGAGCAAGAAAAAGCACAGGCACTGATAGACGAAATGATCTCAGTCATCGAGGCTAATCCATCGGCGGATTACCACGACTCTGCCATTCATGATGCGTCGATCTATGCGTTGTCAGGACAAGAGGAAACAGCGATTGCGATTCTGGAGGAGTGGGTGAACCGGGGAGGCGCTACCTCGTTGTTGCAGCAAGATACCAGGCACGGATTAGGCGGGCTTACGGACAATCCGCGATACCAATCAATCTTTCGTACCGTTAATAACCGCTTAAGCGAGCAAAAGGCAAACCTTGCCCGTTGGGAAGCCAGCGGTGAAATGCTACCGATGCCCAGAGAAGTCACTGATCCACGGTAGCAAGTTTCCGCTTCTGGCCTATAGAACTGGATTCTTACCGCTGCTGAATAAGTTCGGTTACCGGTCGTAAGCGGTTGGTCACTTCCACTCATTTCTACTGAAACGAAGGTCAACTTTTGGCTGCGGATTCAATCGGTCAATGCAACACCTAAACTCTAACTACAGAGAGAGGGATGTTGAAAATGAAGTAGCGACCGCTACTAGGTCTTGCTCCGGTTTGATGGACACTTTCAATGTCCGCATAATGCGGCAGGAGGTGTTCCATGACAAAGAAGCAGCCATAGAAATTGAACTGTTTTCAACAGTCCCAAGGACTGCTTCCGGCCAGGAGCCGATGTTTAGACTAAACTTGATCTAAAAATATGCCATTGGGCCTCTTTAGTTACACATACATCCAGAATTCAAGAAGCTGATTTAGTGGTATTCTCAACCTCCTATTGGCTAACCAAGTTATGGGGAGAGTACGTAATGCATCGAAAATTGCTGTTACTTGTTCTTTGTTGTTTCTTCATTGGTTGCGACGACTCGCAAGCCGTTTCCACAACTACAGAAGATACAATCTCAAGCTCAACAGAGAATGTTCTTTCGCTTGATATAGTGGGGTGGTCATTCGTCGGACCGAATGAGATCGGATCCGGCTGGACAACAATCAGAATAACCAATAACTCTGGTATGACTCATCATGGATTGGTCTACCGCCTGCCCGATGGTATCTCTGCCGAAATGGTTTCCGATCAAGTCATAAAACCGATACAGGAAAGTCTGACAGCAAATATCGCAGGTGATTTGGAAAAGGCCGCAGAAATCATGAAGACGATACCGTCCTGGATCGGTGACCTGGTCTACATGGGTGGTCCCGGAATGATGTCCAGCGGTGTCGTCGGTGAGGCGACTATGTACCTGGAGCCCGGCAACTATGTTGTCGAGTGTTACGTTAAAACCAATGGCGTTCAGCACAACTACAATCCGGTTCCCGGGGCGCATGGCATGGTAATGCCGTTGACCGTGAAGGCAGAACCGGGAGGAATGTCAGAGCCCAATGCAAGTGTGACATTGGAAATTTCAAACTCTGGATACATGATCGCAGATGGCAAATTCGTCGCGGGTGAGAACGATGTCCGCATAAAATTTGTTGAGCAGAAGCTTTACAACAATTTCGTCGGGCACGATGCTCACTTCTTCAGGATTAACTCCGACACAGACGTCGAGGCGAGTGCCAGGTGGGTTGACTTTTTCCCTAATGACGGTCAGCAAACACCGGCCCCCGCTCACTTTGTTGGGGGCATTCATGACATGCCTGAAGGTTCGACCGCTTATTTCAAACTAACACTTGAAGTTGGTGAATACGGTGTCGTTGCCGAAGTGCCAGATGCACGCGAAGTCGGGCTATTTACAACATTCACCGTAGCGGACAACTGATTCCAGGATTCTGATCAAGACCTACAATGAAAGTGAATTTCGGGAGGCCGCTATTGGCCGTTAACTGCTATAGGTGATACTAGGAGTTGAACTGCCGCTTCTGAGCGCATAGCGGTCTTTGATTTTCGCCAAATTTGCAAGCGACCATAAATCACAACAAGCCCGATCGGCAAGTGTGGATTGCAACCGTTCCCTCAGAAATTGGTTTCAATTCCTAGTGAGGCTATGAGTTTGTAGTATCCAACAAGAGCAACTACAAAGAATATAATTATTAAAATCTCATGCTTAAAGCTATGGCGGTGAAAAAACTCCCTGTCTCTGTGACGAACAACATCCATGAGTTCATCGGCAAATCGAATTGAGAGAAATGTGCCTGCTGCAGACAGTAAAATTACAATCCAATATGGATAGGGATTGCTAAGAACAGCATGTAAGAGCATCGTCAACTTGGTTGTTTGATAGTATTCGACAAAGTAAAGCAATGAAACAACATTTATCGTTATCGCTACTGTCCAAACAGCGACTTCCGACACTAGCATTCGAATGCCAAATAGAAGCCTGAGAGGGAAGTCCAACAAGAAGCCAGCGTCTGCAATCGGTGTACAAAGAACAAAAAAAGACCAAGTTAGTGCAGATGTTATTCCACCGGTCATTACGCCGAATTGGAAACTGAGGTAAGAAAAGTAAGCTGCCAACAAAACACAGAGCAGAAGAAACTTATAGAGAAGCTGCTTTTTAGGGTGAGTTTCTTTTTTGTCAGCAGGATGCGTCATCTTGGAAAAGAAATTTATCAGTAACAGTACAATTTCTTGTCGACTTGGTGCGAATGTCTTCTTTGGAACCAGTCCTTCACGCAGCATAGACAAATTACCGCTTCAGATTATACATCTAATGTCAGCTCCTGGCCGTTAGCCGCCTATTGCCATACTGTTAACTGACCTTCCGCTTTCCGGCGCATAGCGGACGGTCGCCAAGCGATATTTTCAGCGATGTGCAGGGCTGCAAACGGCCACTAACGGAGGTGGGGTTCCTCAATAAATCCCCGGAATCAACCGATAGTGCACGCGTCGTGCATAGTCTCGATAGCCCGGCAACTCTTCCTGTAAAGTCTGGTCTTCCAGCGCGGTTCTGATCACCGCGATGATCAACGCCACAGCGGCCGGAATAAGTGTCCACACCGAGCCTAAGGCCAGCACAATGCCCACCAGTGGCGGAATATTTCCGGCGTAACCCGGATGCCGCACAATCCGGTATGGACCAGTGTCACACACCACATGCCCTCGACCCGTCTGAATACGCACCACGCTGGAAAAAAACCGGTTTTCGGCCAATGCCCACGCAGCGAAAGCATATCCGAGCGAGATCAGGATAAAACCGAGCACGATGAGCCATAGCGGAAATTCGGGAGACCAGCCATAGCGGTGATCCAGCCCTGCTACAATGACCAGTGGGTACCCAATACTCACCGCCATCAGTGGCGCAAGCACTTTGTCCCAGGCTTTTGCGTTTTGGATGCTCTCAATGTTTTGTCGTTCGGCCATCAGGCCGGGATGTCGCTGTTCAGCCCACATGCGCCCCCCTATACCAGCGACAACGATCAGCAGAGAATAGACCCAGGCCTGCCACCAACCAAAATCCCCTCCACACCCCAATAGAACCAGTGGTATGGAGAGGTACACCACAACCAGACGGCTCCACTGGCGAGGGGACACAGTTTGCACTGCCTTTGGGTTACTTGGTCTTGATACCATACTATTTCCCAGGACAACTTATCCGCCCGAGTGATCGCGTGTTGTCCAGGTACATTTGACAATATTTTGGGTCAGAATCAAAGCTGATTGCAAAGGCCGTGATTGGCCGGGTGCCGTCCTTCGCCAGGTTGAAATTCACAGTTGATGAGCGTCTGCTTCCCGCTGGAAAGCGGCTATTGGACATGCGGAAATTTTAACTTTACTAATGGCTGCACTCGGCCAGATGGTCTTGCCCCAGTTTTTCGGACCACCCAGTTAAGTCCCCATGGCCTGTCGCTCGAACTGTACCGGAGAAGTATAGCCGAGGTAGCTATGGGACCGTTGACGATTGTAAAACCGCTCAATGTAGTCGAACACATCGGAGCGAGCTTCCTCCCGGGTCCGGTATCGCACCCGGCTAACACGTTCACGCTTCAGTAAGCTGAAGAAGCTCTCAATCGCCGCATTGTCATAACAACTACCCGCGCCACTCAGACTGCAGCGAATACCGTGTTGCTTCAGCACTGCCTGATAATCGTCGCTCAAGTACTGGGCGCCACGGTCCGAGTGATGAATAAGATCAGTTTCGGGTCGACGTTGACCAAGTGCCATGTTGAGTGCGTTCAGCGCCAGCTGGCGGTTGATACGCCGGCTCATTGACCAGCCAATGATCCGCCGCGAGAACAGATCCATGACCGCTGCCAGGTACAGCCAGCCCTGCCGGGTGGGGATATAAGTGATGTCAGAGACCCAGCGTTCATCCGTACGACTCGCACTAAAGTTCTGTTGCAGCAGGTTCGAAGCGGCCACCGCAGGACTAACACCTTTGGCCCGATACCGTTTCTTCGGACAACCCCGCAAGCCCGCTTGGCGCATCAATTTGGCTACCTTATGTCGGCCACAGGATTCACCAGATACAAGTAATTCCTGATGGATCTTAGGACTCCCATATACGCCACTACTCTCAGCGTACAACGTGTGGATCATGCGAGTTAATGCCCGGTCACGCCGAGCCCTGGCACTCTCAGGCCGCACTCGCCATGCGTAGTAGCCACTGCGCGATACCCGTAAAGCAGAACACATCATCCTGACCGAATGGTGATTGCGACGTCGATCGATACAACGGTATCTCATTTCGACTCCTTGGCAAAGTAAGCCGCCGCTTCCTTTAAAAAATCCCGTTCCTGCTTGATCTTCTCCAGTTCCCTTCGAAGTTGAGTCAGTTCCTGGTCGCGACTCTTGCCATGTCCAGGGAAGGCCTTATCCCCGTGCAAATGTAACTCGTCACGCCAGCGCCGCAGTTGTCGCGTGCTGACACCGAGTTCCTCGCTGACCCGCACATCGGTCATACCTTCTTCGCTGCCCCGCTTCAGGGCCTCACGCTTGAACTCATTGCTGTAGCGTTTTCTCTTTGTACTCATTACACACCTCCTAGCGCATTATCGCGCCTTTAGAGGGTGTCCATAAAACCGGGGGAAGACCAAACTGCAGTCATTACTAAAAAATGTATCCGGCCCCTTTACTCGGCCCCTTTACTCCGGCCCCTTTACTGCTGCGGCCCCTTTGCTGATATCAACATACGGTGCGTAACGAATTACGCACCCTACTCAATTACTTACTGCCCGGCACGGAAAGGATAGTTCGCAAACATCTCGGCGATCCCGTCCATGACGTCCTGGCGCAGTTCGCCGCTCTTTTGTTTTTCATTTATCCGGCCAATGGCAATACCTTCCCAGACCATGCGTTTTTGGGCGATGTCAACCATATCCACATTGACCGTGCCCTCGGTATACTGGCTGACATGGGTGCTCGTTCCATAGCCGTATCCACCCCAGGGATCATACATGCCGCCACGGTAGCCATAGTAGCCGCCGTACATCATCGGATCCGATGTCGTTGTTATCTTGGTCTTGTCCTCCAGACGGGCTGAAACATTGATCAGCAGGTCGGGATTGGCAGATTTAACGTAACCACGTGGTAGCATTTGAGCATCAATAGCGTCACGGAATATCTGCCCCAGCAGGCTGGAGTAGTTCGGGTTTTCGATGCCCATGGGGCTGTAGTAGCCGTATGTCTTGAACTTGCTGAAATCTACACCGGGATCATAGTCGGAATGAATTTTCGTGGTGGAGCCACAGCCCGATACCAAGGCGATCGTGGCCAATACCATGATTAATTTGTAGAGTTTTATCATCATTTAATCCTGTCAAAAATTGCTAAAGGTTTTTATTTCCAAAATCACTTCAATTTCAACTGCATCTTCTTCTTGTCGCCTAGTAGCGAGGTGATCTGCTTACCGGCACTTTCAAAAGACTTTTGCATGTTTTGGTATTTTTTCCAGCTGTCCACGGATGATGCCCGATACAGCATTTCCTGACCATCGAAGTCAAAAGCCATTCTCACGAAAATCGAGCCGTACTCCTTGAGATAAGCCTCAATTTGCTTGCGGTCAGCGCCCTTAAGATCGACTGTTTCAACGTCTGAGAGTTTAGCGGTTGATTTGGCGCTGATCTGCTTTGCCTTGGAGGCATTGTATACAGCTCCGTTATATACAATCGTTTTGTCGTTGTTATAGACCTTGGTGCTACCACAACCAGTGAACATTAATATTGCCAGGATTGATGTTGCCAATATCAACAAGTGGCTGAAACGACGCTCTGTCTTAAAAAAACCGGGTATTTTAATCATTTGATTCTCCTGGTTACCAAACTGTGTTTTGATGAATTCGTCCGCTATCGTTTTCTGATCACCTGGTACGTTTGCAATAAAACACACGATGGGATTATATACCCATTGTAGTGACTATTGACTCCCGGATAAAGAACACTTCAGGCCCTTTAGGTGATGCTTTTGAACTGCAATGCAGGATTTGGCATGAAACTCACGTTCACTCATAAATACGAGATACAGGGTCAGAAACATCATTCATATTTGAGGGCAAATGGAATAGTTTATCCTTGACCCCTGTTCCGGGAGATCACAGGCGCGTAACAAGAATGACCAACACCAGCAGCAATCCCATGGATCTCAAACGGGTCATTATGTCCGGTGTTGTTCTATCAGCACTGGGCACCATGTTTTACAACCTGTTACCGATGTTTTTGGGTGTGGTCCAGGATTACCGTGAGTTCGATAACCGGGCCATCGGCATACTCAGTTCGTTGTTTTTTGCCGGTTTCACATTGACGACAGGTACGGCTTTTTTCTGGATTCGGCGAGTTAACTGGAGGATCGTCACCCTGGTGTCACTCTGTGTCGGCAGCATGGCGCTACTGTTGGCCGGCTATTCAAAGAGTCATATTCTGCTGATGATTTGCATATTCGTGGCTGGCGGTGCCTTCAGCACTGTTTATGGAATTGGCGCAACCTCGCTGGGTGATACCAGTAACCCGGCACGCTGGTATGGCCTGAAAATCAGCGCGGAAGCTATGCTGGGGGTGATATTACTGTTTGTTTTACCCGGCACACTGATATCCAGTTATGGCTTCATGGGAATGATGGCGGGTATGGTACTGGCGGTGGTTCTACTTGCACCCATGTTAAGCTGGCTGCCGGCCACCGGCAATACCCTACTAGAGGATGGTGGCACGAGGGTGCATATTCATTCGCAATTAAAATTGGCTATCTGGATAGGGCTCTTCGCCGTGACCACCTTTATCTTCAGTGCAACCATGATCTGGGGATTTATTGAGCGTCTCGGCGATACCGCCGGGCTCGATGCTCTCCTGCTGGGAAAAATTCTCTCCCTGGCTCTTGTGTTCGCCGTCTTTGGTTCCATGACAGCCGTTGCGCTGGGTGATCGTTTTGGTTCCGGAAGACCATTTGTCGTGGCTACGGCAACCTTCCTGCTCGCGCTTGCCTTACTGTCCACCACCACTACAGTGGCCATCTATACAGTCGGCACCTGTCTGTTAACGTTTGCTATTGGCCTGGGAATTAGCTATGTGATCACCATTGTTGCGGATCTGGATACGGATGGAAGGTACGTTGTGCTGACCGTGCCAGCCATTGGTATCGGCGTAATGATGGCGCCGGCAATCGGGGGGTTGCTGACAACTTCACAGGAGTTTCCTGCCATATTCATGTTTGCAGGGATAACAGTCGTGTTTTCATTGCTGGCGGGTCTCCTGGCACTGCACAAAGGATTGGCAGCTGTTGAAAGAAATCCCACCCTTAAGGGCAGAGAACAAAAGTAAGGCACAGTCGTCGCTAGCCAGTTGTAACTGTGAAAAATGCTGGCATCCTCGGGTACAGTGTGTTGGCTGTATATCCCGCCCGTTCGATAGCGACCGTCACGCAAATGACCCCAGCCTCTGGATCTGTCAGTTACGGGTTAATTTTCTGTCATAATGACCCACCGAATTAATAGAAAACCAGCGTATTTAAGGATGAGTCGTCTTAATCAATAATGTTTATTATTACCCTTTAGTGGATAGCTCTGAGCCAACCAGACTACAAGGAAGCAATAGAGGCCGCTGTAAATGACTGAATATCTTGCCGATATCCCATCAAGACAGGAGGAAGAGAGCCGTATTGTTGCCAACTGGTTACGACGTATCCAGGATATCCTGAGTGAAGGCCCTCCCAATCTTTTCTGGCGTGCACTTGGGTATGCCGGCCTGGTTGGTGCTGATTTGGAATCAGGCAAAAATCTCTCACTCAGCCATCTTGACGTAATCGTCGAATATTAAGGGGAACAGTTTCCAGACATAACATTGCGGATGATGAAGTCCACTGACCTGCTTGATCTGGGCCTAATGGGTTACGCGGCCCTAAGCTCAGGAACAGTAGGTAACGCCATAAAAATAATGTTTCGTTACCAGGAACTGACTTCGGACAGGTACAGCGAAAAGGTCGTGATGGAAGACGACTATCTTTGTATACGCCCTATTCCGAGGTTGCAACACCTGGCGCGACTTCGCAGTATTGCCGAAGACTGCCTTGGTGGAAACTGGCGTGCTTTTGAGTTGCTATTGGGTCCCGAAGCTGACCTGAGGGGCGCATATGCACATTTCGCATTCTCAGAACCGCAATACTCAAACGCATACCATGATGTGTTCAAGCCGTGCCTGGTGAAGTTTGATGCCGAGAGAACGGAGCTTAGAATCCCACAGCGATGGTTGGCGCTACCGGTTGCCTCGGCCAATGCAGTGATGTTGGGTGTGACATCTGCAGTATGTGAACGTATGCTGGGGCCCGGTCGGAATATCCGCATGGATACCCCAAGGGCGGTACGCAGGTTATTGTTAAGCCGTCCCGGTAAGCGCATGTTGAGACTCGAAGAAGCCGCAGATGAGTTACTGATGTCAACGGCTCAATTGCGTAAACGTCTTTACCGGGCCCAGACCTCTTATAAGAACATCGTACTCGAGACCCGCATGGGCCTGGCGCGCCATTATCTCGAGTTCACACCGCTTTCGGTCCAGGAGATCGCATATCTGCTGGATTATGCCCAGCCTGGCCCGTTTAGCCGTGCTTTTAAGAAGTACTATGGCTTCCCTCCAAGAAACGCCAGGCTCCCGGAACACAGTTATCCCGACTCACACTGACCCTGGTTTTCGGGGCCCTTTTATGTCTTGTTTCCTCTTGTGCCGCTGTTGGCTCTTCTACGTCCTACTCCACATGAAAGGGTGGTTGGAAGTGGGAGTAGTCTGCGATGGGATAAATCGGGAAGAGTGGTTCCCACATACCTCCTGGCTCGTACACACACTTGCCCCCGTCCCAATACTTGCGGTATTCATGATATGCAGGACCTTCCTCCGGTTCTGCGCTGGTGTCAACAAAATATAGAGTGACATTACCCGAGTGAGCCCCGCTTTCAACTGGGGCAATGGGACCGACGATGGTAGGCACGCCGATCGGCGAAGATTCATTGTTGATGATTTGATCTGCCCACATGTACGCGTCGCCTTCACATGAGCTTTGGCTGCGATACCTGATGTCAGCCAGAACGTTAATCGTGTGGCCACCAAAAAAACTGATGTTGCCGAATATCTCATTTTCCGTCGCGTAAAAGTACAGGTTTGTACCGTCGACATTGACAGAGAATACTGCGATGGAAGACCTGGTACCCAAGAATGAGACGAATTCACCCAGTACTTGTCCATTGGCATCTACCACCATGGGATTGGAATTCCGGGGATTAGTGTCCTTGGTTCCCCTTCTGTTGCTGTCTGCCTGGCAAACCAGGGGTATCGTTAATGCAAGCGTGAGAAAAAAAGAAGAAAGTAATTTCTTTGTATTCATTTCAACTCCTTGTTCATTGATGTATTTATGCATCCATGCGGAGTTTTCCCTGTGCGTCTTCAGGTGCGAGGATAAACGAATTTAATAACGCCCCTCCACGCATAGATCGACGACCGTAGTATCGGATTGGGAGATCATTGGATTCTTATTTACAGGCTTATATGAATAATCTGGCAACCAGATAGCCTCTAATTATCAGACTGTTATGCGCAATCACAAATGACTTAGATCAATACCCTTGGCTTATACCATGTGATTTATTGCCGGATCGCTCGCACAAACTCCGGTGGGCCTGCTTGTTCAATAAGAGTCTATTGGGTGTCCAGACTTTTCCTTGGGGTGTCCAGACTTTTCTCAGACTTTTCTTCTTTTGCCCGCGATGAAGATGACCAATGACTGTCCATAACTTCGGTTTGATCGATATACGGGAGTTGAGGCTGAAAATAAGAGTGTTACCGTAACCTTTTGTAGACTACACACGACCGTCCCGCGTCGTTCGTTTTATTAGCCAACCAGGATTCGATTCATCCGGCGGCTGCCCACCATCCGGGTTTTCTAGACAATCGATCAAGAGACGTGTGGATCGCGCGGCCCGGTCTCTTTGTCTGGTTGATCGCAGACATATCGCTGGTCCAGCCAGCTATGGATTTCCTGTTTCAGTTCGGCGAGCCACTCCGCGTACTCATTCTGTCGCTGAACCGCCACAGCCGTATCGCTGGCTTGCCAGTTCTCCAAAGCGCGGGCGCACACGGCGTAATCGTCACACAGTGATCGGAATTCGTCGTTCTCGTGACAGGAGCACTCGATGTAGCACTCCCAGCCTTTAAAATGCTCGGTGACCCGTGCGATAGATTCTTCTAGCCCTTCGTCTCTCATACATTCCACCATGACGTCCATGGCCTGGCTTCTTGGCACTCATTGGGATTTAGCTACGTTAAAGGTAATCGAATAAGTTTTTGTGGGTAAGGTGTTTACTGTAAACTACACCGTGTAATGAATGCGGTGTTGGAAGACTTGACCGACCGATAGGGGAGAAGTGAACCCAACATGAGTAACAATACTCTGCGAACAAAGTCCGAAGACCAGGGATTCGTATCCCGTTGGTCTAACGAAGCGATTCGAGAGCAACTGGACCGCATTCTCGGACATGCTGAATTTCATGCTACGGGCAAGATGCGAGATTTTCTGCGTTACGTCGTGGAGGAGACCCTGGCCGGTCGTTCGGGGCACATTAAGGGATTCAGCATCGCAATAGAGGTCTTTGGGCGGGACTCCGATTTTGACGCAGCGCACGACCCGGTCGTGCGAATCCAGGCTGGTCGCTTGCGCCGGGCGATCGAGCGTTACTACCTGGTTGGGGGCAGGCAGGATCCAATTCGCATCGACATTCCGAAAGGCAGTTATGTTCCAGTCTTTGCCAAAGGCGCCGGTCCCAAACCACTGTCGAGCCCGGGGAGGGGTTCACACAGGCAAACTACATTGGTTGAATCATCCCCCGTGGTTTTGATTGTGCCCTTCGAAGACCTTACCGGAAAGCCGGAGTATGCCTACCTCGGACTGGGTTTAGCGACCGAGCTGAGCGTGGAACTGGGACATTGCGCGGATCTGCGCGTCGTGCAGTACCGTGAAGGTAGCCTCGGCGAAGGGAAACCGGGTATTAAACCTGACTTCACTGTAGAAGGCCGTGTTTTTTGCGACGACAAAAACTTTAAGGTCGTAACGCAACTCTCCGACAGCAAAACTGGTATGCAGCTGTGGGCAGACTCGTTGAAAGCGCCGTTCGAGTCAGAACATCTCATCGACTTTCAGGAAAGAACCGCCAATTCGATTTCGGCACACATCGCCGGGGAGCATGGAGTGATCGTTCGGGCGATGACATCCCAGAATAATCACCGCTCGACACCGGGCCTGACGACATACCAGTCAGTACTCAAGGGGTATTCCTACTGGGAGAAGGTAGACGCTGTTTCCTATCAACAGGCGTTCGAGGCCCTGCAACAAGAGATAGCCAAAGGGTGTGATTCCGGGTTGTGCTTCACGATGCTGTCGCTGCTTTACACAGATAACATCTCATATGAGTACTTTGACCTGGACCATACTCCGCTGGACGAGGCCTTACACCTGGCCCGGGAGGGCGCCCGGCTTGAGCCAGGCAACCAGTTAGGTCATCTCGCGCTTGCCCGAGCCCACTTTTTGCAGAATGAATTGGAACAGGCTCTCAATGACGTCGAGACGGCGTTGGCCTTGCAGCCAGAGTCGCTATTGTTTATGGACGGGATTGGATACATGCTGCTACTGCTGGGGGAGTGGGACCGGGGCGAGCAGTTGGTGCAAAAGGCGATCCGTCTGAAACCTTTTTACCGTGTATATGCCCGCTACGGGATTTGGCTCAATGCTTTTCGGCAACAGGACTACACACGGGCACTGGAAGAAACAGAGTGGATTGCCGAAATCGGAACTTTTTGGGGACCCCTCGCCAGGGCTGCGACGCTCGGACAAATGGCCTGCCCCGGGGAGGGGCACGCAGAAGTTCAAAGACTGCTGGTTTTCAAGCCGAATTTTACTGAGCGGGGGCGCTTGTTGATTGGTCATGCCATCAAGTTTCCAGAAATTGCGGAGCGAGTAATCGAAGGGCTGTCACTTGCCGGACTGGATATCGACTGATCCCGTCAATGTTCGGAGCTTATGACCGAAAGGCCGATGATTAAGGATAAAATATGACTCTGGCCAGAAAGCTTATATCACAAAGCAGTGTTCTCAAGAGCCTGCTCTGTTTGGCGGTTCTTTTCGCAACCCTCAGCAGCCAGGTTCTGGCTCAGCAGCAGGCTCCACCCCCTGATCCCACAGGCGTCTCTGTAGCACCGGTCATTATAGACGGGAACAAGCTATTCCGGGTGCGGGGCCTGCCTTCGTATCCTGCCACCAGAAGAGCGGCCACAATTCGACAGCGCATCATCGACCTGGCCAATGACGAGTCATTTGATACGACACAGTTAACCATCTCGAATGATGAGCCGATTCGGACGACCGTGCTGGTTGGTGACCAGGAATTGTTCAACATTTTTGATGAAGACGCTGCGCTGGAAAATATCAGTCGCGAATTACTGGCGCATGTTTATCGTGACCTCGTGGCCGAAGCGATAGAGGACTACCGTGCCGATCGCAGCACCGTGAAGCTGCTAAATAATTCGCTGTTGGCTCTCGCGGCAACGGCCCTTTTTGCAGCACTGCTGTGGGCATTTTCAAAACTCATCAGGTGGCTGGTCAAATGGACAGAGCGGGATGTCCGCCGGGTTGGACAGGATCTTGCCAATAAGGCATTTCATCTCTTCCATGCCAGCCAGTTCTGGGCCCTTGTCGCAGGCTTGCTGCGTTTGATGCGAACGATCGTCTACCTGGCTCTGATCTATTTTTACCTGAATGTGGTATTGGGTCTCTTCCCCTGGACGCGGCCCATTGCGCGCACACTGATCCGCTTTATCATCAATCCACTGGAAAGCCTCTGGCTGGGTTTTATCGCGGCGCTTCCCAACCTCATTTTCCTGGCCATTCTGTGGATTGTGACGAGCTACCTGCTCAAGTTCTTACGCGTCATTTTTCGCGCCATTGAACAGCAGCGAATTCAACTGGAAGGATTCGAACCGGAGTGGTCCATACCCACCTACAAGATCGTGCGTTTCCTTGTCATCGCCTTCGCCGTGGTTGTTGCCTATCCCTACATCCCCGGCTCGGATTCATTGGCGTTCAAAGGTGTTTCGGTGTTTGTCGGTGTGCTGTTGTCTTTGGGTTCATCGTCCTTCATTGCGAACCTGCTGGCTGGCCTGAGCATGACTTATCGTGGTACGTTTCGCGAGGGTGATCGAATCAGGGTAGGCGAAACGGTTGGCATCGTGGAGGAGCTTAAAGTGATGATCACACGCGTTCGAACGCCTAAAAACGAGATTGTCATCATTCCGAATTCGAAAATCCTGAACACGGATGTGATCAACTACTCACAGTTGGCAAAAACCCGGGGTCTGCTGCTGCACACCACAGTCAGCATCGGCTATGACGCGCCCTGGCGTCAAGTGGAAGCCATGTTGATCAAGGCAGCTCAAAGCACGCAAGGTGTGAATCAGGAGCCACGACCATTCGTGCTGCAAACTTCTCTGAGCGATTTCGCGGCTGATTACCAGGTAAACGCCTATTGCAGCGACGTTTCCAATCTGCCGCAAATCTACTCGGATCTTCATGCCAACATCCAGGATGTCTTCAATGAGTATGGCGTCCAGATTATGTCACCGGCTTACGTCGCTGATCCTGAGTCAGCCAAGGTCGTCAGTCCGGAACGCTGGCACACGGCACCCGCTTCCCCGCCGGAACGCCCGTAAAAATCCAAGGGGCAGTTGTCACACCCATGGGGGCTTCAAATTTGGCTTCCGACAAAGTGTGCATTGTTGGTCGTGCGGGTACGCAAACGAACGACGCGGGCCGGTCGTGTGTAGGCTACAAGAGGATACGGTAATACCCTTACCTTGCGCAGATTATTCTGATAAAAACATAACGGTCTTTCAAGTACTTAACAAAATTCGCCAAGGTGCACTAACGCCGTGAAGGAGGACACACGGCTAAAGTATATTTTGGGTTAGTTAACGCGCGAGCTTAATACAGATATTTTGGGAGCTAAATGCTATGAATAAATCGATCATTTTCGCTATTGTTGGGATCCTGCTGTTGTGTCAGCTACAAGCCCAGGCAGGTGATAAAAGAACACGCAATGCAGCTCTTGTAGGCGGTGGCGTGGGACTGGTTGCCGGCGGCGTGAGCGGTGCTGCCAAAGGTGCTGTAATCAGTGGTGGGGCTGCCGCATTGACCAGTGATGACAAGGGCAAAAATACAAACAAGAAGGCCAAGCAAGGCGCTGCGGTTGGAGCTGGTGTTGGGCTGCTGACAGGGGGGGTAAGCGGAGCTGCAAAAGGTGCATTATATGGTGGTGCCACGGGTGCAGTTGTTGGCGAGCACAAGGATAAAAAAGGAAAGTAGCCGCTCAATTTTGATGCGGATAAATGCCATGTATTTAATTTCGAACCATACAGATTTATAGACGAATCTATAAGGAGAATACCTGATGTGTAATGACATACCATCCAAGGGTAAATTTGCATTAATCGCAAAGATTTGCCTGCTGTCCAGCCTGTTTAGTGTCCCTGCGATCGCAGATGAGACGATGACAATCGATGAATATATCAGCGCGGCGCAACCCTACCTGCACCTGAGTTGTGAAGGTGCCTGGGAGGCTTCAGGCCAGAGTGATGAAGAATACATTAATATTATCAATCGTTTAATAGCCATAACATTTATCAACCATGACTTCGATGTCGAGTTGCTCCAGGAAGCCCCCCAAGCAGATCAGGACCAGCTGAGCAAAGTTTTTTATGATGAAGTTGGTCGGAATTGCAGGGAGCGTACGCAGAGATTGTTAGCAGGTGTGGTCGATCGATCACTTGTTTATGCATTCGATAAGGTTGCACCTGATGCAGACGATGACCTCGAATAGCAGCAGTGGATAAATTAGGGCCAGATCCATTAAATGGATCTGGCCCTTTTCTTCCCCCTTAGTTACAAGCACTGAATGGAGAGAAAATAATGAAACTCAGAATACTGGCAGTTATGGCTACCTTTTTGACCCTGGCTGGCACATCGGTCTACGCGGCCGCTACCGTAGAGGAATGCCAGGCGGCGGTATCCAAGTTCAAGGGGCTCGGTAACGTTTCCGAGTTGCTGGGCCAATCCTACGGTTATGCCGTATTGCCGACCATTGGCAAAGGTGGTCTTGGTGTCGGCGGTGCTGGCGGTACCGGTTGTGTATTTGCCGGTGGTAAGCATACCGGCAACGTGTCTATGGGCCAGGTAACCATCGGCTTTCAGTGGGGCGGACAGGCCTATAGCCAGCTGATCCTGTTCAAGAATAGTGATGTCTACAAGGACTTTACGCAGGGCAAGTTCGAGTTCGGCGCTGATGCCACGGCGGTTGCACTAACCTATGGTGCCCAGGCAGGCGCGACGACCAAGGGTGCATCGGCCAGTGCCGGCGATACCAAGGGCAAGGCCGCGTGGAAACGCGGTATGGCGGTGTACACGATTGCCAAGGGTGGCCTGATGTACGAAGCCTCGGTTGGTGGTCAGAAGTTTAACTTTAAACCGTTGATGGACTAAAGCCGGTTCTCTGCCAGCTGCGGCGACCTGGCTGTCGCAGCTAAAACCCGCGCAGGGCTTGAAACGCCTCGGAGTGTGTCCTGCACTATTGCAATTACCCTATTGAGTACAGCCTTTCTTATGAGGTTTGGAAAAATGAAACTCTCTATTTTCACCGCATTATTGATTACTTTTATGCTTTCTACGCAGGCAAGCGCTGAAAACTGGCAGCCAATGACAGGGGCCGACACCCTTCAGCAGCTCGTCTCCGGCGCCACCGCGGAGATCGAATTGCAACCCGGAGTAACGGCCGTGGGTAAGTACCATGCCGATGGTACCGCCGAGATCGAGGCCTGGAACGAAACATTCCGGCGTACCTGGGAAGTCAAAGGTGATGACCAGGTGTGCTACTCGGATGTGGAAACCAACTGTTTCAGCTTTGAGAAGAACCTCGACGATCCGGCTGAGTTCAGGAGCAGCAACGTGGCAACCGGGGAAGTGTTCGTTTTCCGGGTTACGGATGCTGAAACCGACACATTTACCAGGGAGACTCCTGCGGGTGATGAAGGAGGACTTGGCACGCCTTCCGCAGCGGAAGTCGCTGCAGCGCTGTCTGATCCGAACACCAACATGGGCAGCATGAATTTTCAGTTCGACTACATCTCCTATGATGGCGACATACCCGGCGCCAGCAGCGCCGGTGCGATGCGAATGCTGTTCCAGCCGTCCTTGCCTTACAAGTTGAATGAGACCAGCAACCTGTTTATACGTCCTGCCATCCCGGTTATTTTCAGCCAGGATGTGCCGCAACCCGACGGCAGCTTCAGCTCTGAAGGTGTTGATCTTGGCGATATCGGTTTCGACTTCTCGGTGGGCAAAACCCTTCCCGGTGGCAGTGTGTTGGTGGGTGGATTAGCCGGCACGCTACCGACGGCGACCAACGATTCGCTGGGACTGGACCAGTGGCTGCTCGGCCCGGAGGCCGCGGTGGCCATGGTTCGGAAGTGGGGTGTGTTGGGTGTACTCGTCTCGCATCAATGGGATATAGCCGGCGAGGATGACTACGACACCAGCATTACCGGTGGCCAGTATTTTTATGCCTTTAACCTGAAGGATGGCTGGCAGATCAACGCCGCGCCCACTTTTAGCTATAACCACGAGGCAAGCAGTGGCAACAAGTGGACATTCCCGTTAGGTATCGGTGCCTCCAAGACCTCAATCTTCGGCGGCCGGCCCTGGAAGTTCGGCGTGCAATACTGGCACTACATCAAATCCCCTGACAACTTCGGACCCGACTACCAGCTTCGTTTCAGCGTCTCACCTGTGATCAAGCTGCCATGGTGAGCCTGGTGAAGATAAATGACATAAAGGTGACAAGACTATGCAATCAATAAACACATCGCGACGGTTGGCATCCGTGGTAATTACGATAATCAGCCTCGGCGTGTTTCTGTCGGGCTGTGAGGCGGGTGACCAGAAAATCGGGGCTTCCGGTATCGACAGCGACCGGCCTGTCGAGCGCTTCAAGTATGACTCCCCCGAACAACTGGAAGAACTCGCTAAGAACCTGAATTACACCCCCGAGAGCTGGCAGGCTGGTATCCGCGAGGTGCCCAGGCTCTATATCACCGCGGTCCCGCCACGCTGGCGGGACAAGACTTCAGACGAGATGCCCGTGGTAGACAAGAAACGGGCATTCTTTCGTCTGCTGGGTCCGTTGGTCCTGCACGCAAACGAACTGATCCAGGCTGATCGGCAACAGCTGGAATCGATTATTAAGACGCTACGATCCGGCGAGTCGATCAGCCCCGGGGAAGAGACCTTTATAAGAGAAACCGCAGTTGCGTATAAGGTGGGTGAAGGTGACATCGACATTAGCGACCAGGCGCTGCAGGATCAGCTTATCCGGCGGGTCGACACTTTGCCGCCATCCCTGGTGCTTGCCCAGGGGGCCGAGGAGAGTGGTTGGGGAACTTCCCGTTTTGCTATTGAGGGCAATGCTCTGTTCGGTATGTGGACCTGGGGAGATGAGGGCATCAGACCGGAGCAGCAGCGCTCCGAACATGGTGACCATAAGATTGCATCCTATAAAACACCCATGGAGTCGGTCATTGCTTATATGCAAAATCTGAACACGCATCAAGGCTACGAAACCCTGCGTGCGCGCCGGGCGGAGCTACGCAGTTCCGGCGACAAGGTCACTGGCTGGGAGCTGGCCAAAACGCTAACCAAGTACTCGGAACGTGGCCAGGGCTACGTCGACTCGCTGCACGCTTTAATGAAAACCAATGTGCTCATGCCGACCGACGATGCTTACCTTGGCGACGGGCCGACAATTCTGTTGATCCCGGTCGGTGAGGGGTCATAGCCGATCATGTGCAATATGTTTAATCGATTTAGAGGTACATTTTAATAGGAGAATACCCCATGAAACCCATCGTCAATTCCCTTGTGATTTTTCTCGCAGGTTTGTTTTGTGTAACGGCGCAATTGTCGGCGCAGGAGGTTTTGCCCTTTCCCGAGCCGGGGTCAGCAAGCATAGCCGGCAAGACGCTGAAAGACTCAAAACACCAGTGGCGGCAAGCTGAGAATCGCCTGCCGGAAGATGCCCCCAATATTGTTATTTTTATGACGGATGATGCGGGTTTTGCGAACCCAAGCACTTTTGGCGGTCCCGTCCATACGCCAACCTTGGATCGTCTGGCCGCGTCTGGCATCAGCTACAACGCATTCCACACAACGGCAATGTGTTCCC
>Ga0316191_10000917_pt1 | contig 20032 bp, 18 predicted proteins | sample Eddworburr2cm_MG_FD_204928 | JGI IMG/M metagenome (GOLD analysis project Ga0316191, IMG submission 204928) | Coastal sediment microbial communities from Maine, United States - Eddy worm burrow 2 cm | ecosystem: Environmental > Aquatic > Marine > Coastal > Sediment | place: USA: Maine... | reverse complement strand
TCTCTGTCTCGAGATCGCCTTCGATAACGCCGATTGAGAAGCGCTCCCCGAGCGCTTCGATCGTGGCTTCCAGCAACGCCGTCTTGCCCGCACCCGGCGATGACATCAGATTGATGGCCAGGACGCCGTGCGAATCAAAGTGTTCTCTGTTATGCGACGCCTGATGATCGTTCTCCGACAACAGGCCCTGCAGTACCGTCACGGCTTCGTGTCCGGAGGCGGTCTTCGCGAGCTTGCCATCTCCCGTCACCAGATGACGATTGCCTGGGGTCACGTTACATCCACAGGTGTCACACATCGGGTCATCTCCAAGGCCGGCCAGCGCCCGGCTTGTCCGGGGCCGGTGATCGGCCGTTTATCTGTCCATCGCCTCCAGGACCTGGTCGAACAGTTCCCAGGCTGACTGGGCTTCCTGAGGCGTCACTTTCTGAATCGCGTAGCCGACATGCACCATGACGAAGTCGCCGCTCTCCAGCTGCTCGTCCTGCATCATGAAGAGATTGACCTGGCGCTCGACGCCTTTTGCTTCACAGCGTGCTTCGAAGCCATCCACTTCCATGACTTTCATCGGTATCGCCAGACACATATCCCCGTCCCGAGCAATTGAATCGGTAGGTCACTAGTCTAACGGCAGTTTTCCCGCACGACATCGATTCAGGTCAATTACGTCAACGGTGCCATGTGCTACATTGCGGGACCGGCGGCGGCAGCTTGTCGCCATCTCGTTTTATGACCCGACTGAATCTCCGATGAGTGAACGCGTTTCTTCGTCAGGAAGAAAGCTTCCCACCTACGTCTGGGTGGCAGGCATCCTGTTGCTCATCGTCGCCCTGGTCCTGGTCGGCACGCCGTTCGCGCTGAAGTGGTCCCTGGAGCGCTGGCTGGCGGATCAGGGCGCCGTCGAGATCGAGATCGACGACATCGACTTCAATCCGTTCTCGGGTCAGGTGGCCGTCAAGTCCATGAGCTATCGTGCCGAAGACGATCGGACCTCGGCCGAGGGGCTGGTACTTGAGGTCGATTGGAGCCATCTCTTCAGTCGCCAGATCTTCCTGCGCAAGATCGTGCTGCGAGACGCTTCCGTGGCCATCAGGCGTACTGAATCGGAAGGTCTGTTCCTGGCGGCCATCGCGGTCGGCGGAACCCGGGCGGTAGAGGCTGCCGAGACGGTGGAGACAGCCGCCGGATGGCAATTCGGTTTCGGCGGCCTCGAGATCGAGAATGTGCGCCTGCATTACGTGGATCCGTTACTCGACTACCAGTTCCGGATTCCGTGGATATCTCTCGGTGAGATGGCAATGTGGCAGGCGGATGAGGATACGAAGCTGCGCGCCCGGCTGGAGCTTGAAGACGCCTCCCTGGAGGTCGATGGCACACTCAGGCCGTTTGCAGAACTGTTTCGGATGGACCTTGACGTCAAGGCACTGCGGATACCCATCGCACCTAAGATGGCTGCGATGGCGTCAGACTCGTTCGAGGAGGCCCGGGGTAACTACGACCTCAGCGGCAAGTTGTCTGTGGGTCAGGCCGATGCGGGCTTCGAAGTCGATTTCGACGGCGGATTCGACATCCGCGAGTTTTCCGCGATCGGCGCAGGACTGGTCGCCGATCTTGAAACCGTCTCCTGGGACGGCAATCTGGCTCTCAAGACGGGCGCGGAGATGGTCAGCGTGAGCGTGGCAGGACGGAGTGAGATCGGACCAGCCAGCATCGCTGTTGTCGTCGATGGCAGGCGATCATCGTTATCCGCCCTGACATGGGAAGGGGATATCGCTTTCGAATCGGATTCGCAGGGCCAGCGTCTGGAGCTCAGCGGCGATCTCAATGGCTCAACGTTGCAGATGGATGTTTCACCCACCGCTTCGGGCGAGGGTGACGACGGCTTCAATTTCACGCTGGAAACGCTGTCCTTGACGTCCGAAGCCCTGACGCTCAATCGGGCGGCGGCGGGGCAGCAACTCACATGGCGCGGACAGACAGACCTGGCGGGTGTCGAATTGGCCGCGGGGGAACAGCGCGGCGCACTGGCTGGACTGAAGTGGAAGGGCACGGTCGAGACGGGCAGCCTCGAGGACAGCTTGGAGTGGTCAGCTGACGGTGGGCTGCAGCTCAATGGCATCGAGACTGCGGACGGCAACGGCCACGACGCGACCGTCGATGAGCTTGAGTGGGAGGGTCGCGCGCGCAGTGCCGTCGATGCTTTCGCCGGGCTGAATCTCAACGGGCGTGTCAGCATCGAATCGCTGGCCTTGCGACGAGATGACTGGCAGGTCGGCCGGATTGCATCGCTTGAGGGATCTGTGGCCGAGGATGACACGGGCGCTGGCATGCTTGTCAGCAACATTGCCGCCGCAGGACTGGATCTCCTGCAACGTGACCAGGCGATCGACAGTGGCGAGCCTGGGCAGGTGGTGGCCATAACCAGGATCACGGTCAGCGAGATCGGTCTTGCCGACGGGCGGGTTGTTGTGGGTGATGTCGGCATCGGCGCCGCTGACATATGGCTGAAGACGGCCAGCGACGGCAAGCTGGAGATCCGCCAGATGACCGGCAGCAATCAGGATGCCCGTGGTGAGACGGTTGCCCCGACAACCCCGGTCTCCGGGGATGCTGCTGATAGCGGGTTGCAGTTCTCGATCGCCGCTATCCGCACCATGGAAACCGCCAGCATTACCTACCTGGACCTGACGGTGAAGCCGACCGTCAGGCTCGAGTTCACTGAAATGACTCTCGAGGTCGGCCGGCTGGATACGGAGCGGCCGGAGACCGACACAGGGGTCAAATTGCATACCCGGCTTGGCCGTTATGGCCGTCTCGGATACGACGGGACGCTGCGCCCTTTGGCGGCGCAACTGAGCGCGAACGGGGCCGGGGAGGTGCGCGGCATGGACCTCAAGCTGTTCGACGGCTACGCGCGCCGCAACACCGGGTACCGGATCGATAGCGGCAATCTGCGTGCCGACGTCGAAGTCGACATCCAGTCGGGCACCCTCGATTCCCAGGCAGCGATGATTATCTCCCAGTTGGACGTGGAAGCAGTCGTCGCCGAGGAAGACGACGATACTGTCGCGGACCTGGGGATGCCGCTCGGTGCGGCGCTCGATCTGCTCAAGGATGGCGACGACACCATCACCCTCGATGTGCCCATGACAGGCGATATTGACGAGATGAAGCTGGGGCTGGGGGATGCGTTCCGTACCGTACTTCGCAAGGGCCTGGTGACCGGCATCCGCACCGCGGCCACGACCATGTTCGCGCCGCTCTGGCCGGTTCTGGCGGTCTCCAAGATGGTGGATGTCGGCGGCGCAGCCAGGTTCAAGGCTGTCACATTCCCTGCAGGCGACGCATCGCTCGCCGCGGACCAGACGTCTTACCTGTCGGATGTGGCCAAGTTGCTGGCCGACCGGCCGAAGATCTCGCTGGAGATCTGTGGCCGGACGGCAGTCGATGACTTGCCGGTGCTGCTGCCCGACGCCAATCCGGATGCGCTCTCCGATGAACAGACGGCAGCGCTGTCCGGTCTCGCATTGACCCGGCAACAAGCGGTAAAGGACTTCCTGCTGGACAACGGCATCGAGGCTGATCGTGTGGCGACCTGCGCCGTGGCCGAGCATCCGCAGGGAATAAAAGGGCCGCCCAGGGTAGAAGTCGGTCTCTGATGCCAGACGCTTCCCGGCGTCGTCGGCACTGACTGCCGAATGGCTGGAACCGGCCGTCGGCGTTGCCTGCCCCTCCTGAAAACGGCTACTCTCATAGGATCCGGGGCACGGTTGCCAACAAGATTATGCATCAGCTGGACAGCCTCGACTCGGCATTCCTGTATCTGGAGACCGCCAACTCGCCGATGCACATCGGCAGCGTCCAGATCTACGAGGGCCGGACCGAAGAGTTTGATTTCGACCGCTATCGGGCGATGGTCGCAGAAAGGATGCACCTCTCCCCGGTATTTACGCGGCGGATCGTGCATGTCCCTCTGAACCTGGGGCGGCCGTATTGGGTCGAAGATCCGAATTTCGACCTCGAGGCTCACCTCGAGCATGTCGCATTGCCAGGGCCCGGCTCATGGCGCCAGCTGCGCGATGTCGCCGAGGAGCGCTTCTCCATCCCCATGGACCCGCATCGCCCGCTGTGGTCGCTGACCTTCGTGGAGGGGCTGGACGGGATCCCGGAGTTGCCGGCCGGATCCTTCGCCGTGGTTTCGAAGATCCATCATGCAGCTGCGGACGGCATGGGATCAGTGGACTTGTTCTCCGCCCTCTGGGATGAGAAACCGGAAGGCAGAGAAATAGAGTCCGCCCAGCCGCGATCGGCAAAGAAGCTCCCCGGGCGCATCAATCTGCTCGCCCGCACTGTTGCTCATCTGACCAGGCAACCGGCGGCAATCGCCAGGACGACCTCCGCGGTGGTCCGCGGCGGCTGGGGGCTGGGTCGGGAAATGCTGACCGGCGAGCATCACGGTCATCGACTGCTGTTCACCGCACCCAAGACCCGCTTCAATGAACCCATCGTTGCGCAACGAAGTTTCGGCGGAGTGTCGTTCCCCCTGAACGGTATCAAGGCGATAAAAAACCGCGTGCCAGCGGCGACTGTCAACGATGTCGTCCTGGCGATCTGTTCAGGGGGGCTGCGCAGCTACCTGAGCGCCCGGGATGAACTGCCCGACACGCCGCTCATCGCGATGGCGCCGATCTCGGTTCGTGATCAGGTCGATTCCGGCCTCAACAGGGTGTCTGCGATGCTGGTCGACCTGGCCACCGACGAACCAGAGGTCCTGTCCCGGATGGCACAGATCCAGGAGAGCACGCAGGAGAGCAAGGCCTACGCAAAAGCCATCGGGGCCGGGACGCTGACAGACTCGACCCAGGTATTGCCATTCTCTCTGGCCAGCGGTGCCGCCAAAATTTACAGCCGCATGAAGATCGCGCGCTATCACAGGCCGCCGTTTAACCTGGTCATTACTAACGTACCGGGACCCAGGTCACAGCTTTATCTGGGTGGTGCGCGCATGCTGAACCTGTTCGGAATGGCACCGGTTATCGATGGATTGGGAGTGATCATGGTCATCACCAGCTATGCCACGCACCTGACGATCAGCGTCAACGCGTCGCGCAATGTGCTGCCGGATCTGGACAGTCTCCTGGCGGGTATCCGGGCCTCCTATCGGCAACTGGGCCGGGCCGTGGCCGGTCGTCCGCGAGTAGGCAAGGGTGCCCGCAAAAAACGCCGCAGCGGTCCCGGGAGGCGAAGCGCATGACGGGAAACGCGGAACAGGCGAGACGGCCATCGCTGTTGTTACAGATGCTCGAGTCCCGGGCATTGCCGGAACTCGGCGCCTACGCCTGGTTGTATCCGATGCTGCATCTGGCGCCCCGGGGAGATGGGCATCCCGTGCTTGTGTTGCCGGGTTTCCTGACCACCGGCGCCGCAACGTTCCCACTGCGTCATTTCCTGAAGATCCTCGGTTACAAGGGGCATCGCTGGAAACTTGGACGCAACCTGGGACCCATCGGCTACAAGGAATACGAGATACTGCAACGCGTAAAGGAGTTGCGGCATCGCTATGGCAAGAAGGTGAGCCTCATCGGTTGGAGTCTCGGTGGACTGTATGCCCGTGAACTGGCCTGGTTGTCGCCCGACGATGTTCGCAGCGTCATCACGCTCGGCACGCCGTTCCGAAATCACCACGCGACGGCGGTCACCTGGCTCTACGAGGACCTGACCGGGCAGGAGCAGGCGCACATGCCCGAGGACCTGCGGCAGCGCATGGATCAGCCTCCGCCGGTACCGAGTACCGCGGTTTACAGTCGCAGCGACGGCGTAGTCCCATGGCGTTGCTCTGTGGAACGTCCCGCCGAGAAGGCCGAGAACATCCGGGTCGAGGGCAGTCACTGTGGCCTGGGCCACAATCCCTTGGTCCTGTGGGCCATCGCCGATCGGCTGGCCCAACCCGAGGGCGAGTGGCGCCCATTCTCCAGACGAGGGGCGCGCCGCTTGCTCTATCCGGAGCCCGATCGCATCGACGGCTGACCCGGCCGGAACTCACCGGCAAGACCTGGCAATGCGCGCGCTTCGCACTATCCTTTTCATATCCCTGTCACAATCCTTCGATATTTTTGGAAGGATGGAAACCCAAGACGCCGTTCATGCGCTCTCCGGCCTCGCCAACGAGACCCGCCTATCGATATTCCGGTGGCTGATCCAGACCGGTCCGGAAGGGCAGGCCGCGGGCGAGATCGCCGAGCGGTTCGACCTGCCGGCTCCGACCCTGTCATTCCATCTGTCGTCGCTCACGCAATGCGGATTGCTGCAGTCTCGACGGGAGGGCCGACGTATCGTCTACACGGCGGATTTCGACCAGATGAACAGCCTGATGGCCTACCTGACAGAGAATTGCTGCAGCGGGCGGTCGGGAAGCTGCGATGCCCCGACATCTCTGAGCTGCAGTATCAACACCCGGATACGTCAGCCGGAGGCGTCGGAGACATGAGCGAGAAAGCGTTTAACGTGCTCTTTTTATGCACTGGCAACTCGGCGAGGAGCATCCTCGGCGAGTCGCTGGTGGACTATTGGGGCAAGGGTCGGTTCCGCGGCTTCAGCGCCGGCAGCCAGCCGCAGTCGGCGGTCCATCCGTTGGCGATACGCTTGCTGGACCACCTGGACTTGCCCACCGAAGGCCTGCGCAGCAAGAACTGGGAAGAGTTCGCCGCCGATGATGCGCCGAAGATGGATTTTGTATTCACCGTATGCGACAACGCTGGTCGCGAAACCTGCCCGGTGTGGCCGGGGCAACCCGTGACCGCGCATTGGGGCGTGCCCGATCCAGCGGCTGTTGCGGGCGGCGAAGAGATCCGCATGCAGGCATTCAGGAAGGCATTCTCACAGTTGGAGAATCGCATCAAGATCTTCGTGAGCCTGCCTTTCGAATCTCTCGATCGACTGCGGCTGCAGGCCGAGCTTGACAAGATTGGCCGTGGCGGCGGTGTCGCAGGATCCAGCTACATCGTCGAAGAGAAGGCCCGGACGTGAGCGCTGCCTGCAGTGACGGGCGTCCACAGCCCGCGATGGGTCTGTTCGAGCGCTACCTCACGTTGTGGGTGGCGATGTGCATCGTTGTCGGCATCGGCCTCGGCTCGCTGGTGCCTGGTCTGTTTCAGTCCGTCGGCGGTATGGAGGTGGCAAGGGTCAATCTGCCAGTCGCTGTGCTGATCTGGCTGATGATCATCCCGATGCTCCTCAAGGTGGACTTCTCCGCCATGGGCCAGTTGCGCGAGCACTGGCGAGGTATCGGCGTAACCCTGTTCGTCAACTGGGCGGTGAAACCGTTCTCGATGGCGCTGCTGGCGTGGCTGTTCATCTACGGGCTGTTCGCCGACCTGCTGCCGGCGGACCAACTGGACTCCTACGTGGCCGGACTGATTCTGCTGGCCGCCGCTCCGTGTACCGCGATGGTCTTTGTATGGAGTCGCTTGAGTGATGGAGACCCGAACTTCACCCTGTCCCAGGTGGCGCTGAACGACACCATCATGATCTTCGCATTCGCCCCGATTGTCGGCCTGTTGCTCGGTATCTCGGCGATAACGGTGCCGTGGAGCACCCTTTTTCTTTCCGTCGTCCTGTACATCGTAATCCCGGTCGCATTCGGGCAGTGGTGGCGCTCGCGGATCCTCGCGAAATACGGTGAGGGAGGCCTCGCAAGGACCCTGGCGCGGCTGCACCCGATCTCGCTGTCCGCGCTGCTGCTGACCCTCGTGCTGCTGTTCGGGTTCCAGGGTGAGCAGATCCTTGCCCAGCCGCTGATCATCGTGCTGATTGCGGTGCCGATCATCATCCAGGTCTACTTCAATTCCGGATTGGCTTACCTCCTCAATCGGCGCTTCCGGGTGGCCCACTGTGTCGCCGGGCCTTCGGCGCTGATCGGTGCGAGCAACTTCTTCGAGCTGGCCGTCGCCGCGGCCATCAGCCTGTTCGGATTTTCCTCCGGCGCGGCTCTGGCGACGGTCGTCGGGGTCCTCATCGAGGTGCCGGTCATGCTGTCGGTCGTCAGGATCGTCAATCGTACTCGCGACTGGTACGAGAGGCCGATGGCGGTGACCGCAGCGGGCCAGCAGACAGTCGACTGACTATGAGCCAGGAAGCGCCGGGTCCTCCGGGTTCTGACCCGTGGCCATTTCATCCTGTCTCACGAAATTGCCGAAGTTGCCGATCAGGTAGAGGCGACCGTCCGAGTCATCTGCGAAAACGGCGGTGGGCCGGGTTTGCCAGGGTCGACGAAATAGCCGGTCTGTGACGGGTACCAGCTCGCGGACCGCATCGGCTGTGCGCGTGTGCAATGCGCCATCCACCCATTCAACTGCAATCCGCCTGCCAGGCGGATTGCCGGGAAACCTCGTGGTGACCTGGCGATAATCGCCGGTCAGGGCGCGTGCGGCGTCCGGATCGATATCCCCGGCTGCGATCTGTACTTCCGGCAGCGGGGCGGTCACCCAGTCATCAAGTGCGGCCCGCATCTCTCGTAACGGTGGGTGCCGGAAAACATTGATGACAACAAAATAACCGCGGCCGGAGTCGCTGCTGTAACCGAAATGCGCCAGGTAGCCATCGGCGTCGCCGCCATGCCCGAACAACAGGTGTCCCTGGTGTTGCCAGCTGCGCAACCCGAGTCCGTAGCCGGAAGTCAGGCCGTTCCTTGCCGCCAGTGTGGTGGCAGGCGTCTCCATGCGGCGAATCTCGTCTGCTGTAAGAAACACGTGATCTTGAATGCGACCTCTGTCGAGGAACAACCGGACGAAAGGCGCCATGTCGGCGGGTTCAAGGCTGATTGCCGCGGACGGTCTGAAGATGACGTGCCAAAATGGAATGACCGAGGTCCCGTCGGTGTCGTATCCGCTTGCCAGGGCCGCAAGGGTTGCGGCGTCCGGCGTGATGGTGGCCGACTTCATTCCCAGCGGGCCAAAGATGTGTTCGTGTACAAAAGACTCGTAGCTGTCCCCGGTTTCAAGTTCCAGTATCCGGGCTGCGACGCCCGGGCCGTTGTTGCTGTAGGAATCGAACATGCCGGGTTTCCACCGAACCGTCCGTGAGGCCGGCCGATAGCCGAGCGCATCCGCCAGGCTCAGAGGGTCATTGAGATCCCACTCATCCTGGACCCAGTCCTGGAGGCCGGCGGAGTGCTCCAGTAGCCGGGCGACCGTTACCGGGTGTTGCGGCGACCACGGGTTCGGTACCAGCCCGCTGCCGGTGGCCTCCGTCAGCGGCGCCTCGATGTCCAGCGAGCCGGTCCGGTCCGCCAGCAGCATGGCTATTGCGGTAAAGGTTTTTGTGATCGACCCGATGCGGAATCGTGTCCGCTCCGACACCGGTGACCTGTCGTCGAGGTCCGCGACGCCCGCATGCCGGACCACGGCCGGTTGTCCCTGTTCCACGAGGACGACGGCGAAAGCCGGTACACCGCCCTTCAGACGGGCCGTGTCGAGACGGCTCACCAGTTCGGCGACCGGCTCTGCGGCGGCGGGGGTCAGGATGGCGAGCGCTACGATGCAAGCCGCGGCATGTCGCAGCGGGATCATGGAGTTTCGGATACGAGGGGCATGCATACACCGTGCCCAAGCAGCCGGGGAGCCGCAACACCCGGGTCAGTCGTGGGGCGGAATATGCGGGCCCGAGGCGGGCGGTCCGGTACCGCCCTCGATGGGATAACCGAGATCCGTCTCGGGGATCGATTCTTCCAGTTCCGCCGCGTGGGTCCGGTAAAACCACTTGATCCAGAACGGGGCCAGGAGGGTGGTGTAGGCGATCACGAGAATCAGTACGTCATAGATGCCCCCCTCGAGGAGACCGGCGTCCCTGCCCAGCTCCGTGAAGACGAGGCCCACTTCGCCGCGTGGCACCATGCCCATGCCGATCGCGGTCCGCACCGCGGGTTTCTCGCGGATCAGCAAAGCGCCGCCGTATTTTCCGGCGATCGCTGCGATCAGCAGGGTTACCGAGAAGGTCCATATAAATGCCGAACCCCAGTCGATCTGCCGGAGGTCGAGCGACAGTCCGACCTGTACGAAGAAGATCGGAGTCAGGAGTCGCACAATGGGTTTCATCTGCTGTTTGATGACGTCGGCAAATTCCGGGTTGGCGGCCAGCGCCACACCGAACGGTAGGAAAAATCTCCGTGAAAGTGCCAGACCGGCAGCAAACCCGCCGAGCAGCTCCGGCGCGCCCATGAAGTGGGCCAGCGCCGCGAAGGACAGTACCAGGGAGACGATAGCCGTCGGTATCAGACCCGGGACGCCACTGGAGGTCTCGAAACGGTGGATCAGGTAGGAGATCGCCTTGGCAGCCATCGGCGCCAGCATGAAAAAGACTGCCATGAATGCGCCAATGCGCGCGGCATTGAAGAGACTGACTGCGCCGGCGGTGGCGAACTCGTAGAGCAGCGCCAGTAGCAGCACGCCCAGAACATCGTCGAGTACCGCTGCGCCGAGGATGATCTGACCTTCCGGGCTGTGCCGGCGGCCGAGGTCGGTCAGCACGCGGACCGTGATTCCAATGCTGGTTGCAGTCAGAGTGCCGCCGAGAACCATGGCGGTCAGCAGCGGCATGTCGAAGGTGAAATAACTCAGCCCGAAACCGAGTGCGAACGGCAACACGAATCCGCCGACGGCGACGGTGGTCGCCTTTCCGCCGGCATGCAGCAGGCGATTGACCTCGGTATCCAGACCCACCTCGAACAGTAGCAGGATGATGCCGAGTTCAGCCAGGAAATGGAGTGTCTCGCTGGGATCGATGAGCCCGAAAAGTGACGGCCCGAGGACGATACCGGCTGCCAGCTCGCCAATGACCGGTGGCATACCCCAATGGACGGCGACCTCCCCGAAAAGGCGGGCCGCCATCAGGACGAGTGCCAGCTGGAGCAGGAAGACATGGACCTCCATGCCATCACTCTAGCCTTTCCCGCAGGAAGTGCATTGATCGATATCGGTTTTAACTACTATCTTACGGCATTGACAGGCAACCAAAAGGTTGCCTATTATTTCCCACCATGGAACGTGTCTTCAAAGCCCTGTCTGACAGTACTCGCCGAAGGATTCTGGATCGGCTGTTCGATACGGACAGCCTGAGTCTCGGTGAGCTGTGTGGTGGGCTGGAGATGTCGCGCCAGGCAGTCTCAAAGCATCTCGGCATCCTGGAGGTGGCCGGACTGGTCATCGCTGTGCGACGCGGCCGAGAGAAGAGACATTTTCTGAATCCCGTGCCGATCCAGGAGATCGGTGACCGCTGGATAGCCAAGTATGCGCGCAAACAGACCCGCGCCATTGCAGCCCTCAAAGGGGCTCTGGAGGAGGACAGTCATGAAGAATCCTGAGCACATCTACCAGACGTACATACGCACAACCCCACAGCGTCTCTGGGAGGCGATTACATCGCCGGAGTTTACCCGCCAGTATTTTCACCGCATGCGCATCGATTGCGACTGGCAACCCGGATCGGAGCTCAAGTTCCGCTATGACGACGGGCGGGTCGGCTGCGAGGGTACGCTGCTGGATTGCGTGCCGCCCAGGTTGCTGCGCTACACGTGGCGATTCCTGTTCGACCAGGAACTGGCCAGAGAGCGGCCGTCGACGGTTACCTTCGAGATCGAGCCCCGGGGCGAGAACTGCAGGCTCCGCGTCACTCATAATGACTTCGACGCCGATAGCAAGGTGTTCCCGATGATCAGCGAGGGCTGGTCCGAGGTCATCTCCAGCTTGAAGTCCCTCCTGGAGACAGGCGCGGCGTTAGAGGTGGCCGGCAATGCCGAGGCATCCCGCGGAGTGGCTTGAGACAGTCGCCAGCGAGCCTTTCCGATCGGGTGTGTTGATGGCCCGTGTCGGCCGCTGACGAGGGCGCTAGCGACCAAGGACGTAACGGAATTGTATGCCACCGGGCCTGGACAGGAACTGCAGGTTTCTACCCAGTGCCCGTTTTGTGAAGCGCCGCTCGTAGTCGCGCAAGTCGCGACGCGGCTGTTCGGGAAGGCTGAGGAGCACGGCCTCGCCACCGGCGATGCCCATCAGGGTAAACGGGAGGACGTCGCCGGAATCTCCGAAGGCCCAGACGAGCCCGCCGAAGGCCAGGTTGACGACGATATTGCGGAGATGGCGGGCCGGGCGGCGTTTTGACGACGTGCGGCGGGCGCTGTCGCGCAGGATCGCCTCGGCGATGGCGAGACGATCCTGTGGATTGGTCCCCGGGACGGCGCGAACAGGATCGGCGCCACGGGCCCCCGGATGTGGTCGGAGCATCAGCAGGCCGGTCGCTGTCGCCGCCCTTAGAGCGCCGATGGTGTTGAGGGCTCGGTCATCGTCGTTGTCCGCATCCAGTGCCATCGCGGTGTAGGCTACCGCTGCCGATCCGTAAACGGCGGTCCAGCCGTTCTGCCACAGACCCGCGGCATCACGGCTCGCGTCCAGGCGCGCTTCGATGAAGGCGAGCTTGTCGTCGGAGGGTTCGCCCGCAACAGCCTGAGCGGCCGGCCAGGCGGCGATCAAAATCACGAATACCGATATCCAGCGCATCTGTGTATGACTCTCCTCTATCGAGCAGGCCCTCAACGGGCCCGCAGAGGCTACTCCGGGATGCCCGGTCAGTCCGGAGGACTGCAGCGCGGTCCGAGGCTGTCGGTCAGTTCGCGGACTGTACCGGCCTCACCGGGCTGGGAAGGCGTTCCGCCGTCGAAAATCACGCTCCATGTCCCGTCGGTGTCCTTGCGCCAGACGGAGAAGAATCGGCCCACCGATACGACCTCTGCACCGGCCTCGTCGCTGGAAAGGATCTCGTAGGGGCCCTGACTCAGGGCCAGATCGCCCGTTTCTGCCACTTCTACGCTGTCCGGGGCCCATCGGATCGTCGGTCCGGTTGCCGAAAAGAACACGCTCCAGCCTTCGACAATCTGATCGCGGCCCCGCAGGACGCTACTGCCGGTGAAGCGGGCATCTGGATGAATCAAGCCGGAGAAAGAATGGATATCGCGCTGTTCAGCGGCGTGGCTGAAGGCCAGTTCGCTGCAGCGCACCTGGTCTTCTGGGGTCACAGCGGCTGCGAGCATGGCCAACAGGAGGATATGGGTCACGATGAGCTCCGTCGATGCGATGCCCAAGTAGACAACAGACTGCCATCCTCACTCAACGGTTGGCGGCGCGGGTCGCGGCACAGCGATAGAAAATTCCGACGTCTCGATCCTCAGGCCAGCCAGCCGGTCGGCTCATCCAAGTCGGTTGCACCGCATGCGGTGCGCCCTCAAGATAGCCGCCCATGATAGCTGTCTGCAGCCGCGATATTTCCCTCCCGATCATTGCCTTAAGCGTTCTGATCGCGATTCCCGGCGTCGCGCTGTCGGTCTCTCTTGAGGATTGCAGGATCAGCGACTCGGCGGGCATACAGAGCATCGCCGCTCGTTGCGGTCTTGTCGGAGTGCCGGAGAATCATGCTGATCCGGACGGCGATCAGATCGACCTGTTCGTAGCTGTCGTCCCGGCATTGACGCGCAGGCCGGCGGATTCCGCGTTGACGGTCATCGCGGGTGGACCCGGCGCCGCGTCGTCGGAATTTTATGTCGGTTATCGCACGGCCTTCGGCCGCATCAACCGTGACCGGGACGTTGTGCTGGTAGACCAGCGCGGTACCGGCCGAAGTCATCGACTCGATTGTCAGGCGCCCGAAGAGATCGGTAGCGGTGACTGGTCGGTGGCAACAGCGCGTGACAGCGCCGCCGAGTGTCTCGCCAGGCTCCCCGGGGAGCCGCGCTTCTACAACACCTCTGCGGCAGTCCGTGACCTTGAGGCGGTGCGATTGGCGCTGGGTTACCCGGCCCTCGACATCTACGGGGCATCCTATGGCACGCGTGTGGCAAGTCACTATCTGCGCCGCTATCCCGACAGTACCCGCAGCGTGATCCTGGATGGCAGCTTGCCACCCGACGAGATACTTGGGCCGCGCATCGCGTTGGACGCGCAAGCAGCTCTCGAACGTGTGTTTGAGCGCTGCCGGGATGATGACGACTGCGCCCGGAGATTTCCGGATCTCGCCGCCAGGTTCGCCACACTGCGCGCTGACCTGCAGCAGCAGATGATCCGGGTCCGCATGCCCGATCCGACGGCCGGCGATCCTGCCTCCGTTGATCTCGGCTCACTGGAACTGGCCGCCGCGGTCCGGATGCTCAGTTACCGATCCGAGACAGCGGCGCTGATTCCGCTGCTGATTGACTCGGCGTCACGGGGCAACCCCGCGCCCTTGGCCGCACAGGCGCAGATGATCGTTGCAGATCTCGGCAGCGCGCTCAGCCATGGCATGCACAACAGCGTGGTTTGTAGCGAAGACGTGCCTTACTTTTCGGATCTGGTCATCGACAGACAAGCGCTCCGGGCGACATACATGGGCACCGATCAGGTCGATGTGCTGGAGGCCGTCTGCGAGATCTGGCCGGCCGGGCCGGTCGATACGGATCTGCGGGCGCCGATACGGTCAGAGGTCCCCGTCCTGCTGATCTCGGGCGAGGCAGATCCGGTGACACCACCGGACAACGGTCGTCGGTTTGCGTCCGACCTGCCGCTGGCTCGGCACCTCGTGGTCGCAGGGCAGGGCCACGGTGTCGCTCATGTGGGCTGTATGCCGCGACTGATCGCTGAATTCGTGGAAGGCACAGACCTCGATGCGCTGGACGCGGCTTGTCTCGACAAGCAGGGGCCGGCGCCGTTCTTCCTGGATTTCTCGGGTCCGGGTCCGTGACGGTGCGGCCATGATCGAGGTGCGCGCGATCTCGAAGCGCTTCGGCCAGGTGCGGGCGCTGGAGAGCGCTTCCTTCTCCTGCCCGGACGGCAAGATCACCGGTCTGCTAGGACCCAACGGGGCAGGCAAGTCGACGGCCTTGCGTATCCTTTACACCGTCATCCGCGCGGATTCAGGCAGCGCCACCATAGACGGACTGGATGTTCATCGGGACAGCCTGCGGGTCCGGGAACGGATCGGTGTCCTGTCTGACGGCGCCGGACTCTACCCGAACCTGAGTGCACGTGAGAACGTTGCGTACTTCGGACGACTCCACGGCCTGAGTGGTCGGGACCTCAATGCGCGGATCGATCAGCTTGTCGAACTGCTGGACATCACCGGCTTCGCGGACCGGCGTGCCAAGGGGTTCTCGCACGGACAGAGGACCAAGGTGGCGTTGGCCCGCGCACTCGTGCACCGGCCGCCCAACCTGTTGCTTGACGAACCGAGCAACGGGCTCGACGTCATGGCGACCCGGACCCTGCGAGACCTGTTACGCCGGGTTCGGGCGATGGGTGTGTGCGTGCTGTTCTCGAGTCACGTCATGCAGGAGGTCGCGGCCCTGTGCGACGAGATCGTGATCATCGACAAGGGGCATGTCGCCGCCTGCGGTTCCCCTGACGGGTTGCGAGCCGCCTCAGGCAAGGACTCTTTGGAGGATGCTTTCGTCTCCATGCTGGGCAGCGGAGAGGGGCTGGCATGACGCGGCGTCTCGGCATCGTGTTCCGGAAAGAGATCCTGGATAACTTTCGGGATCGCCGCAGTCTGACATCCGCGATGATCTTCGGTCCGCTGTTCGGGCCGGTCCTGTTTGCGGTGATGATCTCCTTCGCGCTGGATCGGGTCGTCTCGAGCGAGGATGCGCTCATCCGCGTGGCCGTGAGTGGGGCCGAGCACGCCCCCAACCTTGTCGAGCACCTGCGGCGTTCCAATGCAGACATCGTGGCGACGGATGTCGACCTGGAGCAGGCCCGCAAGATGGTCGCGTCGGGTATCGAGGACGCCGTCCTGTGCATTCCGGCCACATTCGCAGAGGAGTTCGCCGCAGGGCGGCCGGCGGTCCTGCAGCTCGTCTCGGACAGCGCCAACAGTGCGGCGGAGGAGGGTGTGCGGCGGATCCGCCTGATGCTCGGCGCCTACGCCGGCAGGATCGGTGCCCTGCGCCTGCAGGCCAGGGGGGTCAGTCCCGCCGTCACGATCCCGATAGCGATCGATGAAGTGGATGTGTCGACGCCGGCCGGTCGCTCTGTCCTGTTGCTGGGAATGATGACCTACTTCATCATTTTCTCGATGCTCATGGGGGGGCTCTACCTGGCCATCGACAGCACGGCCGGGGAGCGGGAGAGGGGATCGCTGGAGCCGCTGTTGACGCTGCCCGTGTCGAGAGCGGACCTGATCGTCGGGAAAATACTGGCGACCGCCGTATACATGGTGACGGCATTGGCGGTGACGCTGTTCGTTTTCGCCGTCGTCCTGACCCAGGTTCCGCTCGAGGACCTGGGCATGACCAGCAATTTTGGCCCCGGGACCGCATTAGGGATCTTCATCCTCATGCTGCCTTTCGCCCTGCTGGGCGCGGCACTCATGACCTGCGTGGCGTCCTTCACCAGGAGTTACAAGGAGGCCCAGACCTATCTGACCGTCGTCCTGCTGGTGCCGACCCTGCCTATCCTGTTCGCCGCCCTGAATACCGTGCGTCCGTCGACCGCCCTGATGCTGGTTCCAAGCCTCAGCCAACACCTGGTCATCACGGGCCTGATGAAGGCCGAGGTCGTTCCGATCTCCTACCTTCTGATTTCATTTATCAGCACGCTCGTCCTCGGGTTGTTGCTGACGGGTCTGGCGACTCGTCTGTACCGGCGCGAGAGCCTTCTCGGCTAAGCCGGGCCCGCTGGTTGCCGCCCGCGAACAAAGTCTGCCGCTGGTCTTGGCTCGCGCTGCCCCCAACGATGTAACAATTCAGTAAAATAGGGGGGAGCTACTGACAGAGGCGTGGGTGTCCCGCCGGGCGGTGCACGCATACCCGGCGGGCCGGAGCCCGAAGCCCGCGCCGGCCGCCTGGCCTACCGGGACAGGGAGCGAAACTTTTTTTCTCTTCGAGCGACTCTTTATGCGATACCTGAACTCAGAACTCATCCGCAGCATCGACGCGCAGGCTTTCAGGAACGCCCATCCCTATCCATGGATGAATCCCCAGGGATTCCTGACGGAGGAGGGTTTAGCCGAACTCCTGGCCAACATGCCGGAGGTCGAAACCTTCAATGCCTTCTTCGGCAAGCAGCGGAATTACGGGCAGCGCAGCCATGATCGCTATGTCCTCGAATACACCGACGAAGTTCAGATTCCCGTGCCATGGCAGAAGTTCGTCGAGGAGTTGAAAGGCGAAGAATATCGCGGGCTGATTCGCCAGTTGCTGGGGCGCGGCCATTTCCGGCTGAGGTTTCACTGGCATTACACGCCCGACGGCTGTTCGGTCTCACCCCATTGCGATTCACGCGGAAAACTGGGTTCGCAGATTTTCTACATGAATTCCGCTGACGAATGGGATGTGTCATGGGGCGGAGAGACCGTGGTGCTCGACGACCATGGGCGGTTCGATCTGGAGTCCAGCCCTGCATTCGAGGATTTCGACACCGCATTCCCGGCGGAAACCATGAACAATCACAGCCTGATCTTCGGTCGTCGGGGTAACTCGTGGCACGGAGTGCGCCCAATCCACTGCCCTGAGGGTGCACTGCGCAAGGTATTCATCGTCGTCTTCGAGGACGCCAATCCACGCAAGGTGTTCGTCAAGAAGGTCAAGCGTTTCCTCAAGGGCAAGCCGCTCGTCACCGAGCGGGAACGGGCCATGTACTAGACCCGATGTGTGGCCTCAAGGCCATTTCCAGACAGTAACTAACCCACGCGACCCGACATTGCCTCCACTCGCCGGAGCGGCGCTGTCGGCGTTCCCCAGTGCAGGCCGCCCCGACGGGAATCGTGACGATTCCGGGTCGCGTCTGACCTGGCAGGGCAGGCGGTCCCGTCGCCGCGGATGCTCGTCCGGCATCTCCACGGACCGGTGGCCCATATAAGGATGATTCCTTATATGGGCCGGAAATTGACGTCGGTCAATGTTTGCCTCGCTGCATTGCAGAAAATGTACAAGGCAATACTAATGTAGACCTAGCTAATTAAGAATCAGTTGCAGTTGCTTGGCAGCCAATGAAGTTCGATCGCAACAAATCTTCTCCCGGAAGGCGCCCTTCCGAGCCGAATTTGGCGGACCGGTCTGGACCACTTGCCGGTCAGCTACCTCACGCAATCAAACAACCCAGGAGCAGTCACGATGGATGCACTCAAGCTTGGTAGATATCGGCTTGCCGCAGTCCTTGCCGTTTCCATGCTCGCTATCGGAATCGCCGGATGTGAAGGCGACGATGGCGACAACGGGGCAGCGGGCCCGGCGGGAGCCGACGGGGCGGAAGGCCCCGCAGGTCTCGCATGTTGGGACCTCAATGAGAACGGCATTGCGGATCTTCCCGACGAAGATCTCAATGGTGATGGCGTGGTCGACGTGCTCGACTGCAACGCGCTGGCCAACCTGCCGCCCGGCGGTGGCGGCGCGGTGGAGCAGTTCCACAAGGCCTATTTCACCGAGAACACGTACGAGGGTACGGACGACTGCCTGGCCTGCCACGGCCCGATCGGTGAAGATATTATTGCGACCGGTCACTGGAACTGGGAAGGGCAGGCTCTCGGTATCGAGGGACTCGAGGCCGGGACCCACGGCAAGACCGACATCATCAACAACTTCTGCGTCGCGGTACCGACCAACGAAGGTCGCTGCACCCAGTGCCATATCGGCATCGGATGGAATGGCCCGGACTTTGACTTCGCGGATCCCTCCAATATCGACTGCCTGGTCTGCCATGATCAGACGGCGACTTACGTGAAGGCTCCGACGACGGCCGGCGCACCGCCTGCTGAACTCGATCTGCAGCCCATCGCCCAGAGCGTCGCGGAACGCGGTGGCCGTCCGTCACGCGAGAACTGCATCGACTGTCACGCCAAGGCCGGCGGCGCCGACAACGTCAAGCACGGTGACCTGCCGCTTTCCATCGCCAACACGACCGCCGAGTACGACGTCCACATGGGCACCGACGGCAAGAACTTCGACTGCGTGACCTGCCACGACGTGGCCCGGGATGCCGAGGGCAACGTGCTGTCCCACGGTATCGGCGGCATGGCCTTCCATTCCAACCTGGAAGGCAACATGAAGACCTGCACGGACTGCCATGGCAGCGCCGCGGTCATCCACGCCGGTAAATCGGTGGAGGGTATCGTCAACTCGCACACGACCCTGGCCTGCCAGGTCTGCCATATCCCGACCTTCGCCGACGAGACGTCCACCAAGGTCTATTGGGACTGGTCGACGGCGGGTGACCCGGACCGTGTCCCACAACCCGATCCCAACGATCCCTCCCGTTTCGACTATGACAGGAAGAAAGGTGACTTCCTCTGGGCGTTCAACGTCCGGCCGGTGCTGCTGTACCAGGAACGGACGGCGGAAGACTTCGGCAAGTGGGAGAAGATGGTCATCAACGCGACTGAAGGCTTCACGGAGCTGCCGGCGGTTCTCGGCCGGCCCGCGGGCGACTACACGACCCCCGGTGCCATGATCTATCCGTTCAAGAAGATGGATGGCAAGCAGCCGGCGGATGCGATCAACGACATCGTCCTCGTGCCGCACCTGTACCCGGGTTCCGACGGGCCGAACGCCTACTGGAAGACCTTCGAGTGGGGCCCGGCTATCCAGGATGGTGCAGACCAGACCGGGCAGCCCTATTCCGGCGAGTACACCTTCGTGGATACCGTCAATTACCTCTCGGTCAACCACGAGGTCGCGCCGAAGGAAGAGGCCTATGGCTTCGGCGGCGTAGAGGCCGGTGCCTGCACCGATTGCCACGGCGGAGGTCAGATCGACTTCACGCTGCTCGGCTACACGGATGATCCGTTCGCCGGCGGCACTCGTCCGTAGAGATAACAAGCGAGCCTGACTCGCGTCAATTGACGCCCGCGCCGCAAGGCGCGGGCGTTTTCTCTTCGATCCCCATGTTTACGGTACGTAGCGAGGCGGTCTGTTGCGTATGCGGTGAGGCCCCTCATAGCGCCGCTTCGAGATCGACAGGCCAGGACAGGAGGGCTCAGCGCAGGAAGATGGTTCCTGCTCGCAGATCGATAGTGCGGCCGCCGG
>Ga0316191_10000916_pt1 | contig 20047 bp, 18 predicted proteins | sample Eddworburr2cm_MG_FD_204928 | JGI IMG/M metagenome (GOLD analysis project Ga0316191, IMG submission 204928) | Coastal sediment microbial communities from Maine, United States - Eddy worm burrow 2 cm | ecosystem: Environmental > Aquatic > Marine > Coastal > Sediment | place: USA: Maine... | reverse complement strand
GAAACAGGACTTCACCGGCGGTCAGGCGGATAAATCCGGTGATGCAGTTTACCAAAGTCGTCTTGCCGGATCCGTTCGGGCCGATGATACCCAGGATATCCCCTTCGTGAAGATCGAAGCTAACTTCGTCCAGCGCAAAAATACCGCCGAAAGTTTTGGTAACCTGGTTGACTTGAAGAATCGGTGTGCTCATACCTTAACCCATTTTTCAAACTGATGATATTTGCGTTGACTGTAAACCAAAATGCCTTCGCTGCGGAAAATGATAAAGGCAAGCAGGATGAGGGCATAGAAAACAATGCGCAGCGTCCCAAATGCCCGCAACAACTCTGAAATGGGTACCAGAATAAAGGCGCCCAGCACCGGTCCGACCAGCGTGCCACTTCCACCAATGACCGTTGCGGCGATGGGGAGAATCGAAAAATCCAGCGCAAACATCGAAAGTCCGGCCCACATGTATAAGTGCACCAGATAGGCACCCCCCAAACAGCCCATTGACGAAGCAATAAATACAGCGATGGTTTTGTAGTAGGTAATGCTTATCCCGGAAGCTCTGACCGCCTGATCATTGTCTTTCACGGCTCTAAAAACCAAGCCGATATCCTTGATGACCAGTCTTCGCACGCCAAATAGAAATAAAAGAACCATCATAATGATGACATACTGCTCCATCCAGCGATTCAAAAAGCTTTCCACCCCCAAAACCCCGTCGGTCCCGCCCAGGATATCCAGAGCTTCGATGACCCGGGTCAGAAGCAGCGGATACATCAGTGTTACAATCGCAAAATAGACCCCCCGCAGCGGGAGACAGGGAAGTAAAAGTATCGTGCAGAAAAATGCCCCGAATACGGTGGCAAGGGGAATCGTCAACAGCGGCGGCAGTCCAAAGGAGGTATTCAGAATGGCAGCAATATAGCCGCCGGTTCCGATAAAAAAAGCACCGCCCAAAGAAACCAATCCCACGAAATGAGCCAGAAAATCAAAGCTCAGGGCCAGCAGAGCATAGATACAAACATTTGAGATCACCCGCTGCCAGTACATGCTGGGCATGACCAGAGGCAAAATCAGCATCCCAACGATCAACACCAGTCTGGGTAAGACCAGGTAAGATAATTCACGCCAGGACATCAGTGCATAAAGACTGTCGGATCGAACCTTGATGCCCCGATCCAATCTTTCTTTGCGGTGCTTCTCGAGATTTTTTGTCATACTCTTTCTTCCAGCTCTTTTTGGCGTCCAAACAGTCCGGAGGGTTTCAAAATCAGGGTCAGTATGATCGCAAGCAAAGCCACCACCATCTGATAATGGGCGCCGAGGTAAACGACCGTTAGAATCTGGGCGAAACCGATCAGAAAAGCGGCGATAACAGCGCCCATCCAGCTCCCCAATCCCCCCACGATACAGACGGCAATGGCCAGAATGAGGACATTGTATCCGGCCTCCACGACGATATTACCCAGCGGGAGCAGCAAAATGGCTGCCAGGGCGGCCAGCATGGAACCGAACCCCATAGCAGCTACCGCCATCAGGTCGGAATCGATCCCCAACATCATAGCGGCGCGCTCGTCTTGGGCCATTCCGCGCAAAGCTAAACCGATGCGCGTATAGTGAGTGAACAGCCACAACAGTGCCACCACCGCCGCGCCGATCCCAACAACCAACAGACGCTGGTAATCCACCGGTACCCCGGCGATTTCCGTACTGCCCTCGATAAAGGCGGGCAGCGTATAGGTCATCCCCTTAAAGCCGCCCCATCTCAGTCCCTCCAAAATTGCAAGTCCAATCGCATAGGAGGCCATGATTTCCGAAATCTCCATACCCCGGACGCGAATCAGCACAAACTGGTAGATCAATGCACCGATAATTCCGGTGGCAATCATCGCTAAAATTATGCTGACCGCATAATTAAGACCGAGAGAATTTAGGAGAGTCCAGGTAATGAAACCACTGACCACATATAGGGCACCATGGGCAAAATTAGGCAGGCGACTGACCCCGTATACCATAGCAAATCCCAGCGAATAAAGTGCCAGCGCGACGCTGTTTATGGTTCCGTAGATCAATATTTGCATGGCATTTCCAGGATTATTTTTTTGGGATCGGGCTGAGGGAGAGACACTTGAAACTCCCTCACCCCGCATACTGGAATATTTACTTTTTCATCCACGGCGGCAACAGGATGCTGCCGGTGGCGATGCTTTTGGGATAGACCACAACCCGCTTTTTGTCCTGCCACTGTATGATACTGCCCACGGCGCCTTCTTTGGGATCCGTGGCCGGGATGACCTGGTGGCTTTTGGGATCAAAACGCAACCGTCCATAGACCCCCATGACATCGGTTTTTTCCAGTTCTGCGACCACTTTGTCCGAATCAAGACTGCCTGCGCGTTCGATGGCATCCCGTAAAACGTAAACTGCCATGTAGCTGCTGGAGGTTCCCAAACCTTCCGGCTCCACATCCCACATTTTGGTATAGGCGTCATAGAATTTCATGGTCCACGGGGTCGCTTCCGAGGGGGCGTTGCCGGCGTTGACCACATTGCACAGGGTATACTCGCCCTTGCCCTCTGTCGCTTCCCAGAAGCCGGGTTGTTCCGCTGCGGCCAGGGTGGAACCGAAGGGAAGTGCCGGGATTTTCATTTCATACCACTGTTTGAGCAAAATAGCGCTTTCGGGCATATCCATCCAAATATTAATAATTTCGGATTGCGTATTTTTGGCTTTCAGTAATCCCATGGAAAAATCAGTGGCGCCGGTCGGGTAGATTTCCACACCGGTCACATTCCAGCCTTTTTTTTCGGCCACGGCCTTCATCACCTTTGCAGCGCCCCGGGCATGGGAAACGTCCTGGGCGATAATGAACAGATTGTTAAATCCGTATTTTTCCTTTAGTTCGGTAAAGTTAGCAAACATCTCACCGACAAGATTTTTGGCCTCACCATGAATGCGGAAGCAGTATTTAAATTTGTCATACTGTTCGGCAACCAAGGCATGGTATTTGGGGGTTAAAACACCGGTGGTCAGGATAGACACTTTTTTATATTTGGATAATAGCGGCATAGCCGCCAAGGCCGCCTCAGAACGGACCGGGCCGCCCACGATGAAATCGGCTTTCTTGTCTAAAATCAGTTTTTCCACCGCTAGTAAGGCTTCGCTGACCGGCACTCCGGGTTCCAAATCCCTTGTATCGATGACTTCCACTTTGAATGGGCGTTTTTCGCCACCAACATTGACACCACCGCTGGCATTGATCTGCGCTACAGCCAGCTTTATGGCTCTCTCGGCATCCCATCCGTAAAGGAACGCAGTAGAGAGCGGACTGCCGATGATGATGGGCGTTTCGGCCAATGCAATTTTTCCTGGCAGAATCAACAGCACCGCAAACAAAAATATCATGAATCCTCTTATTGCTTTCCCTTTCATATAGAGCCCTCCTCTGTTACTGAAAAATGGGTTATGGGTTTTAAGATCGCGAAAGTAGAACACGAATTGACTGCGATCTCGTTTCTTTAGTCAAACGCATTGATGAGATGAACAAAGACTCAAATTTACAGCGTCTGTTGTTCGACCACCGAAGTCTGTTTATAGAAAATACGGATATGAATGTCAAGCCATCCAAACAATGAATTTCGTTCACTTTGTAATGCTATGGTTGATATAGCTGCTTGCAGAGGCCTGTGACGAGCGCCGCCAGCTGAAAATCCGGATATTTTGAACTGGACTCATTCATCGATTTCCCCTATAGTTTGAAAATTTAGCTTTAAGCGTTCATTCTTGAGTCTGAATAACAATTTAAACGAACCTCGGAGCGTCATCATGTCCTTTAAAAAGCTTGAATTCACCAATGCCGCCGGACAAAAACTTTCCGCCAGAATGGACTCACCGCCGGAGGCGAAACCCTCAGCGTATGCCTTGTTTGCCCACTGCTTTACCTGTTCTAAGAACATCAAAGCCATCGGCCATATCAGCCGGGCGCTGACTCGCAACGGGATCGCCGTAATGCGATTTGATTTCACCGGGCTTGGCGAAAGCGAGGGGGATTTTGCCGACACCAACTTCTCCTCCAACGTCGGCGATCTCGTGACAGCCGCAGCATTCATGGCAACTAAATACCAGGCACCGAAGATTTTAATCGGCCATTCTCTGGGTGGAGCGGCCGTGCTGCAGGCCGCGGCAAATATTCCTTCTTCAACAGCGATAATATCCATTGCGGCACCGGCGGATCCTGGTCATGTGACCCGCGCCCTGGGCGAGACAAAAGATATCATTGAACGAAGGGGTGAAGCCAATGTCAATTTAGCCGGCAGAACCTTTAAAATCAAAAAACAATTTTTAGACGACCTTGAATCGGTACCCATGCAACAAACCATTCGGAATTTAAATCGGGCCCTTTTAATTTTTCATTCGCCGGTTGACGATGTCGTCGGAATTGAAAATGCGGCTAAAATTTTTCAGATCGCTCGGCACCCCAAAAGCTTCATTTCCCTGGACAAGGCCGATCATCTGTTAATGAATCCAAAAGATTCACAGTATGTGGGGTCGCTCATCGCAACCTGGGCAATGAGATACATTGAGACGCCATAAAGGAGAATTTGAGATGAAAAATATTTCGACCATCGATTATGCGATCTTGGATCGACCTGAGGTTCTCATGTTTCTGTTTCACCCGCGGCCTGAGTCGACAGGTCCATTTTCTAAAACCGCCGAGCCGGAAAATCGGGTTTCAGGACAAAAGGATATTCTGATTCCGGTGCAAGACGATATCGCCATCGGGGCTCGGTTTCATATGGCGGAAAAATCCGGCGGCAACCTTCTTTTTTTCCACGGCAACGGAGAGATTGTTGCGGACTACGATGAGCTGGGTGCGGTATACAACCAGTCGGGAATCAATTTTTTGGCGGTCGATTATCGCGGATATGGTCGTTCAGGCGGTAAACCGACCGTCACCGCCATGATGCAGGACTGCCATATTATCTTTCATTTTGTGCGAAAATGGCTTCAACAAAATAATTTTACCGGGCCGCTCATTCTGATAGGCCGATCCCTCGGTAGTGCCTCCGTTCTTGAACTGGCAGCCGCCTATAAAAATTTAATCGACGGCCTCATTGTCGAGAGTGGATTCGCTTACGCCGGTCCCCTGCTGTCCCTCTTGGGGATCGATTTTGCTGCTCTGGGATTCAAGGAGGAAAAAGGATTTCGCAATATCGATAAAATCGGAAACTTCGACAAACCCACCCTGATCATTCACGCAGAATTTGATCACATCATTCCGTATTCAGACGGCCATGCGCTGTATGAGGCATGTCCGTCCGGAAATAAAAAATTGTTAAAGATCCCCGGTGCCAACCATAATGATATCTTTATGCATGGTTTTCAGGAATACCTCGCGGCAGTAAGAGATATCGTTGAAATAGCCAAAAAAGCAAACCTGTGATAGATAGAGCGCAGCGATTCCATAAATCCAAGACCCCCTCCGGGGCGCAGGCCGCTATGGCCCGCCCCCGAGGTGATGAAGATCATTCACAACGTGGCTTTAATTTTAATCCGGTTTTTATTCCGTTAAACCAACTTTTAGTAGAAATTTTGGATTGTGGATTTTGGCCCGCCCTGGCGCGACGGCTGCTATTTTGCTAAACCAAATTTCGATAATATACAATTTGAAAATAATATTAAATTCATCGGGTGCCAGGTCTGGGCCAGGGATTGCGGATTTGTTGTATCGCTACGCTCTATCTTTTTTTATTAAATTGACAGAATACCTTAAATCCAAAATCTAAAATCCCAAATCTATGAGGAATAAATGTGGGATCGATTGTCAAAAGAAACATAGCGATAGAACGCATGATTTTCACCACCCCCGACCGAAACCGACCGCACGTTTTGGCACTGCCTTGCTCCGTGCAAGCACCGCCGCATCTTCCGTAAAATCTGATTTTTACTCAAGTTTTTAATCGACTTAGACGATAATAATTTTGATCGGGTTACTCGCATACCGATCGCAAATAAGCAGCACCTAGATGCGAAAATTTATGGGTGCCTGAATCTCATGCCCATCATAAATTCAATGTCGCCAACGCCGCTAAAAGTAAACAAGAATAAACTAACATCTTCTATTGACACTGTTCCCGAAATTTAAGGTAAAAATATCAACATGAGTGTCGTACCGACAGACAAAATAAAATCCGGACAAATTTTAGCCGCAGAGGTTCGCGATATAAACGGCCGGCTGCTGCTGTCAAAGGGCCAAGCAATAGAGCCCAACCATATTCGAATTTTTAAGATCTGGGGAATTTCAGAAGTCAATATTGTGGGGGACGACTGCTCCGATGATACATCTGATCCGCTGATGGACTCCGCGATGATCGAACAGACAAAAAATAGCGTTGAGACGCTTTTTTGCCATGTGGATCTGGAACATCCGGCCATCAATGAAATATGCAGGATTGCCGTGCAGTTCAGGTGCCAAAACAACATCATCGTGGCAGATGATAATTTAGCGGTCGACAATCCGTCGATCCCAAAAAAAGATCGAAAAAAAGATTTCCTGAAGAAACTAAAAAAGAAAAATATAATATTGCCTGAAATTCCGTCGCTTGCGTTTGAGTTAAATGAAGTTATCGAAAATCCCATGTCTTCCGCCGAACACATCGCTCGGGTTGTAAGCAGAAGCCCTAGTTTAACGGCAGTCCTGTTAAAAATTGTTAATTCGTCATTTTATAGCCTGCCATCGAAAATAAGTACGGTATCCCATGCGGTATCTCTCATCGGAACCCAGGAAATTTCAGTACTTGCCCTGGGTATCAGTGTCCTTTCAGTATTTAAAAATATTCCAAAAGAAACCATAGATATGCACTCGTTTATAAGGCACAGCCTGGTTTGCGGCCTTTTATCCAGGGTTTTTGCTGCCCACAAAAATGTTCCGCAAACCGAGCAGTTGTTTGTCGCCGGGCTGTTGCATGATCTAGGCAGGTTGATACTTTATAATTATTTTCCAGACGAGTCGCGCAATGTTTTGGCCCGCTCCAGAAATGGAAATACATTACTCTATGAAGAAGAAAAAGACTATCTGGGCTGCGACCATGCCCAGCTGGGTGTGCACCTCATGAAACAGTGGAAATTACCTCCAATTCTGGAAAATAACATCTTATACCATCACAAGCCTTCAGAGGCACAGCAATCTGTTCCGGCGACCATCGTCCATTTGGCTGATATTATCGCCAATAGCCTCGGAATCGGCAGCAGTGGTGAAAAATTGATTCCGCCCCTTGATGACAATGCCTGGGAAAATATAAAATTATCACCCAGCAGCTTTGAAACCATCATCGGGCAAGCCACCCACCAGTTCCAGGCCCTAGACCAAATACTGCATGCTTGAGAAAATGATGAATACAATTGTAAATATGGATCCTGAAAATTTACAGGCACGGATAAAGTACCTGGAGGAAAACGGACGCCTCATCCAAAATGGCCTCGAGATGGCACTTTCGCTGGGTGATTTTCAGGAAGATATCAATAAGGGCTACGATACGGAATATATTCTGCGGGAAGCCGAAAAAAGAATACAGTATTTGACCCCGTTTGATGCCAGTGCATTTTATCTTACGGACCAGGGTAAATCGGATTTTATTTTTTCCCTGTGTGAGCCGCCGGAGAAAAAGCAATTTATTGAAGATCAGATCGGCTACATGATCGACAAAGGCTTTTTTACCTGGGCGATTGGTGAAAAAAGGGGGATAACCATCTCCTCCCATGATCATTCCAGACAACTGATGCTGCATGTGATCGCAACCGCTTCCCGAATTCGGGGTATGTATGTTGGTTTGTTGCCGGATAAAAAAACAATCATTCCGGATAAATCACAGACCCTGGTATCATTCATTCTATTAAATACGGCCAATGCCCTGGAAAGTCTTGATTATCATCAATTGTTGCGCGATCAGAACAGTATCCTCGAAAAAAAAGTAGAAGAAAGATCCAAGGCCCTGGCGCGTTCTGAAAACCAACTGCAGCAGGTGATGAAGCTGCAGGCCATCGGCACTCTGGCCGGCGGTATTGCCCATGACTTTAACAACATCCTTTTCCCGATTGTGGGATACACCGAACTGACCATGGATGACATTCCGGAAGGCAACCCGTCCCGAAAAAATCTGGAAGAGGTCCTCAAGGCAGCAAATCGAGCCAAAAAACTGGTTCAGCAAATCCTCACCTTTAGTCGCCAAAACGATCAGGAATTCAAGCCTTTGAAAGTTCGAAGCCTCATCAAAGAAGCGCTCAACCTGTTGCGGGCGACGATCCCGTCATCCATCGAAATCCATACATCGATAGATGAAGACGGTGGTCTCGTCAAAGGAGATCCCACTCAGATCCATCAGGTTATAATGAATTTGGGTACCAATGCCTATCATGCCTTGCAGGAAACCGGTGGCAAACTCGAAGTCATTTTAAAAGAGACCTACCTTAGCTATGAGCAATCTCAGCAAATGGTAGGAATGAAAGTCGGCCGGCACCTTGAGCTGACGGTGAAGGATAACGGCCACGGAATGCCCCCCCAAGTATTGGAGCGAATATTCGAGCCGTATTACACCACCAAGGAACAAGGCAAGGGAACGGGCCTCGGTCTATCTGTCATCCATGGTATCATCAAGAATCATGGGGGTGACATTAGCGTCCGCAGCCAACCGGGTGTTGGATCCACCTTTAGGGTTTACCTACCTGTAATCGACGATATTGACATGGAAATTGAAGCGCCTGAGACTGGAAACGAAATCAACGGCAATGAACACATACTGTTGATTGATGACGAAGAACCAATCCTTGATATCGAGTGCCGCATTCTGGAACGCCTCGGATATACGGTAACACCGATAACCGACAGTGAGGCGGCTCTGGAGGAATTCAAGGCCCGGCCCGACGCGTTTGATCTGGTAATCACGGATATGACGATGCCCAAAATTACCGGCGACCGGCTGGCCCAGAGCTTGATGGACATCAACCCGCAAATTCCAGTCATCCTGTGCACCGGATTTAATGAAGACATCACCGAGGAAAAAGCCCTGTCTATGGGTATCGACAAGTTTGTCATGAAGCCGATCGTCAAGGATGAGCTGGCTTACACCATCCGCACTGTGTTGGACAACCCCAAATCTCTGCCGAACTAATATTCAAGGCGCTCGTAACCGCTGCATATCACCAACTCCCCGCAATTCCTATGCCCCCTTTGGAATTTTTAAATTTGAGTTGTTGGAATAAATTTGTTAATTAGGTTGTAATTTACGGTTTGGATATAACCTTTCCCAAGGAACATCATGCACACACACAATTTTGTTGAAAATTACCAGGGCCTGGTGGGATATGGAGCGGACCGGGAAACGGATGAAAACACAATCATTTATTATCTTCAAAAGTTTTCCGACGACAAGCTCCTGGCAACGATCACCAAAAGAATGGCAGATGAGGAGCTGCTGGAAACCTTCGAATTCATCAATCGCCTACTAAAAAAACATCTTTCCGAATCAGAATACCATAAGCTGTTTCTCAAAGATGATGGGTGAATGGCAGTATCATTAAATGCCGGCGATAGTTAGAGGGTGTAGCTTCGTTCAAATTCTTAATCCCGGATAAATCGGAAATAACAAATAAATTCCAAATCTCAAATAAGATCAAAAGACGATTGTTTGGAATTTTGAATTTTAGTAATTGTGATTTGTTTGTTATTTGTTTTTTGGCTATTGTGATTTGATTGTATTTCGTCTTTTTGACATAAAAACGCAGAACATCGAAAATAAGGGTCTGATACCCCCCTGGGATAAAAAATCATGTTTACTTCAAAGCAGCTGCAGCGATATGCGGATGTACTGTGGTGGGGCTTAACCACCGCCCGAACGTCGCCGTACAAAAGGAATGATATCGTCGTCATCCGCTATAACAAGCCGGCCGTCGAGTTGGCTGAAATCCTGTATGCCGGACTCTTGGACAGGGGAATACATCCAATCCAGCGCATGAATCCGACCCCAGCCATGGAAAGATATTTTTATTCGATTTCCTCCGGCAAACAGCTTGTTTTTTTGCCTCCCGGTGAAAAAGAACTGATGTCCCGTCTGAATGGCAGCATTTTTCTGTACGCACCGGAATCCATTACCCACCTGAGCGATATCGATCCAAAAAAAATAGGAAAGACCGCCGTGGCTCAAAAGGCTTTGCGCGACATTGGGAATCAAAGAGAAGACCGCGGCGCTTTCAGCTGGACCTTATGCGTATTCCCTACTGCCGAGTTGGCCGAACACGCCGACCTATCTCTGGGTGAATACACCCGGCAGATTGTCAAATCCTGCTTCTTGAATAAAACGGATCCGGTATCCCACTGGCGGGATATCTATAAAAATGCGCAATCCATAAAAAAATGGCTGAATTCCATGGATGTCGATTACTTTCATGTCGAATCCGACAATATGGATCTGGAATTAGCGCCCGGCGAGAAAAGACAGTGGATCGGCATCTCCGGACGAAATATTCCTAGCTTTGAAATCTTTGTATCACCCGATTGGCGCACTGTCAGGGGAGAGTATTATGCTGATCAGCCCTCCTATCGCAGCGGCAACCGCGTTGAAGGCGTGAGGTTGGTTTTTCAAAAGGGCCGCGCCATTAGGGTATCGGCAGATTCCGGGGAAAATTTTGTAAAAAAACAGCTGGCAATCGATAAGGGCGCCGACAAATTGGGAGAATTTTCATTGACCGACAAACGGTTTTCCAAGATCAACTGTTTCATGGCCAATACGCTCTACGATGAAAACTATGGGGGTCGCTATGGAAACTGCCATATCGCCTTGGGCGCCTCGTATTCGAACACCTATGCCGGAGACGGCAGAAGGTTGACCCCGACGCGAAAACGGCAGCTGGGCTTCAATGAATCGGCCCTTCACTGGGATCTGGTCAACACCGAAAAAAAGAGAGTCACCGCACACTTAAAAACCGGTAAGACCGTGGTTGTTTATGAAAATGGCCGCTTTAAGTACTAGGGCCTTAGCGGGCTTTATCTGACAACATGTTGTAAATAACTTAAGGTGTTGGTGTTCGGACTTCAGCAATTTCAAAATTTCAAATAGCAAATCACAAATATCAAACAAATCACAATGACCGAAATTCAAAATTCAAAACATTTAGCGTTTGATCTTATTTGAGATTTGGATATTGGAAACTATTTGTTATTTGATGCTTGTAATTTGTTATTTCCAATTTATCCGGGGTGAGTTATCGGAATCAGAAAGATGGGCTCCATTTGCATTTCTTATCCGGCTTGGACGCCCATGGCCATCCTGGGCGACACCGATAGCAGCGACCGGATGCAATTTAGCAACTGTTTTAATGGAAACGGTTTCGACAACACCATATCAAAATTGTCGGCTTCCAGCAGCCATGGCGTGCCGGATATACCGATCACAGGAATGCACTGCTTCTCAGATTTTCGGATATGTGCCGCAACACCGTTACCGTCGATGACCGGCATCCGAACGTCGGTAATTACGATATCGTAACAGCCGTCATCAAATTTTCGAATTCCCTCCAGACCGTCATCAGCGGTTTCGACCTTGTGTCCGTACATAGTTAAGGCCTCATGCATAAGCTGCAAAATTCCTTTTTCATCATCGATGACTAGGATTGTTGACATGCCATTTCTCCACAAAATAAAGAGTATATTTTCAGATTCTGCTGAGGCAGCGGCGCTTTAACCGGGACGGTGTCTGGCGATAGAGACCGCCAGCCAATCTGGCGGGTTAATATCCTTTTAAAAAATACTAATAGGGTAAATTTATAAAAATCGATGTGCGGGTGTCAAATCGGATTATGGTCGGATTTAGAATTCAACAAAAAAAAATTCAACCATATCGATGTCGTTGAATTTAATTAAGATACTAAAAGTGTCCTTCTCAGGTCTTGTAGATAGAGGATTTAAGAGAAAAGTATTTTCTTTAAATATTTTAGGCAGATCCAATTTTTTCAACAACTTATTAACAATTGGTTTTCTGTGAAAACCTTGGGAAATCTTCTCTTTTCGAGTAATTTATACTTTATATTTGCCGAAATCATCCGGGGATAAATTTTCTAGATAATCTGCCCATTTTTTGCCTTCTTCGCTGGTATCCAAGACCTCGGCTTCACCATCGCTGATTTTTGATTGTTGCATAACAGCGTCTTCCACATAGATAGGAGCGTTAAAACGCAAAGCCAAGGCAATGGCATCGCTGGGTCGGGCGTCGATGTCGAAGTTGTTGTCTTTTGAGACAAAATAGATGCGGGCGTAAAAAGTGCTGTCTTTTAAATCACAAACCTCAACCTTCGTAATTGAAATGTGCAGTGTGTCTGAAAAATTTTTAAAGAGATCGTGTGTCATGGGACGTTCGTATTTTATATCCTGAAGCGCCGATGCAATGGAAGTGGCTTCTAACAGCCCGATCCAGATCGGGATGGCCTGATCATGCTCCTCGGACTTTAAAATAATAATGGGCGTATTCGATGCCGGATCCATTGTAAGACCCGCTATGCTTACTTTATGCAGCATAACTTTCTTCTCCTTTCAACCCTCCGGTTGTAGATTTTACTCCAACAGGTTCGCCCCAAAGTGAGTGGGCGTATGCCTTCTCAATCCTGGTACGAACTATTTTTCCCGGAAACATGTCAGCACGGCGCTGGCGACTGTCATTATGATAAAAATTGACGATTTTGTTCGTGGACGTCCGTCCTGTCCACTGGACAGTCGTTAACGGGCGCTTAAAACTGCCGGATGATTGTTTTTTACTGATGCCTTCGACGAGAATCGGCTGCACAGATCCGACGAGGGCCTGGTTTTTCATTCTGGTAACATTTTCCTGGAGCGTCAACACGGCTTGCAGCCGTTTTCTTTTCTCATCTTCTGAAATCTTGTTCTTAAAATGCACCGCAGGTGCATTGGGACGATCCGAGTAGACAAATGCAAAAAGGCCGTCAAATTTTATCGTGTTCATTAAATCCAGAGTTTCAGCAAAATCGGCTTCCGTCTCTCCCGGAAACCCCACAATAATATCGGATGTAATCGCAATGGCTGGACAATTATCTCTGAGTTTGCTTATTTTGTCAAGATACAGCGCTCTGGTGTATTTTCGGTTCATCCGATCTAATATCCGGTCGGATCCGGATTGAACCGGCAAATGAATATGATCGCACACCTTTTCGTAGGTTTTAAATGCATTTATCAAATCGCCGCCGAAATCCTTGGGATGGGACGTTGTAAACCGGATTCGTAAGAGCCCATCAATGGAATTGACGCGAGAGAGTAAGTTCGTAAAAGAACACAATCCTTCCTTTTTCCCATAGCTGTTGACATTCTGTCCGAGCAGGGTAACTTCCTTTACGCCGGATTGGACAAGCCCGCCGATTTCTTTGATGATGCGGTCCGGATGACGGCTGGCTTCCCTTCCCCGTACATGGGGAACCACGCAATATGTACAAAAATTGTCGCATCCCCTCATGATGGTCACAAAAGCCGACACCGGGTCATCGATCAAGCGATCGGGTACGGCATCGGGCAGGCCTGGTTTTTCCGTCAATGCAACATCGACGATGCGGCAACGTTTGTCTTCGATTTTTGGGATTAAAAGGCCCAGACGTTCAATCGCCTGGGTCCCGAACACAAGATCGACTTGAGGAACCCGCCTGAGTATTTTCTCTCCCTCCTGCTGAGCCACACATCCCCCGACGCCGATGATTAGACCCGGCTTCTTAGTTTTCAGCCTGGCAAGCCGCCCTAAAAAACTAAAGGCTTTTTGCTCGGCTTTGGCCCGTATGGTGCAGGTATTGACAATAACGAGATCGGCTATTTCCAGCATGCCGGTTTGCTGATACCCCAAGCTAACCAGCCGGGCGGCAATTTGCTCGGAATCATAAACATTCATCTGGCAGCCGATGGTATTTAGGTAGAAATATTTTTTCAGCATGGGAATTTATTATTCTATGATTGTTGCAAAAAAATTAAAAACTCAAAAATACCCCATATTTTCATTGAGTTGTACAAGTTCCGAGATGTTTAAAAGTTCATTTCAGATCTGCGTCGCTTCTATCATGATATCAGCTTTAAGGTCTGTCAGAACCATATCCACGTCCGTCTCACAGCCGGGAGCGATGTAGAAGACGATGACACCCGACTCAGGATTTAGAGTCTCAATGATCGCGAGACCATCGTAGGCTTCGAATATGAATCTTAAAAAAGCAATTTTACGGCGATCGACACGGTAATACCGTTTGACAGTCTCACTGGGCACGTGGCTGGTTGACATAACCGTACAATGAATCCTCCGACAAAGCTTAAATCGGTCTAATTAGCGCCCCAATTGAGATAAAACCAAGTGGGAGTTATTCGCTTAGCAAGCTTGAAGGTGGGAGGCTGGAAAGCTTGGAAGCTCAAAAGCCCTACGTGCTCTTAGCATCCTAGCATTCGGGCTTTCTGGCTTCCCAGCCAATAACCTTATGGGATCATCATTTCTAATAACGAATAACCAGTATCGCCTAATTGAGCTTTCTTCGCATAATTAGGTAGTATAACCACATCCATTGTTTTTTCAATAAAAAAGCTATTTTAATATAAAAACAGCCGTTATCCACATATAAATCCGCAATCCCTCCGGGGCGTAGGCTCCCATGGCCCCTCCGGGCCGGAGGCCAAAATCATAAATCCAAAATCTTTTTAATTGTCTCCTGTCAAAATTTAGGATATATGGCGCAGCCATGAAAAACCGCTGGCATATGTTCGACCAGGACCCGGATAAAGTCAGAAAACTGAGCCAAATGTTGAATTGTCATCCGGTCATGGCAAGCGTTCTGATCAATCGGAATATTCATACCGTTAAAACTGCCACCGACTTTTTAAACACCTCCTTGAATAACATGCCGTCACCCTTTTCCCTCAAAGACATGAATGTCGCCGTCAATCGCATCTATAGCGCCATCAACGATAAGGAAAAGATTTTGATATTTGGTGACTACGATGTCGACGGCATTACCGCCACCGTCATTCTACTGAACTTTCTGCGCTACGCCGGTGCTGATGTTTCCTATTACATTCCCCATCGGGTGAGTGAGGGTTACAGTATCCAGCCCGGACATATTTCCCGTTACGCTCACCCCCATAAAGTCGATTTGATCATCACCGCAGACTGCGGATCCGGCAGCCATCAAGCGGCGGCGGCGGCTAAAAGCACCGACATTGATATGATTATTACGGATCACCACACCATCACCGAAGATATTCCGTCGGCGCTGGCAGTGATAAATCCAAAGCGACGGGACTGCCCGGCGGGCCTGCAAAATCTTGCCGGTGTCGGTGTGGCCTTTTGTCTGTTAATCTGTCTTCGAACCTACCTGCGGGAAAAAGGATTTTGGCAGGAAGGCTTGGAGCCCAATTTGAAAAGCTATTGTGATCTTGTGGCCTTAGGCACCGTCGCGGACATGGTGCCGCTCATTGAAGAAAATCGCATCCTGTGTAAAACCGGGTTAACGCTGATCCATGCCGGCCACCGTCCCGGTCTGACGGCTCTGTTGGAAGCCAGCGCCATCCATAACGATTTCCTGGATGCCGACGATATTGCATTTCGGCTGGCCCCCCGTTTAAATGCGGCCGGACGTATGGATCATGCCGCCAGAGCCGTTGAACTACTAACCGCCAAAGATACGGATAGTGCCCAAAAAACAGCGAACACGCTGAATCTATTAAACCGGAAGCGACGCCAGGTGGAAGAGGAAATTTTTGCCGACATTCAACGATTTTTAGAAAACAATCCCTCATTACGCCAACGACGATCTCTGGTTTTGTCCGGTCAGGGGTGGCATGCGGGTGTCCTCGGGATTGTTGCATCTAAGATCGTGAACGCCTATTATCGCCCGGTTATTCTCATCACCACCCGGGACGGTATTGGCATCGGTTCCGGCAGAAGCGTTGCGGGAATCAACCTTTATGATGCCCTGACGTCCTGTAAACCATACCTTGAAACCTTCGGGGGGCATTCAATGGCAGCCGGTCTGAAGATACGGGAAGAAAACATTGCTGATTTCCAAAACGCCTTTGAAAACGTCATCCGGCGTATTTCTCAACCCGAGGATTTAACACCGATCCTCAAAATTGATGCGCACTTGGATCTCGACACCATTTCAGATGCGCTCATCAATGAACTGGAAGCACTGATGCCGTTCGGCACCGGGAATCCCGAACCACTTTTCATGACCGCCGACGTCAGGGTGGTATCATCAAAAATTGTGGGCAAAAACCACCGGCGCCTGATTCTGCAGCAATCATCGACGCCAAACGCGCCGGTCTTTCAAGCCATTCAATTTAATGTCGAATCCCGGGTGTCAAACAAACAAAAAATTTCCCAAATGGTTTTCAAACTTCGGTGGAACCGCTGGAAAGGAAAAAAAACCGCCCAGCTCGTGATTGAAGATCTGAGATGGTGAAAAAAACATCAAACCTTTTTTCTTGCAATCCTTGTTATGAATTATTATTATACGTCAACGGCACAATAAATATAAACGACAGTATTCCTTAAATATTCAATCAACAATCTTCAATTTACAAAAGGTGGTATGACATGGGAAAGGTCTTCCGGCCAAGTTCTCGCGAATCAACTATTCTATCGAAAATTGAATCGACCAAAGAGCACATGCGACGACTGGTGATCAGCAGGGTCCAGGACTGCTCGGAGCCTCTGGCCGGTGCGATTGCCATGAAGCTGGTGGAAAAAAATCTGGTTGAAACAACCAACAAAAACGCCCTTGACGAACAGCTGACAAAATGTCTTGAAAAGATGAACCGTTTGGAAGATTTTGATATTGATTATCAGATTGCCCCCCTGCGAAATTTAGTTCCCCAGCCTAATATCGTCAGTCTTTATGTGACCTCATTTGTTATTGAACAACTCATCAAGCACAAAGATGTGGTGGATATTTTCGGCTCCGATGAAGAAATATATTTTACCATCAATGAGCAAGTGAAAAAGTTTTTACCCCAGTAATGCGCCCCAGTTTTCATCCCAGGCTAATCAACGGTCCTTTTGATGATCCCGGGCTGTTTATTCCCTTTCAATTTCAACATCGTGCCCTGATTTTCGATCTTGGAGACATCAACAGCCTGGCGGCCAAAGACGTCCTCAAAATCAGCCATGCTTTCGTCAGCCACACCCACATGGATCATTTCATCGGCTTTGATCGCCTGCTGCGTCTTTCTCTGGGACGTGAAAAGAACATTTCACTTTATGGTCCTCCCGGCTTTTTGAAAAACGTGGCGGGCAAACTGGCCGGATATGCCTGGAATCTGGCCGATAAATACAACTATCCGCTCAGCTTGCAGATTACCGAAGTCCATCCGCAGCACACCCTTTGCCGCAAATACCACTGCGCCAAAAAGTTTCAGTCCGCCCAGGACCCGGTCAAACAACCGTTTAGCGGCATTCTCTATCAAGAGCCGGCCTTTGAGGTTTCAGCCGTCATTCTCGATCACAATATTCCCTGTCTGGGATTTTCCATCAAAGAACGCTTTCACGTAAATATTATCAAAAACGGATTAGAAAACCTGGGCCTTTCACCAGGACCCTGGTTAACGGAGTTCAAACAAGCGCTATACAATCAGGTGGATCCCACAGCAAATTTCGAAGTAAAATCAGACCGACGAAAGACGGCAAGACAATTTAGCCTGGGAGCGCTCACCGATAAAATAGCCCGAATCACACCGGGTCAAAAAATCACTTACATTACGGATGTTGTCGACAGCGCCGCAAACAGCGAGAAAATAGTGGAGATAGCCAAAGGTTCCGATCATCTCTTTATCGAAGCCGTATTTTTGGACCAGGACCGTGAGCTTGCTGAGAAAAAGCACCACCTCACAGCCCGCCGGGCCGGACAACTGGCGGCATTGGCACAGGTAAAACAGTTTACTGTCTTTCACTTCTCACCCAGATATACGGGGATGGAGCAGCAGTTGCGGGAAGAGGCTTGGGCAGCCTATGAGAACAGCACCCCTTAGAGGGCAGCAGGATTTGATTTCGGAATAGGGAATACGGAATGAATTAAAATCCGTGCGGCTACCAGTCAAAGACCCAATGTTTACGTCCGTCCGTGGTGGTCTGCCTGTCCTTCCTGCCCCTTAGGTAGGAACTATCGTACTGGGGCGAAATGTCTGCAAACCCTGTCCAGTTAAGCGCCTGCTCAATGAAATGTTTACCCCGTGAAATCTCTGTCGCACTTATTTCTCTGAGGCGAAGCCTATTCCTCTGGGGTAGCTAATTCCGTTGAGGATTCTCCCTGCCTACTATCTTCATAGCTTCGCAGCCTCCACCTTCCAGGTTTCTTGCTTTGAATCTATCTGTCTGTGTTTGTGCGGGTCTGCAGCTAATTAATCCCCAAATTCAAAACCTGAATCAGATAGACAGGCTGATCTCCTGTATTTTCAACTGTCACCATGCCCTTTTCAGTGATAGCCGTCGACATTCCCTGGTCTAAATTGAGTGACTGTCCGCCAGCGGTGACCCTGGCCGTGCCCTTTACCACCACCAGGTGCATGACGGCAGCGGCATCCACTTCCGTCTGCAGGATTGATGCTGGATAAATCATCAGCCTGGCAACCGTGAAATCCTCTTTTTGTTCCAGCCATGTTCGACTTCCCCAGGGATAATAGACGGTCCGGTGTTGATGATATTCTTTTCTGTCTGTCTCTTTCAGGCGGGCAACAATCGATTTAACATCCCGGCTGTGATCGATGTCGGAAACAAATATGGAATCCGGCGTTTCCACCACCACCGCGTCTTTGAGATGATTGACCGCAATCAGACGATCGCTTCCCAGAATGAAACAGCCCCGGGTGTGATTGGCAATCACATCGCCGTCAATAACATTGAGATCGGCGTCTTTGGGCAAAAAATCATATAAAGACTTCCAGGACCCGATATCGCTCCACCCGAAATCGGAAGGCAGAACCACGCCCCGGGTGGTTTTTTCCATGACGGCGTAATCGATGGAAATATCCGGCAGCCGGTCATATTCCGCTTTGGTGATGGGGTGATCCGGGTCGAAAATCGCATTCATTTTTTCGAGAAGATCCGGTTGCCAGGTGCGAAATTCATCCATAATGACGGATGCCTTGAATGCAAACATGCCGCTGTTCCAGAAAAAATTCCCGGCGTTGACGTATTGTTGGGCGGTCTTTTTGTCCGGTTTCTCGACAAACCGCTTAACGCGCAGGGCACCTTCGGAAACGGCGGTATCTCCTTCGACATAACCGTAACCGGTTTCGGCATAATGAGGCTTGATGCCGAAGGTAACGATGAAGTCTTGATCTGCCAGGCGGATGGCGGCCGCCAAGCGCTCATGAAACTGCTCGATATTTCCAATGACGTGATCGGCCGGAAAAACACATAACACGGCATCTTCTTCCACGCTCAAGGTATGCAGTACCGCTAGTAATATCGCCGGAGCCGTGTTGCGGCCGCTGGGCTCACAGATGATCTTACCATCGTCCCGCAGACCGATATCATGCATATGTCTGGCCGTCTCATGAAAATGTTGCTGGCCGCACACGATTCTGACATTTTCCGTATCAAGCACCGGGGACAAGCGTTTGACTGTGCTCTGCACGAGGGAATCATCCCCGATGAACTTAACCAGCTGCTTTGGATAGAGCTGTCGGGAGACGGGCCACAATCGTGTTCCGGTTCCTCCGGCCAAAAGAATTGCGTAAACCTTACTTGCCGATGCCGCCATGAAATGCTTTCCTTTAGTTCAAACTTCGTTGAATAGTTTACTGGTTGAATGGTTGATTAAGTAAATTATAGTCATAATTTCAGGATGTTACAATTTTTGAAATATGAATTGCCCAATTATTTTGCAAATATGGGATAAATCCACATTTATAACCATTTAACCAATCAATTAATCAACCAATCAACGATATCTGTAGTTACTTAGTTCTGAAATTTTCCGCGTCCGTTTCCCCCATTCGGTGTCGCCATGGATGTCACTGCACTGCAACGTGTCT
>Ga0316191_10000914_pt1 | contig 20051 bp, 15 predicted proteins | sample Eddworburr2cm_MG_FD_204928 | JGI IMG/M metagenome (GOLD analysis project Ga0316191, IMG submission 204928) | Coastal sediment microbial communities from Maine, United States - Eddy worm burrow 2 cm | ecosystem: Environmental > Aquatic > Marine > Coastal > Sediment | place: USA: Maine... | reverse complement strand
GCCTGTTGAGAAAGCTCGTTCCCACCCAGAGTTCGCTCTCCACCGACACGGAGCCCCCCAATTCGGCGACGAGCGAGTAGGTGATCGACAGACCGAGCCCGACTCCGCCACTGCCGCTCTTGGTGGTGAAGAACGGCTCGAAAACCCGCGCGAGCTGCTCCTCCGACATCCCGCAACCATCGTCGATCACCTTGATCATGACCTCGTCCGGACCCTTGCGACCAACCCCTATGTCGATGTGGCCTCCGTTGTCGACCGCGGCAAAGGCATTGTTGGTGACGTTGAGCAGGATTTGCTGCAATCGACCCCGGTTTGTCGAAATCTTCGGGGTGTCGTCGTCGATGATGACGTTGACATCGATCGACCGGTACTCCGCTTCCTTGCCCACGAAACCCAGAACCTCGGTGATCGTCTCGCCGAGATCCACCGAGACCGGTTCGGTGTCCGTGTCGCGCGCGAAGTTGAGCAGCCGCCTGGTGATCGCGGAACATCGATCGACCGAAGCGAGAATCGAGTCAACGATTCCCATCAACTTGGCGTCGTCGGCATAGCGGCCGCTGAATCTGAAGAGGTCCTTGATGAGACCTGCCTTTTCGTTGATGATCGCGAGCGGGTTGTTGATTTCGTGGGCCACACCGGCGCCGAGTCGACCAAGGGAAGCCATTTTGGCGGTGTACTCGGTCTGATGAAGTGCGGCGACGCGCTGCTTGTCCGCCCAGTGAATCTTGTTGACCAGGTAGCTGGTGACTCCCACGACCACCAGCACGATGATCGAAAGACTCAGCACCAAGAGCCCGATGAGGAGGCGACGGGTCGCGCTCCACGGTTCCATGAGCGCGGCCTTCTGTTTGACGATCATGAGAATGAACGGGGTGTGCGGGATATATGAGTAGCCGACGATCAGCGGCACACCATCCGGCGTCAAGGTCTCGTACACCCTGGTCACTTCCGAATACTCGGGCACCTGTAGATCGAGGACCTCGAGCACGTCACCGTGTCGGCGAGACGACGTCTGGAGGATGCCTTCACGGTTGATGACGAATGCATCTCCTTCGCCGCTGATCTCGAGGTTCGACAGGAGCTTGTTGAGCAGCGAGGTCTCCACCGACGTCCGCAGAACGTAGAACCCCTCGTCCGGCAGGTTGTGCCGGACGGCGATCACCATGTGCGGGACATGACGAAAGCCCGGAAACACGTCGCTGACATGAGTCGTATCCTCTCGGACCTCTTCGAACCATTCCTGATCGCGGTAGTTGACGCCGGCAAGATCATAGGGACCGACGTAGCAGAACTGGCGGCCCGATTCATCGATCACACCGAGATCGACAAAACCCGTAAAGCTCGTCTGGAGGTTGTCGAGGATCTCGCCGACCCGTGCACAGTCACGGAGTTCGGCGAGGCTGTTGTCCTCGACGATGAAATCGAGCGCAGCCATCCGCTCCACCAGCGAGAATTCGACGGCCAGCTTGGTGTTCGACACTACCCGAGAGGTGTGGAGCAGAATCTCGGACTCGGCCGATCTCTCGGTCACCCGATAGTCGATGGCGGTCATCACGGTGAGCGGACCAACCGAAACCAATATCATCAAGAGCGCGGTCAGCTGCCACATCCGGCGCAGGTTGAGCGAGTACTTCTTTGACTCGACCGGCACCATCGGCGGCACAGGTTTCCCGTCGCGATCCCTCACTCCGGTTGGCCCACGGGTCGTGATCGGCTCGCTCATGTCGAGTTTTCGCCTCCTCCACTTCCGGCGTCCGCCGACATCCTGGCCTTTTCGTTGGCTTTTCTGAGGGTCTGGCTCAGAGCGTCGATGTCCACCGGCTTCTGGAGGTAAGCGAACGCGCCGAGCTCCATACATGTCTTGCAGTCCTCATCGGATCCGTGTCCGGTGAGAATGATGACTTCGATATGTGGATTCGTCCCCTTGACGCGACGCAGGACCTCGATCCCGTCGATCCCCGGCATCTTCAGATCGAGGATCATGACATCGGGCTCATCGTCTCTGACCATCTTCAGGGCCGACTCGCCGTCATAGGCGACCGCCGAGCCGACATCCCGCATCTGCAACCGCTCGGAAAGCGTCTGCGCGAACTCACGCTCGTCATCCACGAGCAGCACCCGGGATGGCGTTTCGAAGTCGATCCTGCGGTAGATGTCGGTCCGGTAGAACTCCTTGCCGACCTTGGTTTCCACCGAGCGCACGCCTTCAACCGGGCCGGCGATCTCCCGGAGCTCTTCCTCGAGCCGCCCCAGCATCAACACGTGTTTGTTGATCGTGAGGGTGACGTTTCCATCCCGACACGAAACCTCGGTGTGGTGACCGGCTCGGGCGAGCGCCTGCTCGACTCGTGCCGCGACCAGGAAATCTCCGACCACCAGATCTGACTCGGCGGTGGGTTGCACGGCCTCGCTACCGAGATGATCGACGATCAGTCGGACCCCGTCTTTCGTCGACGTCTTGTCGGTTGGAAGCACGATGTCATAGAGGGAGGGCGACCACGGATCCTCAATGTTGCGGTGGTCCTTGACCCAGGCCGCGAGGTTTTCATCCTGCCGCCGAATCTCGCGTGCGGCCGACTTGTCGCCGACCCCATCCAACTGTGCGTTTTTTATTCGCGACTTCATGTCGGCGACGAGACAGACGCGGAGCGCGTGGTGGATGGTGCTCGGCAGCAGGTGGGCGCAGAACCCTGCAATCACGACACCATCACTCGCCACGACCTCGGCCAACGCCACCTTGAGGTCGGCGACCGCACGTTCCCGTTCTCGCGTGAAGCTGTTGAAGACGGACCGTCTGGCCGAGAACGCCTTGGCGATCGCGGTCTCGGGGATCTCCGAGCTCCGGGCGACCCGCGCGACGAGATCGCCGTCGGTAACCAGCGGGAACCCTGTGCTCTGGAGAACTCCGCGGATCATCTCGTCCTCACCGCTGAAAATCGCACTCACAATCGAAATGAGAGACATCACCCTTCTCCTTGCCCGGTCGTTTCCCGACCGGCCGGCAGGGCGCCGGCCAGCGGACACGATGTCTCGCGTCCGTCGGCATGCGCATCGCCATAGACGGCCCGGACCGCCCGTTCCATGGTCGGGAAAATTCGGTCGCGGCCGATTCGTTCGATGAGGTGGGTCCGCTCGAGAACCTGCATGACCGACTCGTTGACCCCGCTGAACGAGATCTCCACCCCGGAGCTTCGAACACGGTCCACCAGCAGGGACAGCGCTTCCTCGCCTGAGGCGTCGATATCGCTGATGGCGTTGCTCACGATGATCAGGTGCTGCAGGTCCTGCTTGGCCCGCAGCCGCTCGTTGATTTGATCCTCGAGGTACGTGGCATTGGCAAAGAACAAGGGTCCGTCAAAACGCACGAGGTCGATGTAGATGCACTCCTGCAGATCATGAATGAAGGCCGAACGCAGCGTGTCGTCGCCGTGGCGGGACAGACTCGTGACGGTTGGCCGCATGCTCTTGTACAGAAAGACGCCCAGGGACAGGATCACACCGATCATGATGCCTCGATCAAGGTGCGGAGCAAAGGCCAACGTGCTGACAAAGGTCACGATCGATATCGTCCCGTCGTACCACTGGGCGCGCCACGCATGGACGAAGCCGCTGACGTTGACCAGGCCGATCACCGCCATCATGATCACCGCGGCGAGCACCGCCTGCGGAAGGTGGTACAGCAGCGGCGTGAAGAAGAGCAGGACGATGACGACCGTGAGACTGGTGATGACACTCGACATGCCGGTGAGGGCGCCGGCTTGGAGATTGACCGCACTGCGGGAGAAGCTCCCCGAGGTCGGATAGCTCCGGCCGATCGAGCCGCAGATATTGGCAATCCCCTGACCGATGAGCTCCTGGTTGGGGTCGATCCGTTGGCCGGTCTTGGCGGCCATTGCCTTGGCGATGGAGATCGCCTCCATGAAGCCGAGGAGGGAGATGATCACCGCCGGGACGATCAGCCTGGGGATCACCCTCATGTCGATGTGCGGCAGGCTCGGATCCGGCAGTCCACGCGGGATGGTGCCGACCACAGCCCCACCGCCCATCAACAGCAGGTGGCCGGAATCGAGCGGCCGGTTGCCGACCTTTAACCGCCAGTGCCTGTGGTCTGTCGGCGCTCCCTCGGGCACGAGGTCCGGTTCATAGAACCCAGCCGACGGGTTCCCTTCCGGTACGCGGGCGAATACCAGCGCGCGAAGCCTGGTGCGCGCCGTCGAGACCTGTTCCTTGACTTCGTTCGCGTGTGCGTCGAGGAGACCGGCGAGCTGGTGGAGCGCGAGCAGATGTTCGGAGGTCGCTCTGGCATCGTCGACGGCGGCTCCGAGTGTCAGCCGCTCGATCGGGCGCTTCGAATGGCACCGCTGACAGAACTCGCCGGTGCCGCCCTCGACCGCAGTTGTGATCTCGGTGCCCTCTGAACGGACCTTGTCGATCTCGATACGCGCCGTGATGGCGCGGTTGAACTCGTCGACGAGCTCGGTCAGACCGGGCGAGACGACGCTCCCGCTCGGCACCGTTTCGTCGTGTGCGAAATCGACCGCAGCCGCCAGAATGGTGGTGATGACGACGGCAATGAGGACGTTCGGCAGGCGGGGATTGAATCTGCGCACGCCGAGCATGACCGCAAACGCCAGCACGGCCATCCCGAGGGTCGGCAGATGGGTCCATTCCATCGCGGCCGAGACCACACGCAACACCGTCTCGTAGTGGTGCTCACCACTCTCGACCGAGACGCCGAAGATCTTGCTCAACTGCGAGGTGGCGATGATGAGTGCAGCCGCATTGGTGAACCCGTTGACCACCGGGTGCGACAGGAAGTTGACCACGACACCGAGGCGGAGCGCGCCGATGGCGAACTGAAACACACCGACCATCAACGCCAGCAGGATGGCGTACTCGATGAATCCCTGTGAGCCCGCCGCGGCGAGTGGCTCCAGGCTGGCCGAGGTCATCAGCGACACCACCGCCACCGGCCCGGTCGCCAGCTGCCGGCTCGAACCGAAGAGGGCGGCGATCATCGGCGGTAGGAACGATGCGTAGAGCCCGTAGTGCGCCGGCAACCCGGCCAGCTGGGCGTAGGCCATGCTCTGCGGTATCAACACCAGAGCGACCGTCAAACCGGAGACGAGATCGATCTTGAACGGTCCCCAGCCGTAGTCGCGGAACCAGGCCGCAAATGGGAAAATCCGTGAGAGCCGGATCATCGATTACTCCGCGGAGCCACTGCTCGCGACGAGCTTTCGGCAGGCACTCATCAATTCAGGGAAGACCGCACTCGCCTCGTACAAACTGCAATCCCGCAATCGTACGAGTCCATCGACCATGGTGAAGATCAACAGAGCCATCGTTTGAGTCGCCGTCACCTCGATGGATCCATCCTCCTGTCCTTTGACGAGCGCTCCCTCGAAGACGCCCACCAGGCAATCGAATATCGCCTCGAGCTCCTTTCGACACTGCTCGTTCACCCGGGCCAGCTCGTATGCGTCGGATCGGTGGAGCAGCAGGAACAGTTCCTCCTTTTCGGTTGCCAGTTGGAGAAAGAAACCTGCGGCCTCTTCGAGCTTGATCAGACCGGACGAAGCGCCGGCTGTCTCCAGGTACTCCGCGAACTCCCTCTGGAATTCCCGGCGCACGTGGCCGAGGACAGCGAGGAACAACTTTTCCTTGTTGCCGAAGTGATAAAAGACCGTGCCCTCAGCAACGCCGGTCATCTGGGCGAGATCGGTGGTCGAGGTCTCGCGAAAGCCCTTGGTGGCAAAGGCGCTGGTCGCAGCGCACAGGATGGCGGATCGCTTCGACACTCTTGTTCCTGCCTTTCAGGAAAACTAACTGAGTGCTCAGTTAGTTTTTAACCTAGGTCTCGAATGCCACCGTGTCAAGTCCAGATTTGTTTCTGAGATCAAGAATCCATTACATACATCGGAGTCATATCGATGCGATGGGATGCCCGGAGCGTGCCGTTCCGGCACATCGTGCAACGATCGCGACCATCGTTCGCCACCGTGGCCGGCACCCTGTTTGCATTCGGATCGAGGGGTCTTGGCAGTCAGGATGATTCCCGTAACCTTTTCCGCGCCCGCATCTCCATCGATGGCCCGTGTGTCTGCCGATGAGCGGCAAGATCCGCCGCCGGTCGGTCTTCCTTTGGGCCCCGTCCTCGGCCTGACGATTTCGTTGCTCGTGGCGCTTCTTCTCGGCGGACTCACCGCCGTCCAGCTGCATCGCGATGAACGAAGGGAGCTCAGGACCCGCGAGGCTCTTTTGTCCGAGTCACTCGCACCTCTGGTGAAACAGGTTGAGGACGCGATGAGTCTCGGCGAAATCGAGCAGTTGCTTTCATCCAGCCGCCTCGCCGAAATCTCACTGGGTCGCCCGGACTTCAACGTTGTGCTTCGCGATGCTGACGGGCGCGTACTGGCTTCGTCCGTCTCCACCGGCGACCCGTCTCCTCCCGAAGAATCCCTCCAGGCGAGCGTCTCGGTGCAACCGGGGGCGGTCACATCGGGAACCGGTTCGTTGGTGGTGTGGCAGGACGGTTCAGAGCTCGCCTCCGAAATGGTGCTCCGCCGTCGCGAAGCCCTGTTCGACATTGGGATCACGGTATTGGCGATGATCTTCGTCGTCCAGCTGGCGATCTCCCGTCTCGTCTCCCGACCATTGCGTCGATTACTGACGGCCATCGACAAGTTCGAACAGGGTTACCCGGCCGGGTTCCGAGATGGCTTTTTTGCTCGTGAACTGAGCTGGCTCGAGTGGCGGCTTCAGCGAATGAGTATCGGTTTGACCCAGAGCGCCCGACTGCTGGTGGCTGCCCACCGCAAAGCGACGGAGGTCTCGAAGAGTCGCCAAAACGAAGAGCTCGACCCCCTGCTTTTCGACCCGCTCAAAACCGACCACGCTGATCCAGCATCAGAAAACGAGATCGTGCGGCGATACCTCAGCGACCGTTGCGCAATTCTTGAAGAACGCGTTTCGGGGGACCCGGCACTGGGGGACATCGCCGTCGAGGTCTGGCAGAAGGATGCCTCCGAAGCGGAGCGCCTGGGTGAGTCGGACCTTCGAGCGAGACTTGAGAACGCCGCACTCGCCATCCTCGATCCCGATGCCTTTGACCGGGTCCGCCACGACCTGGAGGCCCTCGTCGCGTCCCAGTCAACCTGGTGTGCGGAGACCACAAGGGCCATAGCTTCGGCGCTTGCGGACGAAAACATCCCGCACGTGGAGATCCAACACAGAACCAAACATGCCGCCGGCGTATGGCGAAAAATGCAGGAGAAGCACCTCTCCATCGAGGAGGTGCACGACCTGCTGGCCTTTCGTATCATCGTCCCTGAAACCGATCATTGCTACCTGGCGCTCGAAACCGTTCATCGACTCTTCGACCCGGAGCCTTTCCGATTCAAGGACTACATCGCCAACCCAAAGGCGAATGGGTACCAGAGTCTCCATACCAGCGTCCGCAACCGTGACGAATTGGTCTTCGAGATACAGATTCGCTCCGTCGAAATGCACCGTGCCGCGGAGTTAGGCAAAGCAGCTCACTGGCGATACCGGGCCGATACGACGGCAGCCTCCGCACTCGTCGCCACCATCTCCCATCGAGGTTTTCCGCGATGGCGCCGACGAAAGAGCATCCTTCGTCAACGTTTCAAGAACACGAGCGGTGGCTCCCTCGGCAAACCCCGTCTCGAGAACCGGGTTCGGCATCGCACGCAATCGGGCACGGATACACGCTCAGAATCGCGCGTTGTCGTTGACACAAGACCTTGAATGGGCTATAACAAGCGCCCTTGTGTGGGAGAGGTGTGTTATGACGGACTACGCAGTTGTTGAACACGGCGGAAAGCAATACCGGGTCAGCCCCGGTGACGTGCTCTTGGTCGAGCGGACGGTGCCCGACCTCAAAGCCGGTGACGAGCTTCGTTTCGATCGCGTGATGATGGTCAGCCAGAGCGATGCGGTCACGGTGGGCAAGCCCATCGTCGACGGTGTCTCGGTGCTGAGCCAGGTGGTCGAGCCCGAGCGCGGGAAAAAGATCATCGTTTTCAAAAAGAAGCGTCGCAAAGGTTACAAGCGGACGAAGGGCCATCGCCAGGACTATTACCGGGTCCGGGTCGAGTCCATCGAGGCCTAGGAGGAGTCATGGCACATAAAAAAGGACAAGGTTCGAGCCGGAACGGGCGCGACTCCAACGCACAACGTCTCGGCACCAAGGTCGGCGACGGACAGACCGTGACCTCGGGGTCCATTCTGGTGCGGCAGCGCGGAACCCGGTTCAAGCCCGGCAACAATGTCAAGCGGGGCAAAGACGACACTCTTTTCGCCACTGCCGAAGGCAAGGTCGAGTTCCAGAATCGCGGCCGGCTCGGGCGCTTCATCAACGTGGTGGTCAACTGAAAGTACTCTCCGTAGCGAGGGTGCGACATCGGAGCGCGGCGGCTCAGAACGAGCGCCGCGCTTTTCAATATGCTTGTTGATCAGGCGAGGATCACGGTCAAGGCGGGCGACGGCGGCAACGGCTGCGTCTCCTTCAGGCGCGAGAAGTTCGTTCCAAGGGGTGGGCCCAACGGCGGCGACGGGGGTCGTGGCGGCGATGTCGTGCTGCGGGTGCAGCGCAATCTCAGCACCCTGCTCCACATCCACAACCAGAGACTGATCCGCGCCGACCCTGGAACTCACGGCGGGGGATCCAACAAGACCGGCGCCGGTGGTGACGACGCCGCGGTCATGGTGCCGCCGGGCACCATCGTCCGTGATCTCGAGACCGGCGAGACCCTGGGCGATCTCGTGGAGGACGGCGACGAGCTCGTGGTCGCGAAAGGTGGCCGCGGCGGTCGCGGGAACGCCCGGTTTTCTTCTGCCACCAACCGCACCCCGCGAACCGCCGAGGATGGCCGCAAGGGTGAGTCCAGGGAACTCGAGCTCGTCCTCAAGCTGCTTGCGGATGTCGGTCTCGTGGGTCTTCCCAACGCCGGAAAATCGACCCTTCTCGCGCGTCTTTCCGCCGCGCGTCCCAAGGTGGCGGACTATCCCTTCACGACTCTGGAGCCACACCTCGGAGTGGTCCAATCGCCGTTTGACGAGTTTCAATCCCTGGTCATGGCCGACATTCCGGGGCTCATCGAAGGCGCGCACCAGGGTGCAGGCCTCGGAGTCCAGTTTCTCCGCCACGTGGAGCGTTGCAGAGTCTTCGCCCACCTGGTGGATCTGTCATCGGAAGAATCCATCGGCGACCGGGTTGATACCATCAGAGGAGAGCTTTCAGCCTATGAGACCCCTCTGGATGACCGGCCGTGGGTGCTCGTCGGTACCAAGACCGATGCGGTCTTCGACCGGTCGGCGGCCGAGACGGAGCTCGAAGAGGTGGCGGCCGACCATGGGGCGCCGACGTGTACGATTTCGGCGGTGACCGGTGACGGTGTCCGTCAGCTGCTCGGGATGCTCTTCGGGCTCGTTGCCGACGATCAGGAGATGACATGACCCAACGTATTGCGGTGTACGGAGGCAGCTTCGACCCCTTCCACACCGGACACCTGGTTCCGACAGTTCGGGCCCAGGAGACCTTCAAGTTCGACGCCGTCTTCTTCGTGCCGGCTGGCAATCCGCCGCACAAGCAGGAAGAGCCGCTCACCCCGATCACCCATCGGCTGTCCATGGTGGCCATGGCCACCCTGCCGTACGAGCGATTCTTCGCTTCCGATGACGAGGTCTTCGTTGACGGGCCGACCTACACGGTTGAGACCGTCAAGCGGTATCGCGAACGGTTCCCCCGCGCGGTGCTCTATTTTCTGCTCGGCTCGGACTCTTTTTCGCAGATCTCGACCTGGAACCGCTGGATAGAACTGGTGAACCACGCTCATCTCGTGGTGCTCCATCGCGCCCACATCTGGGGCTCGGAGCTCCGGCAGCGGGTGCCCGAGGAGCTGAGGTCTCGACTCGTCGAGGTCGAGCCCTTTGCAAATGTGCCCGATCCCACCGAGCAGACCGTCTATCTCCTCAACCACGATCCCTTCCCGGTTTCGGCAACCGACGTAAGACAACGGCAGCGACAGGGCTTGCCCATCCGGGAGCTGGTCCCGCACGAGGTCAACTCTTACATCGAAAAATATCGCCTCTACCGGACTGACGACGAGGACTGAAGGAGCACCATGCTGGACGCTGAGATCCTGTCAAGAATCGGGACTGCCGCTCGGGCGGCGACGGACAAGAAGGCCTTCGACCTTGTCGGCCTCGAGGTGAGCGCACTCACGTCCTACGCCGACGGCTTCCTGCTTTGCTCGGCGGCGAGCGAACGTCAGGTCGGAGCGATTGCCGATGCGATCCTGCGGCAGCTCAAGAACGCCGGTTGCAAGCCGCTCCACAAAGAGGGCGCGTCCCGGAGCGACTGGGTGCTGCTCGATTTCGGCGACTTCGTCGTCCATGTCTTCACCGAAGACCGCCGCGCATACTATGGGCTGGACAGCCTGTGGGGAGATGCACCGCGGCTCGACGAGGCCAGCCTCGGGGTCGACGAGCCGGCGGCGCCCGCCGATCGGTGAAAATCCGGGTCCTCTGGTTCGGCCGCCGAGGCACCGTGGCCCTCGACGAACCGGTGGAGACCTATCGCCGACGGATCGAGCGCCGTTGGTCGGCCGAGGATCGAGTGTTGAAACCGGTGTCGGGAGGTCGCAGCGACGATCCTCGCCGGATCCTCTGCGAGGAGGCGCGGGCGCTCGACCGGACCCTCAATCCCGGGTGGGCGTTGGTTGTCCTCGATGAGCGTGGTCGAAGGTTGACCAGCGAGGACTTCGCTCGACTCCTCGGTGAGTACGAGGAACGGTCCACTCCGGGTCTTGACTTCGTGATCGGCAGCGATCTCGGGATTGATCGTGATTTCGCGGCCCGAGCCAAGGTGAAACTCTCTCTGAGCCCCATGACCCTGCCGCACCAGATCGCCCGGATGGTGATCTGGGAGCAGCTCTTTCGGGCCACCCACATCCTCGGTGGTGGCCAATACCACCGACGCGACTTAAGCTGAAGGGGAGAATGCTCCGGGATCGCGGAATGAGTTCGCCGGCAAGGGCGGTTCAGCATTGGGTACAATGGACGCTGGATCTCGAACCGAGATCCATGGAGGCAGATCGAATGAATCGGAAACAGGTGGCGAAATACCAGAAGCTGCTGGAGGCAAAACGAGCCGAACTGCTCACCCGCGTCCAGGCGGCTCGGGCGAGCGAACAGGAGAGAGGCGCGGAAGATGCTCCCGATCTCGGTGACCGTGCCCTGTCCACGCAGACCCGCGATCTGCGCTACAGCCTGTCCACCGGTGAACGGGACATCCTCAGGCGCATCGACGAGGCTCTCGATCGAATCGAAGCGGTCAACTATGGCGAGTGTCTGCACTGCGGCAAAAAGGTCCAGCAGGCCCGTCTCGACGCTGTTCCGTGGGCCCGGCACTGTATCGACTGCCAGGAGCTCCAGGATCTCGGGCAGATCTGAATTCCACGACGCCACCATGTCGCGGATTCGCCTGATCGCCGCCAGCGACGACTTTCTTCTGGAAGAACAGCTGAGGGTTGTGGTGGCGGGAGTGTGTCAAGCGCTGGGCGGGGTCGAGCCCGAGTTCCAGAGCGACGAAGCCACGCCCGAATCGGTGGCCATGGAGCTGGTTTCACCATCGCTCTTCGCCGCGGAGCGGGTGCTGGTCGTGTCCGACGCGCGCGAGTGGTTGGGCGCAACGGCTCCTCCAGGGCTCAAGGCGACCAAGGCGCCGCCGCCGGACACCCAGCCGTTGGTCCACGTGCTGAGCGAGGGCATGCCCGAGGGCATGGGTCTCGTCATGGGGGCGTGGTGTGGTCGCAAGCCCAGCGGAGAACTGTTTGAGGCCATGGAGAAGGCCGGGTCGTGTGACTGGATCCCGGTGCCCCCTCCCCCGAAGCCGTGGGAAGACGCGGTTCTGTCGAACGAGCAGTGGAAGGTCCTGGAAGCCGTTCTTCTGAGAGCCGCGGACGGGGTGGCCTTCGACCCCCTGGCCACCCGGCTGCTGCTCGAACGGCTCGGTTTCGCGCCCCGACTCCTGGTTCAGGAGGTGCGCAAGCTCGCCGGCGCCGCCGGGGACGGCGAGGTGGATGAGGCGCTGGTTCGGCGGCTGACCTTTCCCCGCGAGCGCTCCCTCGAGGTGGTGCGTGACGCGGTGCTCGCCCGCAAGCTCGAACCCCTCCTCGATCTGGTGGCCGCTGCCGGCTCGGGGGCACCGATCAACGACTGGCAGGGCCAGCGGGTGGAACCGGCGAGGCTTGGTCCGACGCTCTTCGGCCAGGTGACAAACCTGCAGCTCCAGATGCTCTACCTTCGTCGGGTCGCCGACGCCATGGGCCTCGGGTCCGAAATGGCCCGTGATCAGACCTCGAGGCGGGGCTGGTACAACCAACGGTTCAAGAATGGTCTCGCCCCGGATCTCCTGGCCCGCCTCAAGCAGGACGCGCCGTCCCCAGTGGTCCGTCCGGGAGCCAAGCCGCCGACACCCTTCTCCCTCGGCGCCCTTTTCTCCGGCTCCGGACGATATTCGGACGAAGAACTGATCGCAGCCGTGGCGGACACCTCGAAGGTTGAGGCCGGCATCCGGCAGGAGTCATTCCTCTTGGAGACGCTGACCGTTTGGCTGGCTGGCTTCATTGGAAAATCGCGATAGACTGGACGCATCATGGGTAACGCGATCAGGGTGTGGGTGGTCGATGACGAGCCGGCGATTCGTGAGCTGCTCAACGTCATCGTTTCGAAGGCCGGCTACGAGGTCGAGACATTTGCCGGTGGGGCCGAGGTGCTCGCCTGCGCGGATCCGCCGCCGAACGCCGTGCTCCTCGACCTCATGATGCCCGAGGTTGACGGTGTTGATGTCCTCAAGGAACTCAAGCGCCGCCATCCGACCCTGCCGATCCTGATCCTCACCGCCGTCAACGAGGTCAGCCGAGCGGTGGAAGTGACCAAGCTCGGCGCGGATGACTATCTGGTCAAACCCATCGATCAAGAGCAGCTCAAGACCACCCTCGAGCGAGTCCTCTCCCGCGGTGGCCTGAGCGATGAGGTGCCGCCGCTCAACACCAATTTCGGTGATCGCTACCAGGTCAAGAACATCGTCGGATCATCGGCCGGGATGCGCCTGGTCTATGACCAGATTGAAAAGGTGTCGGGTTCGGACATCACGGTTTTCGTCTCGGGCGAAAGCGGGACGGGAAAAGAGCTCGTGGCCAGGGCCATTCACGCGGCGTCTCTGCGTTCCGACGAGCCCTTCATCGATGTCAACTGTGCGGCCATTCCCGAGGGACTTCAGGAGTCCGAACTCTTCGGCCACGAGAAGGGCGCCTTCACCGGGGCCCTGGCGACCCATCCCGGGAAGTTCGAGCAGGCGGCCGGCGGCACCATCTTCCTCGACGAGGTGGGCGAGATGTCGCCGTCGGCTCAGGCGCGGCTGTTGCGGGTTCTCCAGGAACGATGTCTCCAGCGCGTCGGCGGCACCAAGACCATCGAGCTCGATGTCCGGGTCATTTCGGCCTCCAACCGGGATCTCGAGTCCATGGTCGCGGACGGCGGGTTCCGCCAGGATCTCTACTACCGCCTGGTGGTCTTCCCCATCGAGCTGCCGCCCCTGCGTCTGCGATCAGAAGACGTCCCGCTGCTGGCCGAACACTTCATCGAGAAATACGCCCGCGATGCCGGCCGTAGGGTGCGTGGAATCTCGCCGGCCGCCATGGAGGCGCTCCGGGCGCACCAATGGCCGGGCAACGTGCGCGAGCTGGAGAACATCATCCACCGTTCACTGCTGATCACCGACGGACCCGTCATCGGGGTCGGTGATCTTCCCCCGGGACTCGGGACGGCGTCGGCAGCCCCGACGGCGGAGGGATCAGCGCCGATCTCCGTGGCCATGAGCCTGGACGAGCTCGAGAAAGCGGCCATCGAAAAATCCCTCCGGCGACACGGCGGCAACCTGTCGGATGTGGCACGCCAGCTCGGGATCGGTCGATCGACGCTGTATCGCAAGCTCGAGCAGTATGGGCTGCGGGAAAAGAAGGACGAGGACTGACCGAGAAGTCGACAGTTCAAAGTCGACGGTTCACAGTCAACAGTCGACAGTTGACAGTTCCATCGCATGGCGGTGGTAGCTTGTACGACCGCCGACTTCGTGGGTTGTTCTCGGTGGTTGCCGGAGCGCAGTTCTTGAAACACGAAGAACACCAAGAGCACGAAGGTTTTCACGAAGACCATCGCATTCGAAAGCCGACGCTGCACCCATCACCGACCTCTGACTCCTCGGTGCCGGGCCGGTTGGATCATCGACCCTGAAGAGAATTGGGCTCGGCATCGCGCGGCCAGGCTAAGATGATCCCATGTTGCACGCAATCATCATGGCCGGGGGATCCGGTACTCGTTTCTGGCCCGCCTCCCGGGGGGATCGTCCCAAACAACTTCTCTCGTTGGTCTCTGACCAGCCGCTGCTCAGGGTCACGGTCGACCGGATCCTGCCGCTGGTACCTGCCGAGCGGGTTTGGGTGGTGACCACCGCCTCGACCGCTGATGCGACGCGGTTTTTACTCGACGATCTTCCGGCCGACCATGTTCTCTCGGAGCCCACCGGGCGCGACACAGCGGCGTGCGTCGCCTATGCGGCAAGAGTCCTGCTCCACCGCGATCCGGACGCCCACTGCCTGATCTTTCCCGCCGACCACGTCATCCCCGATGAGGACCGTTTCAGGTCGGCCATGGCCGCCGGGGCTCGGATGGTTGCCGAGCAGGGTGGTCTGCTCACCTTCGGCGTCACCCCCACCCGTCCCGAGACGGGCTACGGCTATCTCGAGCTCGGTGGGGAAGTCCACGCCGGCGGCGAGTGGAGGGTCCACACGCTGGATCGATTCGTTGAGAAACCCGACCGCGAGACCGCCGAGGAATATCTCTCCGATGGCGGTTTTCTTTGGAACTCCGGGATGTTCGCCTGGCGTGCGGTGGATCTCCTCGCCGAGGTCCGCCGTCAGCTGCCGCTCCTTTTCGATGGGGTGGGCGCCATCGGTGACGCCCTCGGCACAGCAGATGAGGTCGCCGTCCTGAATGAGATCTACCCCCATCTGCCGCGGACATCGGTGGACTTCGGGATCATGGAGTCGGCCCGCCAATGCTGGTGTGTTCCGGTGAATTTCGGATGGTCTGATGTGGGTTCGTGGCCAGCCCTGGCAGAGGTTCTGACCGCGGATCAGAGCGGCAACGTGGCCCGCGGCCGAACGGTCGATTTCGATTCGCAGAACAACATCCTCGTCGGTGATGGTGTCCTGGTCGCCGCCATCGGCGTCAACGACCTCGTGGTGGTGGCCACCCCCGACGCGGTGCTCGTAGTGCCCAAGAACGACGCCCAACGGGTCAAAGAGGTCGTCGAAGCCCTGCAAGACAGAGAGTGGCACGAGGTGCTCTGACGCGCATCTGAACCCAATACCTCATCGCGCTCTCCGAAAACTCGGGTTTGGGATCATGGGTTCTGACTGTCCGGATCGACACCTTGCGGGCGGGACGCCCGCGAGGAGACCACAGGCCACAAATCCGTCCCACGAAGTCGATGGCCGACCAAGCAAGGATCGCGATGCGATGGAACTGTCAACTGTCGACTGTGAACTGTCGACTTCTTATCCGCGACGAGGAGTTCCTTCGCGATCGAGAATCTCCAGCACCTCACCGAGGCTGCTGATCCTCCGATACCCGTTTCCGGCGAAGTTCCCCGGGCGATCGATGAGCATCGGGTTCATCCCGGCCGCTTTCGAACCTTCGTAGTCCTCGAGCGGCGAGTCGCCGACGTGGAGGGTCTCCTCGGGTCCGACGCCGAGCCGGTCGAGGGTGCGGTGAAAGATCCCGGCGGCGGGTTTCTCGATCCCTTCGATGGCTGACACCGTGATTGCCTGGAACCAGCCGGTGAGGTCGAGACCTTGGAGGATATCAGGCAGCCGGCGGTCCCAGTTGGAGATCACCGCCATTTGAAGCCCGCGGTCACGAATGGCCTCGAGGGTGGCGCGGGTCTCCGGATAGACCTTCCAAACCGACGGGTTCGAGAACGCGGCGTAGAGCTCGTCGAGGAGGGGTCGCCAGCTCGCGCCGTGGTCGAGCCGGGCCAGGACCTCGCGGAGAAAGGCTCCCCACCACTCCTTCTCACCGCCGGGCCGGGAGCTGTAGCGATCGATGCCCGGAGGCGTTCGCTCCTGGAGATCCGACCATGCCCCGGCAAAGACCGGCTCGACTTCATCGGCCGTGACCGAACGGCCGTGTCGGCTGAGGAGCTCAGAGTAGATCTCCGCCGGCGTCGGGTCGCAGTAGAGCAGGGTGTTGCCGGCGTCGAAGGTGATGGTGGTGATCTGCGCCATGGTGGGATGGTACCGTAGACCGCGAAGCTGTCGCCGTGATTGGTGGGTCCGAGTCAATAGTCCACAGTCGACGGTCAACAGTTCCACCGCACAGGTCTCGGCGGTGGTGAATGCGAAGGGCTGTCGACTGTGGACTGTGAACTGTCGACTTTGGGATTCTCTGCGATACTGTCGCGGTGCGCATATTGACGAACCCTCGCTGTACCTTCCGGTGCCTCGGCGGCACATCCACCTACATGGTTGGTCGTTTCGCCGCTGCCGTACTTGCCCTGACCTTGATTCCAGCCGTCGCCTCGGCGAGTGAGATCGAGCAACGGATCCTCGGCCATGTGGACCGGGCGGTCGCGAGCGGCGTCCAACCCGATGACTTCCACCACCTCGTCTTCGCCTTTTTCTGGCGGGAAACCGTTCCGGATCCTGAGGTGGTTGAACGTGGGCTTGACCGTCTTGCCGCCGCCCCTAGGGTGGATCCGCTGATGACCGACGAGCTTCGAGGGATGCGGGCGCGTCTGGCGGCGGAAGCGGGGAGGCCGGCGGCGGCGCGGGAGCTCTTCCGGGCGATGGGCGGCCTCTCCCAGTGGTGGGTCCAGGGGCCGGTTTCTTTTGGTGAGCTGGCGGACTTTGACGATCTGGCCAGGCTTCCGGCCGGTGGAACCTGGCGCTCGGCGCCGGGCACCGACCCCATGGGTTGGGTTCGAATCTCCGGTCTCGCCTGGCCGGCGCAACGCCAGCTTGTTTATCTGGCCACAACCGTGACCGCGGAACGGGAGCAGGCGGTGGCCATTCGAATCGGCGCCGCGCAGGCCGCGCGGGTGTGGCTCAACGGCCGAGAGGTTCTGACGACTCCCCGCCCCATCGAGCGAGCGGAGGATCAGGCGTCGGCGGGCGGTTGGCTGCGCCCTGGCGCCAACACCGTCATTGTTGCGGTGGCGAGCGAAACCAATGACTGGTGGCTCAGGGTCCGATTGACCGCACCTGACGGAGAGGCGCTCGAAGATGTTCGTGAGTCCGCCTCGGAACCCTTGTTCGGCACCGTCGAAAGCCGTGATCCGCCCGAGATCAGGGACCTGGAGAGCGAGATTCGAAAGGCGGTTCGGGCGGGCCGAGACGAGGCTACAGTGGCGCTGGCGGCCTATTTGGTGCTGCGACGGCCCCAGGCGGTTGGCGCCGGCGAAGCACGGTCGGCGTGCCGATCGGCGCGCGCCGAGGCTCCGGCTGAAGCGCGCCTCCTCGAGTGGCTCCTGACCGTTGACCAGGAGCTGGTCCACGAGCTGCTCCGGGACGCCATCGTGGCCGAACCGGACTTCGCCTGGGCGCGAATCGAGCTCGCCGCGTGGTACGCCGAACGTGGACTCTTCGATGAGGCGGCGACCGTTCTCGAGCCGGTAATCACCGAACCGGCGGCCAAGGCCGTCGCCCTCGATATCGACTCGGAGATGTGGGGGATCGTGTTGCTCCCCGAGATGGTGGAGCTCGCCCGCCGTTACCCAGTCTGTGAGGCAGTGGGTCTCGCGGCGGCCCATCGGGCCCTCGATGCGCGCCGTACGGATCTCGCCGGTGAGATCCTCGCACCCCTCGAACACACGATCCCGACCTCGGCGACGGTGGTCGAGCTTCGAGAGCGACTCGCCGAGTCCTGCAACGATGGTGACACCCTGCTCGAGCTCTTCACCGAAGGTCTCGAAACCGACCCGAACGACTCTCGGCTACGGCTGCGGCTGGTCCGCCTTCTGAGCGGTGTCGGCGATGTCGATGGGGCACGGGAGCGACTCGAGGAGGGGCTACGGCGATCTCCTTCGGATATCGATCTTCTGATGGAACTCGCCCGCGTCGAGCACTCGGCGGGGGCGGACGATCGCGCACTGCAACTGAGCCGAGAGGTTCTGGTTCTTCGGCCCCAGGATCAGCGCGCCCGGCGTCTCGTCGAGCTGCTCGGCGGGGAGACCGAGGATCTCGGCTGGTTGCGCCCGGTGGAAGAGCTGTGGCGGATGACCGATGCCGCGCCTGACGGTGACCCGGCCGTCGCCGTGCTCGACCACGTCGAGGTCCACTTCCTGCCGTCGCAGCTCACCGAGGAGAGGGTTCAGCAGGTCACCCTCATCACCTCGGCCGAACGGGCCGACGGTCTTCGTCGCCACACGCTGCCCTACGTGTCCGAGAGTCAACGGTTGCGGGTGCTCAGGGCCCGGATCCTGCGACGCGACGGATCCGAGCTGAGTGCCCGGCAGGGAGACACCCCCCGGCTCGCAGAACCCGAGTTCAACCTGTATTACGACACCCGTTTGCGGGTGCTCGACTTTCCCGAGCTTGCCGACGGCGATCTCATCGAGATCACCTATGTCCGAACCGAGACCATCGAAAGCAACGAGACCGGCCCCTACGACGGTGGCCTCATCGGTCTGGGACGGACGGTCCCGACGGCTCTTGCCGAGGTTCAGCTGGTGGGCCCGAAGGACTCGCTGCCGGCGTGGGAGCTCATCAACCTCGAAGGCGAACCGGTTCGGAAGGTCGATCCCGAGGGGCTCGAACGGCTCGCCTGGACGTGGCGCGACCTCGAGCCGGTGCCGCTCGACGTGCCGCCGGCGCCACCCTTCTCCCGGGGGCGGTACCTCAGCTACTCGACCCACCCGGATTGGGGCGAGCTCGGCAGCTGGTATGCGAGGCACGTGGCGCCTCGGGTTCGTACCTCCCGGCAGATCGAGGAGCTGGCCGGACGCCTCACCGACGGAGTCGATGACCGGATCGAGAGGATTTCGCGAATCTACGCATACGTGACCAACGAGATCCGATATGTTGGACTCGAGTTCGGCGAGCACCGTTTCCGACCGTTTTCCGCGGACTGGGTCCTCAATCAGGGCATCGGTGATTGCAAGGACACCGCGGCGCTTCTGGTGGCCCTCTTCGACGCCGTCGACATCCCGGCGCGAATGGTCATGGTGCGAACCGCCGATCTCGGGCCCGTGGTGGGTGAGATGGCGCTGCTCGAGGTCTTCAATCACGCCATCGCCTATCTTCCCGACGACGACCTCTGGCTCGACGGGACGGCGGCGGGTCATGCCATCCTGCCGCCGCCCGGGATGGATCAGGGCGCCACTGTTCTGGTGGTGGACGGGCCCGACAGCCGGCCCCGGGTCACCCCCGTTGCCGGCGCCGGATTGTTGCAGACCACGGTCGCCCTCGGTGAGCACCGGGACGGGCTGGTTTCCCTCGATGTCCGTGTCGAGACCAGCGGCGGGGCGGCCGACCGGCTCCGCAATCGCTTCGCCGGCAGCCGGGACCGACGTCTCTTCGCGACCTGGCTGCAAAACTCGTATCCAGGTGCCGAGCTGACGACGGACCCCAAGTATCGGCTGGTTCCATCGCATGACCCCGCGGTCATCGAGCTGAAGGCGGTGGTTCCGAGGACCGCGCTGGAGAGCCGCGGTGGGATCGCCACCTACCCGGGCACCTTCGACCTCGCGGGCCGAGTCGTCCCCACCCCGAACCGCTCCGGCCCGCTGCTGGTGGCGGTCCGCCCGGATATCGAGTGGACCCTCGAAGTGACGCTGGGGCGACCGCCTTCGACGGAAGCCGAAAGCGTTTCGCTGTCGGGCGATTTCGGCTTCTTGAAGCTGACCATCGAGCCCGAAGAGATGGGCTATCGCGTCAAAGGCTATTTCCACCTGGAGTCCGGGC
>Ga0316191_10000913_pt1 | contig 20055 bp, 19 predicted proteins | sample Eddworburr2cm_MG_FD_204928 | JGI IMG/M metagenome (GOLD analysis project Ga0316191, IMG submission 204928) | Coastal sediment microbial communities from Maine, United States - Eddy worm burrow 2 cm | ecosystem: Environmental > Aquatic > Marine > Coastal > Sediment | place: USA: Maine... | reverse complement strand
TCTGTGAAACTTGACATTTTTGTACTCCTGGTATAAAAATGTGAGATTGAATTGATTGGGCGATCCGTTGCCAGGAACCTGCAGATCATTTAATAAGCCAATCAAATGATTAAAAAGATTATATCAGGAGGCCAACCCGGAGTCGAGAGATCTGCTCTGGATGCTGCCATTAAACTTAATATTCCGCACGGTGGCTGGACCTATAAGACGCGTAGAACGGATGAAGGCATCATACCGGATAAGTACAGTGTCAAAGAATCACCCGATGTCGGATTTGCGGACCGGATAGAGAAAAATGTCCTTGAATCCGACGCCACCGCTATATTGACCCACGGCAGCCTTACGATTGGATTAAAAATAGTAAAAGAATATGCTGAAAAGCACAAGCGGCCTTATCTCCATGTCGATTTAAACGAAAACCCACTTAATCTGGCTTCCGCGTTGATCCGAAAATGGATGATTAACAACCGACTCGAGGCAATATATTTCACAGGTCCAAAATCAACCGGAGGTCTCAACATAAACCAGGAAGTCATTCAGATAATCGAGGGTATTTGTCGGATAGAAAGCGAGCAAGAAAAGTTGCCGGGCTTTCCGGAAAAAGATGACCATTCACCATCGTAATTGGAGGCATCAATAATCCAATCTCTTCGTTGAAAGGCACAATCGCACCTTTTTATCAAGGATTGCGATTGCCTTGGAGAATTTATCACCACTCAACGCATGCGGCCCCGATTCCACTTTGACCAACCCCCGTTTTTCGGCCTCACTGACGGTAAATTTCCTCATCTTCCTTAAATTCCCATATCTGATAATAATCTGTTTTAACTCTACCTCATCATCGTTGATGTAAACATATGAATTTGTTGAACTCATAGGCTCTCCTTCAAGTTCAAATCAGGTATTTAAGCAAAACGCCATTTCCAATGGGAAAAAATTGATGGTTAGGCAGAATTATCAGCTGCGATTTTAGATGTCAAGAGGAAGAAGGATAATAAAAAAACGATAAAAAAAAGGTGGCTCACTTAGGCGATGAGCCACCACGTTAAGGAGGAAAGCAAAAGATCAAAATCAGTTCTGACCTGCTCCCGGAGTTACAATTAGCAAACTTTATGCCATCTTATTCAACAGTGATTGATTTTGACAATATTTCAATTGTTTATTTGGAATAATAGCGCATTAATGCATTTCCGGTAAAAGCCTTTTAGGGTTTAATTTTATGGAATTAATTTCACACTATGAAATGTTTTTCCCAATTAAAATGGTGCTTAAGCAATTGCCGGACCGCTTTTTCATGAAGTTTCATGTGTTAGATCTCACCATATACAATTTTTTACGCCTTTACTTTTACAGTTGTTTAAGCTATTTTAAAAAAAATTACCCGTATAGTAGAATCCCGAATGTGGTTGTCTCCGTCGGGAAAGGAGCGTCTTTACATGGATTTTAGTATGATAAAAAGGCTGCAAATACCAAAACTGGACTTGCGCAATATTGAATGGCCAAGATTTGATTTCTCCGGAGACCAATGGCTGAAAATGCCGAAGCTCACAATCGGTGATGCCATTGCCAATCTGCCCATTGTTCAGGGTGGAATGGGGGTTGGCATATCTCTGTCGGGACTGGCTTCCGCCGTAGCCAATGAAGGCGGCATCGGAGTGATTGCAGCCAATTCAATCGGCATGCTGGACCCCGAATATTACGCCAAACATAAAGATGCCAATTCGATCATCTTGAGAAAGGAGATCCGCAAGGCCAAAGAAAAGACCGCGGGCCTTATCGGAGTCAATATTATGATGGCAGTGGATGATTGCCTTGATCTTATCAGGGTCGCCATTGATGAAAAGATCGATATTGTTTTTCTTGGTGCCGGGCTGCCGATCAAGGGTATTCCGGTTGAAGATCTCAGGTCGGCCGGGGTGAAAGTCATTCCGATCGTGAGCTCCGCCAGGGCAGCCGGGTTAATCTTCAGATCGTGGTCGAAGAAATATAAGGATATTCCCGATGCGGTGGTGGTCGAGGGACCCAAAGCAGGCGGGCACCTGGGATTTAAAGCCGATCAAATCGATGATCCGGATTTTGCGCTTGAACGGATATTGCCCGACGTGGTAGCCGAGATCAAGACCTTTGAGGGTAAATATCACCGCAAGATCCCGGTAATTGCTGCCGGCGGCGTTTTTAGCGGCGCTGATATCTACAAGGTATTCAAACTGGGTGCCAGCGGTGTCCAGATGGGGACCCGCTTTGTGGCCACCCATGAATGCGACGCCGATATCCGGTTCAAGGAAGCCTATATTGCCTGCCGCGAGGATGATCTCGAAATTATTAAAAGCCCGGTGGGTCTGCCCGGCCGGGCCATCAGAAACAGCTTTTTAAAAGATGTCGCTGCCGGGAAAAAGATGGGCTTTAAGTGTGCCTGGAGATGCCTTAAAAGTTGCGACATCAAAAACGCGCGCTATTGTATCTCTCTGGTCCTGGACAATGCCCGCCAGGGGATCCTCGATAAGGGCTTTGCCTTTGCCGGCAGCAATGCCTTTCGGGTCGATAAAATCGTTTCGGTCAACGAATTGCTCCAGGAGCTGGTCAGCCAATACCAGCACGCGGCAGAAAAAGGCGCCAGCAAATTAAGGGATGAATATGAAAAAGCCCTTGAAAAGCTGATCTCTCTGAAAGAAGAGTATTTCATTGCGATGAGAAAGCGCTTAAGTTCGCTCAAAGATGAATATGAACAGGGCCTCGAGAAAGGGGCCGGGCTATTCCGTGAAGAAAATTTAAAAACCATGGACAAAATCAGCTCGCTTAGAGTCGAATACCAAAACGTCGTGGACAAGGCCAACTTACTAAAGGCCGAACTTGTTGAACTGTTTGAAAAATATTCATTTTTCGATAAACTTCAGATCGAGGGAACCTGCCGGGAACCCTGTCGATAAATACTGTTTAGTGAAAATGGAATTGATCTTTAAAAGGGCGGATAAAAAAATATCCGCCCTTTTTTTGTATCAAATTAGGCCAGCTTTTTCTCGTACCACTCGATGCGAGAATAGACTTCAAACCCCATCGATTCGTACAGGCCCAGCGCCACCGGGTCCTCGCCGTCTGCCGTTAATTCAACGATGGCGACCCCTTTCTTTTTAAGATCGACCAATCCCGCCCGCAAAATGTTGCGGCCGATTCCCTGTTTACGGAAATCGGGGTCTACTCCCAACATATGGATCTCACCTTCCATGCTGCCTGCCGCCGGATTCTCTCCAGTCATTATCCGTGCCCAGCAATAGCCGATAGGCCTGCTTTTCAGGTAGGCCATCATGATATTTTCCGGCGAGCTCCTGCTTAAGTTGATGCGGTATTCAATTTCTGTAGAGGTGTTGGGATTAAAGCCCCAGGAATCGGCAAAAGCACGGTTTTGGATATGCGTTAATTTATCTGCTTCATCTCGTCCGAGACAACGAATAATATACCCTCCCGGCTCGACATCCGGCAGGCTGATTTTGTTGAGATCCAATCTCAACCCATGGAAGTGGCGGATAAATTGAAAGCCCAGGCGTGACGCCAGATTCCTGGCCCGCAGGTTATTTTGCGGAAGGCAGACCTGCACCACCCTGGAACCGACCTTCCCGGCATGCCGGATGGTGTGGTCCATCAGCGCTGTCGCGACACCTTTTTTTCGGTGCAGCGGATGTATCATACCTTCCAGAATGGCACGTTTAATGGCCGCCTCCAAAAAAATACCGGCATAGCCAATAATACTGCCGCCATGCTCTGCAACAAACAAATTATTTTCCGGCTGAAAACTTGGATGCTCCAGGTCCTCCGCCAAATGCTGCCTTGATATAGAGCGCCTCGATTGATCAAACTTGTTGCTCTCCGTATGCACTCTAACATAGTTGTCAAAATCACCGGGGCGATAATTTCGAATTTTGAAATAAGTTTCACTCATTTTTTTAACAGCCGCGCAATCTGTAGACCGGTAAACCGGTTCGGTGCGATAAAAGAGACCGACAAGGCAGATTTTAGGGACGAGATAGGTTTATGAAACCGCGTCTGATCAGACTTGCGCCTGCGGATATTTGCGGCCGCATAGCAGTGACTCTAATTTCGGTGTTTTTTCGTGACGACCTCAAAAATCAGATGTTCCGCTTTGGTACAGGTTAGACCGAAGACCAAAGCACATCCCCGCAAAGGTCGGAATCATGATCTCTAGCAGAAAAGGCCTCAAAGGCCTGCTTCTCCTTTTTTAACACCGTAGAATTTCCGTGGCCGGGATAAATCCGGGTGTCTTCAGGTAGAACGAAAATCTTGTTGGCGAGGGATTCCAAGATCCGCCGAAAGTCGGCAGGTGACCCGGTTTTACCCGGTCCATCCGGGAATATGGTGTCCCCTGCGATCAGGTAGTTTGCGGTCAAAAAACACAGGCTGCCCGGAGTGTGCCCCGGCGTGTGCAATACCGCTAAATGCATCTCTCCGCAGGCGATCACATCACCGTCACTTAACAGCATGTCCGGTTTCAGCGGCAAATTGCCGGCATCGTCGCAATGCGCGGCAATCGGGATGTTCAGGGCGGACTTTACTTCGGCCAGTGCGCCGGTATGGTCCATGTGATTGTGGGTCATTAGAATGTATTTGGGATCGGTTCCTTTCAGCTGCGCCAATATTCTGCCTGCTTCGCCCGGTGCATCCACCAGCACGCTGGCACCGGTTTGCCGGCAGGTCAGGATATAGGCATTGGTGCCGAAAGGTCCCAATTCAAGTTTTTCCATTTGAATGCTGTCATCTTTGACTAGGTTTACCATTTTTTCCCCCCAATTTCTTATCCCGGATAAAGTGGATAGTGGCCACGAAGGCACAGATACACAAAGCAAAAGTGTTTGCCTACCGTTCAGAGTTCAGAGGTTCAGGGTTCAAAGGTTACAAATGTTGGAAACTTCTTACAATAGCGATCAGGATCCGGAATACCAGAACCCAGCCATCGGGTGAAACGGCGTTATAAAAACGATGAAGACAGGATCCCTTTGACAGGAGTTGGTTGGATGTTTTTCAACCCGGAACGTTGAACCCTGAACAGCTCGACATATATTTGTGTTTTAGTGTCTTGGTGGCGAAAATGTTTTGTCACAAAATGCACAAATGTAATTGCTAAAGCCTATGCTAACTATCATTCATATTTTGCGGATGTCAAATTCCTTTTTATTCCGCATAATTTGGGTTTGACACTTTCACGATTGATCTCCATATTTATCCAGTGTTGCCAAAACCTCTTTTCATGCGTTGCTGTTTTCGGTTCCACAAACGATCGGTAAAATACGTTTATAACAAAAATTGCTCAACTCCATCCTAAGGTTGCAAAGCCGGAGGGAAAGCGATACCGGGGTTCAGTATGATTAAGGAGATTAGCCATGTCAAAAAATGATATTACCGTTTACGGGGCGTACTGGTGCCCGGATTGTCGGCGCAGCAAACAATTTTTAGGTGAGCATCAGATTCCGTACAATTGGGTGGATATCGAGGAAGACCCGCAAGCTGAAGAGCTTGTCATCCGAAAGAACGACGGCAAGCGGATTATCCCCACCATCGTTTTCCCAGACGACACCTTCCTGGTTGAGCCCACCAACGCCGAATTGGCGGCAAAGCTGGGATTGCGGACCAAAGCCAGCCGGAGCCATTACGATCTGATAATATTAGGCGGGGGCCCCGCCGGGCTGACCGCTGCATTGTACACTGCTCGTGAGGCCATCGATACGTTGGTCATTGAGCGCGCTGCATTTGGCGGCCAGGCGGCCGGCACGGAAAAACTGGACAACATGCCCGGGTTTCCCGAAGGGGTGGCCGGCATTGAATTCTCGCAGCGCTTGCGTCAGCAGGTTGAGCGTTTCGACGCAGAGCTGCTGCAGGCGCAAGAGGTTACCGCCATCCATCAGCATGATAACTATCACTGTGTGAAAACCAATGATGGCAGCGAATACAGTGCCAACGCCCTGCTGATTGCCACGGGCAGCCGCTACAAACGCTTAAATGTCCAGGGTGAGACGGATTATCTGGGTGCCGGTGTCCATTTTTGTGCCACCTGCGACGGCCCCTTTTACAAAGGCAAGCGTGTTGCGGTCATCGGCGGGGGCAACAGTGCCACTGAGGAAAGCCTCCTGCTGACCAAATTTGCCGCTCAGGTGACGATTTTGGTTCGAAAAGGCAAATTCAATGCGACCGCCGTCATTCAGGAAAAAGTGTTATCGCATCCAAAGATCGAAGTCCGCTGGTTTACCGAAGTTAAAGAATTTAGCGGCCAGGATTCAAAATTAACCCAGCTGAGAGTATTTAATAACCAGACAGGTGCCGAAGAAAATCTTCAAATGGACGGAGCTTTCATTTTCATCGGTCTCGTCCCCAATACAGGATTTATTGAAAACAGCAATATTTTATTGGATCGTTGGGGCTTTATTGTGACCGGCCATGCTATATTGCACGGCAATCATCGGCCGACCGGCTTCGCAGACCGCGATCCGTTATTGCTGGAAACCAGTGTTCCCGGTATCTTTGCTGCCGGAGATGTGCGCGATACGAGCACCAAACAGGTTGTCAGCGCTGCCGGAGAGGGGAGCACGGCCGCACTGATGGTTCGAGAGTATTTAAAAAGTGTCTGATTCTATTTCGTCATATTTATCTCTGCTTCAGCACCTTATTATAACAGATTTATATAGAGGAATAAACGAATGCCTAAAGTGAACTAAGCTTTTTCCGAGACTACGCTCGGAAAAAGTGGCCCCTGAAGGGCAGCAAACACGCCGATAATTTGTATGGGTTTCGGGTGTCAGGTGTCAGGTATCAGCATCTAATATCTCCGTTCCCTGACACCTGGCACCTGAAACCTGAAACCTCAATTTTCTGACAGCGTGTTGTCAGATAAAGGCCGCTAAGGGCCTAATAGGAGAAGACCATTGGCAGAATTTCCTCTGATTAAAGCAGTCATTTTTGATTTCGGCAGGGTTATCTCCTCCCAAAAACCGAACGCCTTGTTTCGAGCCTACGAGGAAGACCTGGGATTGGTGCCCGAAACCATCAACCAAATTATGTTCGAAAGTCAGGCCTGGCGGGATGCATTGATCGGCCGCAGTTCAGCCAAAGAATTCTGGCATAGAATCGGACCCGCGTTAGGGCTTGAATCGCCTGATAAAATTGATGATTTTCGCAAGCGCTACCATGCCGATGAGTCAATCGACAAGGGTGTATTGAACTTAATCCGGCGCCTGCACGGCCGATATAAACTGGCTGTCCTCTCCAACTCACCGCCGGGTTTGGCCGACTGGTTGTCTGACTGGGGAATCCTTGACCTGTTTAATGTGATCTATTGCTCCGGTGACGAAGGCATAGTAAAGCCGCAGCCGGCGGTATACCATTCGACCCTGAGAAGATTGGGGACTTCACCGTGCGAGGCTGTGTTTATCGACGACACCATCGGCCATGTCGAGGCCGCCCAATCGCTCGGCATGCATGGTATCTGGTTTGCCAATGCAAAGCAGTTAAGGCGGGAACTCGACTGTTTGTTGAGTCGGCAGAAAAATGTAAATACGGGATAGGATTTATTGATTGGCATGGGCTTTATATTACTGGAAGGCGGCGCTGAATTCGGCGGCCGGATGGCAGATCCCGACAGGCAGGCAATGATGCGGGCGGGCGGACCCGATGTGCCGATAAGCATCATCCCTGCGGCCGCGGCTTCGGATAATAATCACCAGCAAGCCGGACGGAAGGGTGTCGACTGGTTTCAGGGGCTGGGCGCAACCAATGTTTCGGTTTTGCCCCTGATCAACAGCGCATCCGCGAATGACCCCGAGATAGTGGCGGCCCTGGCAAAATCAAGATTAATCTATCTTCTAGGAGGGTTTCCCCACTACCTGGGTCAAGCCTTAAACGGCAGCCCCAGTTGGCAGGCGATGTTAACCGCCTATCTGGCGGGGGCGGTGATTGCCGGCAGCAGTGCCGGTGCGATGGTGCTTTGTGAGTACTATTATGACCCGGTCTCCTCACAGGTGGTGAAAGGATTAAACCTGGTGGAGTACATCTGTATTTTACCCCACCACAACACGTACGGCAAAGACTGGGTTCCCCAGCTGAAACAGCAGCTCCCGGACATCGTTCTGGTCGGCATTGATGAGGAAACCGGTGCGCTCAAGGATGCCTCGCATGATGATTGGCGGGTTTATGGTAAAGGCAAGATCACGCTGTATCACAGCCGCCATGTTGAAGAATTTGAGGCGGAACAAGAATTTACCCTGGATAAAGCGGTGAGACAATTATAAGTACATAGCAGCCTTTATCCGATAAAATGTTATTTGAAATTTCTTAATAGCTTGTATGAATTCATTTTCTTACAACATGTTGCCAGATAAAACCCGATAAGGGTCGATTGAGACGGCTGATTTGCCATAATTTATTTATGCATTATTATTTCAATAATATATTTCAACGGGGGGGGTCGGAAAACCGCATTATGCGGCCAAGCTGGGATATTGCGCGATGTAATTTCAAAAAACCATTCATAAATAATTTTGTTCGGTAGTATAACCCATACAGGTTTTCAAATGTCGCCTAAAAAGGGAAAAATCGTTCTGATGGGATCAGGGGAGCTGACCGCCACAATGGTCGAGGTTCACAAAGGCCTTTTGAACCAGTTGCCGGACTCTCCCCAGGCGGCCTTTCTGGACACGCCGGCCGGTTTTCAACTGAATGTGGATCAGATATCCCGCAAGGCCTTAGAATATTTCCGAATTCATGTTCAGCAGCCGATGTCCATATCCTCATTTAAATCCTACGAAGCGACCACAGATTTTGACGCGCAGCAGGCGTTTCAGATCTTGCGGAATTCCAACTATATTCTCATCGGGCCGGGCAGTCCGACCTATGCGGTGCGTCAGTTGAAAGAATCTCCGATACCGGAAATATTAACTCAATGCGTCACAAACGGCGGATGCCTGGTGGCCGCCAGCGCCGCAGCCCTGACTGTCGGGCGCTTCACCCTGCCGGTATATGAAATTTACCGAGTCGGTCAAAACCTGCACTGGGTGGACGGCATGGACATTCTCGGGCAATTCGGTTTTGATCTGGTCGTGATTCCCCACTGGAACAATGCCGAAGGCGGCACCCATGATACGCGCTTTTGTTTCATGGGCGAACCGCGCTTTCGCAGGCTCGAATCCCTCATTCCGGCAAAGGTGCCTGTGCTTGGATTGGACGAGCATACAGCCTGTATTCTGGATTTTGAAAAAGATCAAGCAATGATCAAAGGTATCGGCCGGGTCACACTGCGGAGTTCGGACAGAGAATTATCTTTCAACTCTGGTGATCGTTTTCCTTTGGATGTTTTGCGAGGAGGGGATGCGGATTCCGGCTGGCGTCCTGATCCGGCCGAGACCCGAACGCCGCAAAAAGACGCCGCCCGTGCCCCCGACTCGTTTTGGGATAAAATTCATTCACTGGCGGATCGCTTTCATATGGGTCTTGAGGAACACGACCCCAAAATCTCAACCAATGCCCTGCTGGAGCTGGATCGTAAGATTTGGCAAGCCCAACAGGGTCTTGAAAGTGACGAATTTATTGCCCAGGCCCGGGATACGCTCCGCGATCTCATTGTCCTGACGGGCAACGCGCTGGCCTCTTCTCCCGCAAACCAGGCCGAGTGCCTGACACCGCTGGTGGAAGCCCTACTCGAATTGCGACAGAAATTCAGAGCAAATCAGCGGTGGACCGAAGCCGACGCGATCCGTGATGTCCTTCATTCGGTAAACATAACAGTGGAGGATGCCCAAAACGGCTCACGGTGGCGATTGGGAGAATAGCAGCAGAACCCTAGATGAGTTAAAAACCAGTTGGGAGTTATTAGTTATTGGTTATTGGTTAATCGTTTTAGAGGAACAAAATCCATTCTCATGTTTCATCTATAATTAAATTATAAAATGAAGGAATCATCACACTCTAATATCGAATAACAGACAACCATCAACGCCTAAATGGGCTTTTTCGCTCATTTAAGGCAAAACCTACTAGGCATCAAACAATCAGAAAGGCAGGGCAAGGTTATACGGCATGATTAATAACCTATCGATATCTATTCTATTTATCAAAGAAGCGGAAGATGTGTCTTTAAGCTCTTTTTTTACTTATCTCAGATCCATACCGCATATCCGGCTTTCGGAGCTACCGCAGCTGCCCCACGACCTGAGTTCTTATGATATCGTCATCACCTGTAACGCCCGGCATTCGGACACCACGATCGATCGCCTGACCCAGTTTGTCATCGCCGGCGGAGGGTGGCTAACGTTTGTCAATTTGTCCGAGCACCCATTGCCGAAGATTTTCGGTGTTCAGCAGGATCCGTTAGGACCGGCCACTGAATTGCGGGTCCTTTTTGAAAATGCCGAGCATCCCCTGGCGGCGCGATTGCCGGACGCTGTGTATCTGCAAGGTCGCTATCATGCGCTTCGCAAAACAGCCCAGGAAACCGAGACGATTCTTTACGCCGACTGGCGATACAGCCACAGGTCTGTCCTGACGTATCGAAGGGTGGGCCAGGGCAATGTTGCTTGCACCTCCTTGCAGGCCTATTCCGATCTCGCCTTGCAACGAATATTATACCGCCTGCTGCATCAGCTCGCTGGTCGCCGGATGGGGGAGAATCCTTTAGGCGTCGGCATATTGGGGTATGCGCCCTCCGTCGGCCGTACCCACGGTATGGGCGCCGAAAAGACGCCGGGCTTAGCCTTGCGCGCTGTTTGCGATTTGAATCCGGATCAACGCAATCGGGCACGGTGCGATTTTCCGGGTGTTCAGATTTATGAATCAGCCGAGGTGTTCGCCGACGCTGCGGGTGTGGACCTTGTGATTGTGGCGACCCCGCCCGATAGCCATGCGCGGTTGTGTCTGCAAATGATGAGCGCTGGCAAACATGTGGTCTGCGAAAAGCCTTTGGCCCTGAACTGCCGCGAAACCGACGCCTTGAAGGAGATGGCAGCGCAGCATGGTGTTCATTTGAGCTGCCATCAAAACCGTCGCTGGGATGCCGATTATTTGGCGATTAAGCAGAGCCTGGCCGATGGGTTGATCGGAGATCTATTTTACATGGAATCATTTGTCGGTGGTTTTCAGCATCCCTGCGGATACTGGCATTCGCACGCACCAGTATCAGGTGGAACATCGTATGACTGGGGGGCCCATTATTTGGACTGGACCGTAAGTTTGATGCCTGAGCGAGTGGAGGCGGTCGTTGCAACCCGGCACAAGCGCGTGTGGCAAGATGTGACGAATGCCGATCAAGAGCGAATTCAGGTCCGGTTTTCCGGAGGAAAAGAAGCCGAGTTCATGCATTCCGATATCGCGGCGGCACGCAAACCCAAATGGTTTCTGCTCGGTACCGAAGGCGCCATTGTCGGAAATTGGCGTGATGTGACTTCCCATGAATTCGATCCTGATCATTATTACCGGCGCCATGACATCCCCGCCACGGAAATGGTGCCAGATTTAACGGTATTCCGTCGCCATCACAGCGGTGACGTCATCCGCATAAAACCGGCAATTCCCGATCGCGATCACTATCGGTTTCACAGCAATTTGGCCGATCACCTGTTGTTGGGGGAACCGATTGCCGCCCCCCTGAGCGATTCGGTCAAAGTGGTGACAATTCTGGAAGCTGCCGCCCGATCGATGACTGACGGGGGCACCGTGGAGGTGGTAAATGACGGATCGGGTTAGCTGGGGAATCCTCGGCAATGCAACAATTGCACGCAAGTGCGTCATCGGGGCCCTTCAAAAATCCCGCAATGGCTGGGTCCATGCCCTTGCTACGCGGTCGCCGGCTGACGCTGAAGAAGTCGCAGCTAAAAACGGTATTAGCAATCTGTATGACGGCTATGAGGCGCTGCTGGCAGATCCGGCGGTCGATGCCGTCTATGTGCCGCTGCCGAATCATATGCACCTTCCCTGGACGTTAAAAGCTTTGTCCGCCGGCAAGCATGTGTTGTGTGAAAAGCCGCTGGCCTGCAATGTCGAAGAGGCCCGTGAGATGGCGGCTCGGGCGAAAGAGACCGGTTTGCTGCTGATGGAAGCGTTTATGTACCGTTTTCATCCCCGCAGTCGGCACATAAAGCAGATAGTGAACCAAGGTGAGATCGGCAAACCCTGCCTGGTGCGATCGGCATTCTGCTATCATATGGACGACGATATGTTGCAAAGCGGCGGTAATGCGCGCCTGCAAGCGGATATGGGCGGTGGCGCCCTGCTGGATGTCGGCTGCTACAGCGTGAGTGTGGCGCGATGGTTCATGGGCGCTGAGCCAACGGCAGTTCAGGCACAGGCCGTATATCATCCCGCCGGCGTCGACATGCAATTGGTCGGCACGCTGCGGTTTGCAGGGGAAAAATTGGCGACGTTGGAAGCCAGTTTTATTTCGGCTCTGCAGCAAACCTATACCGTCGTCGGAAGCGACGGTGCCATCGATCTCCCCCACGATGCCTTTATCCCCTGGGAAAAGGATGCCGCTTACACGCTGCGAAAAAAAGATGAAGAAGTGGGCAAAGAACACGTTATTTCGGGAGCGGACGAATACCAGATAATGGTTGAGCATTTTGCAGATGCGGTCCTCGGCCGGACAGCGCTGGATTATACGCCGGATGATAGTATCGCCAATATGCGCGTGCTGGATGCCTTGTCGCAAGCCGCGAAAACCGGCAACACGGTCTATTTAGAACCTTAGGATGCGGTTGAAAAAATGAGCGGCGAGCTTTGAATCCCAAAACCCTTGAACCCTGAACTTTTGAACCTGTGAACACTTACGAAAAGCCATACACGGTTGAATCTGAGACCTTGGACAGTATTTTCGTGCACTGGCAGCGGGCCGGCAGCCTTTTGCCATGGAATTGTCTATTTGTATTGCCGGTCTGGTTAAAACCCTGGTGGGATAATTTTGGGCGAAGAGGAGCGCTTTATCTCTTGTCTGTTCGTCATGAGGGCCGTATCATCGGCATTGCACCGCTTCAGAGAAGCGACGATACGGTCCGGCTCATTGGAGATGAGAATGTGTGCGATAATCTGGACTTTATCGTCGCCCCGCAGAAATCCGCAGAATTTTATCGCAGCCTGCTAAATCATTTAAAGCATGATGGGGTCAAGCGGCTGGAACTGCTGCCGGTTCGTCAGGATTCGTCGGTCATGACGCAGTTATTACCGGTAGCTGAGAAGACCGGCTGCAGGATTTCATACGAAGGCAATGACATGTCATATGAGCTGGCGCTGCCGGGCAGTTGGGACGACTATCTCACCATTTTAAGCGGCAAAGAACGCCATGAAATCAGACGCAAACTCAGGCGCTTGTATGAGGCCGGCCAAATAAGCTACCGGCTGGTCGAGGATGCTTCCTCGATAAAAAAAGAAATGGAAGCATTTCTCGAACTGTTCAGATCCTATCGATCCGATAAAGCTGAATTTATGAACGATCGCATGGTTTCGTTTTTCAAGGAGTTGGCAGAGACCCTGAAAGAGGCTCGCATTTTAAAACTTTTTTTCCTCGAACTTGATGAGAGACCCATCGCTGCGACCTTGTGTTTTAATTATCACGCGACCATGTATCTTTACAACAATGGCTATGATAAACGTTTTGGGTCGTTGAGCGTGGGATTGCTGAGCAAAGTGCTCAGCATTAAAGAAAGCATTCAATCCGGCCAAAAAACCTACGATTTTCTGAAAGGCGCGGAAGTATATAAAAAGCGTTTGGGGGGACAGCCAATTCAGCTATACCGATGTCTGATTGAGTTACTGTGATATCAATTTGACGTGTGAATCATGACAGCGAGGACAAAAAGGTGGAAAATAAAAAGTTAAGAATTGCAATGCTCAGCATCCATTCCAACCCCATCGGAGAATTGGGAACGAATGATACCGGCGGCATGAGCGTTTACATCCGGGAGCTCGCCCGTGAACTTGGAAGGCGCGGTCATTGGATCGATATTTTCACCCGCCTCCACAATGGCGGCCATCAACCGGTTATGGATCTTTTTGAGAACGTGCGGTTGGTTCATCTCGGCATTCCGAATAACGGCAATCTCTCCAGACTGGCGCTATACCCGTATTTACCCGATTTTTTTAAATCGATGGAGGATTTCAGGTTTCACGAAGGCATCGAGTATGATCTTATCCACAGTCATTACTGGCTGTCCGGCCGATTGGGGAGTTGGGTACAGGAGCTTTGGAATATCCCGCACCTCGTCATGCTGCATACCCTCGGTGAGGTGAAAAACCGAACGGGTGTGGGCCGGCCGGAACCCGAGATTCGCGTTGCCGCCGAAAAAGAACTCGTAGAAACCTGCCATCGCATTATAGCCCCAACTGACCGGGAGAAAAATAGCCTGGTGCGTTACTATAGCGTTAGCGAGCAGAAAATCGGCGTCGTGCCGTGCGGTGTCAACCTGGATCTTTTCAGACCTCAGCCAAAGCAGGCAGCCCGCAAACAGCTGGGTTTTGCCCGCGATGACATTATCCTTCTTAATGTCGGCCGGTTCGAGCCGTTAAAAGGCATCGACAGGCTTCTGGAGGCAATGATCCATGTTCGCGACCATCGGCGACTTCGATTGATCATCGTCGGCGGCGATGGTAATCAAGCGCCCGAGTCACAATTCCTGAGGCAAAAGGCCGCAAATTTGGGGATTGAAGATGAGGTAATATTTGCGGGACGAATTGAGCAAAAGTATTTGCCGCTGTATTATAGTTCGGCGGATGTTTTGGTGATGGCCTCCCATTACGAAAGCTTCGGTCTGGTCGGATTGGAAGCTTTGGCCTGCGGCCGGCCGGTGGTCTCCACCCCTGTGGGAGCTATGGAAACTCTGATACGGCAAAGTCAGGCCGGGCAGGTCGTCAGCGATACCTTACCCCGGTCCCTGGCCAAGGGAATTCAGTCGATTATCAGAAATTCTGCACTGCCGCAGGCCGATGAGATCCGCAAAGCCGTCCTCGCGTACAGCTGGTCCAATGTTGCAGCAGCAATACTCAAGGAATATGAAACAGCCATACGGCACCACTCTTATGAAGACGAGTGCCTGGTGTCTGCGCAAGCATCGTGTGGATGATCATGAACCGGAGGTGATGAACCAGGGAAAATTTATCCGGACAGTCTTTTTTTCGGCCATATTTGAAAGTCGGGAGGTTTTCTGTGACACAGACTTGCGATGTGATGGTTCTTGCCGCTCACCCGGATGACGCAGAATTCGGTGTCTCCGGAACAGTGGCGCGTTGGACAAATGAAGCCAGAGAGGTTGTATATGTTATTTGCACCAATGGCGATAAAGGCGCCAGCGACCGCAGACGCTGGTAACTTCAGATCCCTATCGCTGCTATCTCTGGCATCGGGACCATCGCATTGTCGGCCAGGTGGCCATGGATGCCGTGTTTCCATAGGCTTTCACCGGGTTGAATTACCCAAATAGCATACCCTTGAATTGAATATTTTCAATCTTCAATAGTCAATCCCGGCTTGTCCAGTTGTGGCTTGCCTTGTCCGCACAAAGGACAATTCTGCATTTGCAGGGGTTTTTCCAAGCCGCTCTTTTCGAGAAGTACCTGATCCTGCAACAGCGCCAGCGTGGGTCCGTCAGCCGTAACTCCGCCCTGGTGAATCACGATGGTTCTTTCGCAGACATCCACCGCCATGTCCAAATCATGGCTGGCAATAATTTTGGTGTGGTCAAATGATTTAAGCTGCTCGATCAGCCGGCGCCGGGCCCTGGGGTCAAGCCCTGAAGTGGGTTCATCCATTACCAGGATGTTGGGTGACATCGAAAGCACCGATGCGATGGCCACAGATCTCTTTTCACCGCCGGAAAGTTTATACGGCGGCCGATCCTTCAAGTGAGGCACCCCCATAGTATTAAGCGCCTGCATGACGACTGTTTCCACTTCTTCCACCGGCAGGCCCAGATTCAATGGACCGAAGGCCACATCATCGAAGACCGTGGGCATAAACAACTGGTCATCCGGGTCCTGAAAGACCATGCCGACCGTGCGCCTCACAGCCCTTAAATTTTTTTTGGTCAACGGATAATCGCCTATTCTCAGGGTTCCCTGGGTTGGCAGAAGATAGCCGTTTAAATGCAATAGCAGCGTGGATTTGCCGGCACCATTTTCTCCGACAATGGCAATTGACTCGCCATGGGTAATGCGAAAAGATACACCCCTGATACCCGGGGTGCCATCGGCGTAAATGTAATGCAGATCCCGGGCCTCAACAATGTGATGGCTCATTTGAAAAACTCCATAATAATGCTGCCCATCGAGGCGGGAACATTGTAAACCCGCATAAGGATAAACAGGGCCGACCACCCGACCGTAAATCCGATCTCCATGGGACCGAATCTTAAGGGTTTCACAATTCGGATTTCGCCGTCAAACCCTCGGCAGCACATCGCCCGATAAATGCGCTGGGCACGGTCTATGGTGCGCAGCAGTAAATGACCCACCAAAGGACCGTATGCCTTAATTCCTGAACCGCCTCCTTCAAAAGTCCGCAGAGATCTGGCACGAACCATCCGGGCGGCCTCATCCACAAGGACAAACAGATATCGGTAAAGAAACAGCAACTGCACCACGAAGACTCTGGGCGTGCCCAATCTATCCAGTGCCATGCAAACAGCGTTGAAACCGGTCACCGCAATCAAGGTCAGGGCAACCCCTACCGTCAGGACAAACCGGATCAGAATTGACACAAACGAAACCCAACCGCCGGATATGCCGCTTCCCCACAGGTTGACAAGGATATCACGGTCCAAGAGCGGGTTGAATATGCCGATCATAACGGCAAAAGGAGATACCAGCAGTAATTTTTTCAACAGGTAGACAGGCGGAATATTACCCATGGCACCCAAAAACACCGGATACACAAAATATGGGATGAGCCCCGAAATCTCATATTTGCCGAAAGAAATCACAATCGTGATAAACACAAGGCTGGTTATCAGTTTAGCACGCGGGTCCAGCTGATGAATCGGCGTCTGCTGAGCGGACAGCGTGTCCATGTAACCGATGTCAAAAAAATGTTTATCGAGCTTGGCCATTTCAACAGCAATACGATTTGGGCAGCGGTATTACTTTGTTATGCCCCTGCGGTAGGGTCTATAAACAATAACCTGTGAACGCCTATCAGAAAACGCTGGCGTTATCCTTTAGGTTCAATATTTTTTTTACGACGCTTGAGTGCAAATCCGAGCAGCCCGGCCAGGAGCAAGGTGAGCACACCGCCGACCAGGCCTGAAACAGTCTTGCCCGTATCCATAGCCGGTTCGGGTTTGGGTGCCTCTGCCGGCTCGGGATTTTTTGATTGAAAGCCATAATCCGGTAGCAAGGCCGTTTTCTCCTGCACATGGGCCAGCGTGGCGTGCATCTCCGTCTGGGGCGTGTCCAAATTATCTGTGCCAATGGTTTTAAACATGGCCCACTCCAGGCCGTCCGGATTTGAAGACGCAAACCAACTCAATACGCCGCCGGTCACCACTGCTGCCGCCAGAAATCCGATGATCACTTTCCGCAGGGAACGGTTCCCGCCGGGCGCTACCGTACTCACCGCTTTAATTATGTCCGGTCGCGCCTTCCAGACAAAAATCACCACGGCTGAAGTTGCCAGGCCTTCAACAAGGCCGATGGCGAGATGAATAGGTTGCATCATCAGCACAAAAGTGATGAAGGACAGCTCTGTTACGCCGGAAAAAAGGGTTTGAAGCACGACGCTGAAAGCCCCCAGTTGAAGTCCGACAATGGCGGAAATAATGGCCGCTGCAAACAAACGCCTCTCGCTCGGCGTGGTGCCGGCAATATTTTTATAAATAAGCGGATAGGCGACAAAACATGGGAAAAATCCAAGATTAAAGATGTTGCACCCCAGCGCCATCAGACCGCCATCTGCGAAAAACAGTGCTTGAACAGCCAGCACTGAGGCCATCGTCAGAAAACCTGCATAAGGCCCGAGCAGGATGGCCAGAATCATACCACCCCCAAGATGTCCGCTGGAACCGGTGCCGGGGATGGTAAAATTGATCATCTGGGCGGCGAAAATAAATGCCCCCACCACCCCCATCAGGGGAATTCTGGCATCATCCAAATCATCTTTAAGCTTTTTGGAGCAATATCCAATCAGACCGGCAGAAGCCGCCCACATAGTGCCGCCTACGGCAGGAGATATCAAAGCATCGGCCATGTGCATTGTTTAGATCCTTTCACATAAAAGTCAGATACCGAATTTTTTAAGAATAAATGCCATCACTTGTCAAGAAGAATTCCCGATTTCAGTATCATATCTTTTTAAATATCTGAGCCGCCATCTTTTTGTTTGCCGAAGTTTTTGTTGCGGTCAAGGGCATTGATGTCGGCTTATAGCCAAAAATCGCATCGTTCGATTGACTCAACAAAAAAAAACTGCAATAAAGGCATTTCTTTTGATCCGAGCTGTCTATTTTTTTCAACCCGGAACGATGAACCCCTGACCCAGACCTGGATCAGATGTGAATGCCTTTATTCCAAGGGGCACAGAGGGTTAACGTCACCCAAGCGTATTCAAAGCAGCCGCGCTCTCCGAGGCGTAGGCTACGAGCCGGAGGCCAGGGCAGGCCTGAAACGCTCAACCTAGAAAGGAATAAACCGATGAAGAAAGGTATTGAGATCCAACCGGCGAATGGGAAACTCGGTGTATTGACCCCGGGCATGGGAGCGGTCGCAACGACCTTTGTTGCCGGTATTTACGCGGTTCGCAAAGGTTTGGGAAACCCGATCGGCTCCTTGACGCAAATGGGCACCATCAGACTCGGCAAACGAACGGATAAGCGGATTCCCATGATCAGGGATTTTGTGCCACTTTCCGGACTTGAGAATCTCGTATTCGGGGGTTGGGATATATTCGAAGATGACATGTATGCGGCGGCTGTCTCAGCCGGTGTATTAGACAGACAAACTCTTGACGGCCTCAAAACCGAATTGGAAAGTGTGAAGCCGATGCCGGCCGTTTTTGATCAGAGCTATGTGAAACGTCTCAAAGGGACTCACATTAAAAAAGGCAAGACCAAAATGGATCTTGCCGATCAGCTTCGCAAAGATTTACAGGATTTTAAGGCGAATCACCGGCTAACTCGTCTGGTCATGATTTGGTGCGGCAGCACGGAGGTTTATATTCAACCGCAGCCCGTGCACCGCTCAGTTGAAAAATTTGAAAAAGGCCTACGGGAAAATGATCCCGCCATTTCACCGAGCATGATATATGCATACGCGGCCCTCAGCGAGGGCGTCCCATTCGGCAACGGAGCCCCCAACTTAACGGTTGATATACCGGCATTGCTCGAGCTCGCAAAAAAAAATAAGGTGCCTGTCAGCGGAAAGGATTTTAAAACCGGCCAAACCTTAATGAAGACGGTCCTTGCCCCTGCATTCAAAGCACGTATGTTGGGGGTCGCCGGATGGTTTTCCACCAATATTCTCGGCAACCGCGATGGTGAAGTTTTAGATGAGCCCATGTCCTTTAAATCGAAGGAAGTGAGTAAACTGGGTGCACTGGAATACATTTTACAGCCGGATTTGTACCCGGATTTATACAGGGATTTATACCATAAAGTCAGAATAAATTATTATCCGCCCAGAGGGGATAACAAGGAAGGCTGGGATAACATCGATATTTTCGGCTGGCTTGGATATCCGATGCAGGTAAAACTGGATTTCCTCTGCCGGGATAGTATTCTGGCAGCGCCTCTCGTGCTGGATCTGGCCCTGTTTATGGATTTGGCGGCACGCGCCAGTATGAGCGGAATTCAAGAATGGCTTTCATTTTATTATAAAAGCCCTATGGTTGCTGAAGGGCTGTATCCGGAGCACGATCTATTTATCCAGCTGAAAAAGCTGAAAAATACGCTGCGGCATTTAAAGGGAGAAGAATTGATTACGCATCTGGGGCTCGAGTATTATGATTGAATAAAATATCACCCGGTTGCGATGTGAGCATGACTGCAAATTAATAGGATTTTAATCTATCCCTATACAGGCGGTCGCTAAGAA